>Ga0126343_10000493_pt1 | contig 15352 bp, 6 predicted proteins | sample Cyp2metagenome_FD_92531 | JGI IMG/M metagenome (GOLD analysis project Ga0126343, IMG submission 92531) | Coral microbial communities from Lord Howe Island, Old Settlement Bay, Australia - Cyphastrea 2 metagenome | ecosystem: Host-associated > Invertebrates > Cnidaria > Coral ... | reverse complement strand
CATGTTGGAGTAACGGTTTTGCGCACGCTTTCGGCTATATCTTTTTTTCCTTCCGACAAATTTTTTTATATTTTTAAAAAATTAAAGAGGATAATATGTACAATATTTTTATGTAATAAAAAAACATAGGTCACCATGCTTGTTTAAGAGAAAAGGAGCATTTAGTTCGCTATCGAGCTGACTTTGAGGGAAATCTCTTACGTTTTGTGCGAGCACTCGCTCATGTGCGCGCGCAAATGACGCAAATAGCGTGCGCAGTAGGGATGCGCAATGCAATACTGAGGAATCACCTTAAGTGAATCACTGTTGTGCATTCAATGAAGTGCTTGGATAAGTGACGGTCTCCCAGGAGATGGGGGAATCTGCCGGGTCACATGACCATTTGACTAAAAAAAAATTAGGGAACAAGGTAAAAAAAGTGGAAATTCCAAAGGATCAATGCAATATGCTTTTCTCCTGCTCGCAGGAGCTCACGGAAAACAACTCCTTCAATACGTCTCATTATAGACACGTGGCACCATTGTCGGTATCAGTTAAGTACAAGTTAATTATATAACAACTGCAGTTGAGGTAATTTCGCGAAAGAGGCTAGCAAATTTAGTCGGACAGTAAGCATATTTTTACTACAAATAAACCGACATAGAGAGCTACTATCTTAACGAAAAGGTACTTTCTGGATCAGTTTAATGGCTATCTGGTTAACCTTAACTTTTCTCTTTTGCATTCAAATACAATCCAGCATGTTAATGAGGAAATGTCTAGGAAAAGAGTTTGTGGTTTCTGCCCGAAATTTCCTCACATCCACTTTGGATTAATTGTAATGCAAGAAAGTAACCGTGAAGGGCTATCGAGAAACTCTTAAGCGAAATTTTGAGAAATGTCCAGCATCTTTTTGAAAAATTTCATAAAACAAGCATTCGTTTACAGCTATCTCAAACGGCCGCTCTTCGTTGACGCATTTTCGTCCTCCCAAAAAACAGTCACAGAATGCACATGTTAAGAAGGATTCCGCTCAAAGTTCGAGCAATAAGTGCAAATATTAATTACTAAAAATCTACTTCTAGCACGGTAACTTTTGGAATACCATTTACAACAACTCACTTCATTTCATTTTTCTAGGTGACCCCGCGAATAAACTCTCAAGCATTGTCGAGAAAAATAATGTCAAACCTCGTGAGAATGCTCAGAGTGGTGTTATTGCGTTTTTAACCAACGCAAAACGTCGGTTTTATTTGAAGTATGGATAACTTCAGGTTCAGTTTTCTCTCGCAGGCAAACTATTACCATGCCATTAAGTTTTTTAAGTAACTTAATTTTTGCCATTATTGTTCGAATTTTCCGCGGAAATCATTTTAATATCCTCCCCAAAAGAAATGGGTATCTTCTCTAGGGGTTACCTGGGCCAATGCTTGAACTCTCTTGCAGAAACAAATTCCCAGACTTGAGTTACGAGAGGCTCAGTGGGGCGTGAAGTGCGCGCTTTGTCCTTAGAACCATTTCGTGTCGAGATGCTACTGTATAGTGTTACTAGCCTAATTTCAATGATGTACTTTAACGTACGACAAAAAGTGGGGTCTTACATATGCAAACTAAGACCATTTTGAACATTTTTGTCAGACGATGGTTGGCCTTTTCTCTTAATATGCAAATATACTACGAAAAGCCATATTTTACATTTTGTACTATACTACTATCGACTTTAAGTCATGACGTTACTGACACATACAGCAAGCTCTTGAGCGACAAGGAAATGAAATCCGCCTCCAGAATGAACGGAACATAGCAAAATATCTGTTCATATCTTCACCTGTCCATTTTGCGACAGATTTACGGCCGAGTCTTTGATGATTCAAAACTGGTGAACGCGTGTAAAGTAATGGAACAAAAGACCGCACACGATAATGGTAATTGTAGTGACCACGATTGTGATGTCTGTAACGAGATCCTTTGCGTCTCCGCGAAAATAGACGCGGCTCTTGAGTGGCAACGTCCCTAGCTGCTTTGATTAGGGCATTGGCTAAAGCCTTTCCGACCCTGTTTACGGAATATTCGTTGTTACTACTGTTGGACCTTGAGTCTCTGGCAGGTGCATCCTGTCCTGTGACGGGTGGAACCACTTGTAATGGCTGCCCAAGAGGGCGTTGGATAGGAAGTGGCTGTTGCTGTGGTGGCCGTTGTGCTGCATTGGGAGGGACAGGAGGAGGGGCAGGAGGAGGGGCAGGATTGTTGTTTGGCAAGGCACCAGGTTGGGCTTGAGACAATGCCTGCGATAATGCTTGCACTAATCTTGCATTGCTGATTGGTTGAATACCTTGCTGCATGTTCTGAGACAAAGCTTGTATCAAAGCAGCCGTTAGAAGGTCAGGTGGTTGACTACGTGCTTGAGCTTGATTCGCTGCAAGAGACAATGCCGACGCAAGAGCATTTGGCTGAGACTGAGTCATCGAAGAACGAATGGCGTTTGCAAACATTGTGGTAATACCATTATAAAGAAGAGGATCGTACCCTCCTGCGGCTTGAGAAAACTGTTGAATCCCAGGTAAGGAAAACGGCGATGGAAACATGAGAGGAGATTGGTATTGTTGAGGCAGCTGGGCCAATGGTAAAGAATATGGAGTCCAAGGTGAATTGATATTCTGAAGCATTGGTGACTGAAGACTTCCCATCCCCATGGGGTTCATAGAACCTCCTTGAGGTAAAAATCTATTCCAGAGAAGGGAGGACATCGGCGATAAAGGAGATATTCCTGGCGCGGGGTTAGACATTAATAGGTTGTTAAGGTCTCCTACAGCTGCTAATGGAGGGATTGCAGACACTGTTATTGCAGCTGGTGGCGATGCAGCAATAGTAACTTGCCCGGGAGGTGGGGCTAAGTTTGATGGACCGACTCCAGGCGAAGGGGCGGCTATTATAGTTCTAGGAGGTGAAGCTTGTGCTAGGTACATTTGAGGCGCGGCGGCCGGAGCAGGTGGATATTGATTTATAGGTTGTTGATATATCATGGCACCCTGAGCTTGTTGTGGCTGCGGTGCAATAACGTATGTTGGAGGTGGTGGTGCTGGCGGTGGCGGTGCAATAACATATTGTGGTGGTGGTGGTGGCGGTGAGGGTGAGGGTGCGTAGGCGTATTGTATTGGAGGTGGTGCTTGAGCAGGCTGTGGCATTAGAGACGTTTCCGGTGCTGCTGGCACTGGTGCAAATATTATTTGTGGAGTGGGCTGCGTTTCAGATTCCTCTTGAGATGGATAAAAGCTTGGCGCTGTTGGTGTTATTGGAACACTTTCGTGCTGCTCAGCCTGACTAATTTCCCCATTTTCCCCAATCTCCAAGTTCAGATTAATGTTAGCCGCGCCAGTTGGCTGCGCTCTTTTAAACGGCGTCGCGGCCTGGATAGCTATGACCTGCTTCTCTGTCGGTTTGGTAGTAGGCGGCAATGGAGTGGTTAATGGAGTGGTTAGCGGGGTTGTTATCAGCGGGGTTGTTATCGGAGGGATTGTAGTTGGTGTTGTTAACGGCGTCGTAGGTGTTGTGGTAGGTGGTGGTGGGGTTGCAGGTGCAGCTGTTGTTTTAAATGTCGGTGCTGCGGTTGACGTTGCACCCTCCTCATCCAATAAAAACGCTTCATGCTTACTGTTGATGGTGTTATCAGGAGGAAGAATTATGTAGGGCTCATCATCTACTACAGGTTCATTGTTGGAAATCTGTTTTATCTGTTTCCTGTAAAGCTTTGTGTCATACCAGGGATCCGAGTCTCGGTAATAACTCCAAACCCGCCTTCTTGCTAAGGGCAACTTATCCCTCCTCCAAACAAAATCTGTTTAAAAATGGGTAAATTCATAATAGCTAAGAAAATATCTTCTCGCATATTACACTTTATACCATATTATAGAAAATACAGCCAATCAGAATATGCGCCCTAGGATTGTGTTGGTCACGGTATTTTCTTTGACATGATATCAAATAGTTAAGAAACGCTCTCTCGTGAAATGTCCTGGAATATCCCACTTTTCTCTTGTTTTTTCTTGGAACACGCACTCGTCTAGAGGCTCGAGCTCAGGTGTATACCGAGAAAATTCAAGTGACTCGTGGATTGTTCATTACATAACCATTTCATTTCTTAATTTACAGTTACAGTTCATTTCTTAATTTTGCCATTCATTTCTTAATTTAGATCAGGAGATATTCTTCAGTGATCAGATAATTCTTTACTTTCGGTCTAGTATCACTGATTCCGTGATGACATATTGAAGACCACTTTGCCGCTTCATTGCTACAGATGACCTTCACCTCAGAAAACTTCTATTTTGATTCGTTCTTGTTAACATGATCTGCACCTCTTTTGTTTTAGGGCTGGAGGCATTGTTTGTGTTGTATATCTATTGCTTCTATTTTTAAAGAATATGCCAATTGAGATTTGCCTTTTGTCCCAGCTTCAAAATTATTGCAAGTGCAAAGCTTTTCATATATGTGGAAATGTGTTAACTTCACATGGAAATGAACGTGCTAGTAAAATAAAGTCGAAATTCCCTATGATTGCCCAAATGAAGAAACGATGTGGCAAAGTAAGTTGATCTGAATCTACCTCTTTATTTATAGAACCAAGAGACTGTGACCTAGATAGTCTCTTGGTAGAATGAAATGAGTGTCCACCCAACCCCTCTAGCAGTATAACGCCTCCTTTTCCACGAGAAACCCTCTCCGATATCAAAGGTAGCTCAAGTTCACGTGCGTGGTTTGCCCTCGACCTACATTTGCTGAAGGTTTGCCTTTGTGGTTCAGCCTGCATTATCACCGATTCTGGGGCCCGTTTCTCGAAAGCCCCGGAAACTTTTCCGGCCCGGAGAGCCATAGCGAAGTCTCGAACCTTGCCGTTACAGAGCTGTTTTATTTACGTATTCTTAATATGAACAGAGGTTCCCTTCATACAAGACGTTTCAGTCGTATACATTTCTCCGTGTTTAGATACAGATGATCTAAAATTCTCTTTGCGGGCCCGAAAAGTTCCCGGGGCTTTCGAGAAACGGGCCCCTGATCTGAACCGATGACAATTAACCTTTATTTGCATCCCACGAAGCTTAGCAACCTTTCTTTCCAAGTGATCTTTTCTCTATCATTAAGATGCAAGAGCCTAGCACCTTACCTTTTCCCCGCTTTGACCTTGACTTTCCAGAGTCACCCAGTGTATATTTCCTTTTTCGCCTAAAACCTGCTGTAATAGGTAAGCCATTTGCCATCTTAAAACGTTTAATATTTGCATTTTCTTGATGATCGCCAATGTCCGACCCTCTAGCCCATTTGAAAATTCCCCTTCCTAGTTGAATTGTCTTGAAATAAGCTTTCTTCCTGTCGTAGAAACCATTTCCCACAGATACAGTTGCCATGAAGATCAAAAGTGATAGGAGTAACATCACAAATGCTCTTCCAGGCCGGGCATAAACACGTTTCATGTTTCCCCAAGCGAACTCTTTAACCTTTTGACGCTCATTTCACCAAATTTAAGGCATCTGCCATCGCGTTTGTGACATCCGCTCTACAGCTGTCGAATGGAGTGGCAAATGTTTTATCTTTAAGGAATAAACATGGCGAGATTGGCGTAAATATTGTCCTCCGAGTCTTGTTTTACTTAGGGTACATAATTAACTGATTCGTCGTTTAAAAATTAATACGGTGTAATAGAAAACTAGTGTAGTGGGGTCGTGACAGGTGTAATCAGGTGCTAGTAAACCCGTGTCTCGGAGATTCCCTTAAACAAACTGCTTTTTTATCTGGGAAGAGCAGCTTGTTTAACAAAACAATTACGCTGTAAGAGATAATAAACAGCTAGAATCATTCCTTGAATCCTTTTGATCTATCATCCTTTTAAGGTCACTAATTTCATGCAAGTTTGCTTTGACTGAAAACGAAGACGAATCTAACTGCAACTATGGATGCACCTCACAAACACAACTACTTTGGGTTACTGTTTTCCTAATGAGAACTAACAAAAAGTTTTCTTTGGGAGGCTTTAAGGGGAGGCGGGTGGAGGATAAGCCCGCCTTTTTGTATCTGTTTCTCGCATATCAGACACCGTTTCACAACCGCATAATTGTTTCACCCAGCGTGATGCCATGCTCTAATTTGAAAGGTACACATGAAACACAAAACCGCATTCACGGTTGTTGAATATGATTGAATGTACAAGAATGGATCCAGTCCTTAGAAGGCTGGTTCGTACTTGAAAGAAAGTTCAGGAAAAAAGGTGACCCTTACAGTGGAATATTTGAAAATTTGTCATAATGTTACACTACTAGAATTCGAGGCAAGAAGTGTGTTGAGCAGTATAACATTGATCAATATAGCATTGATCAAAACAGATGCATTGATCGCCCTCAATACACTGAAGACGTGTTTGCGAGGCAATGCTTAAAAGATATTCGGTCACACCTGTTCAGTTTGGACAATGTAGCGACCAGCTAGTTAACGGGTGGTGTTTGCATAAGAAATTTCAAAGATCCATGCAAGTAACCTCCGTAACATGATGTTCTGTAACGCGAGTTCTTCCTACATCTATGTCACCAAAAAAGTACGTTGTAGTAATTTGACAGGATGAGAATTGCTTGGTTTTTTATGCTTTTGTACACGCTCTTTTTGTGCTCTGTAACGGAGAGTAAAGAACGGTCCACAAAGCATCACAGCGGCCGATTGAAGTTTCAGTCGAGGTTGAAAGGCCATCGAAAGACATACATCGCGAAGAAACATTCGCATGGTAAGAGTGAAAGTCTTGCAATTATGTCATAAGCATTGATGTATGTATGTAGATATAATTGCTGTCAAGATTGTTTTCCCTGGCCTATCTTATTTTGATGAATATTCAGGTTTTACAGCAAGAGATCTAAGGAGTATTAAATAAACAATATCCACATGGACAGACTGTAGATTCTATAGCGATGCTTGAATGTCGTTTATAACGAACGATTACTTACTACGTACCCTTTATGGACTCGAGATTGCCGTTATGGGAATGCTATGCGATACTCTTTGCTTGATTCCTAACTAAATCTGAAATATCATCTGGTATATTTAATAACTTTAGGCTACCTAATCAACTAAGCTATTATACCTGGTTGTAGAAACTAGGTGGTTAACGTTTTCTTGAAAACAGCCTGAACAAAAGTAACCAATCCTAGGCTAATCTCTTCCATTTCCTTTACAGAGCTATCAAGTCCCTCAAGGTCAGTGAAGCATGGGCATCTATTTCATTCTAACTATTGGTTCAAACACAGAAAAAAGTCGGTCAATGCAAAAGGCTCGCCGAAAGAAGTTATTGTCAAAGTGAATGGACAAAATGTATACTCCAGTGATCTACAAAGTGCAAACTCAACTAGTGGGGCCTCACCGACCACACCGATTCCAGTGACAACGCCTGCCCCACAAACGCATAACATAAACCTGCACATTAACCTTACTAAAGCTTTAAATGAAGAAGAAAGTAACCGACCAATCATTGTAGCTGCGCCGCCTAAACCCCAGCCAATTGTGGCCATTGTACCTTCAATAGCATCTCAACCTGCGGTGGCGCCTGCAGTTGTACCTCAAGTTCAACTTCCAGCACCACAGCCTGTTCCCCCTGCCACAACAGCACCACCTGAAAAGAAGGGCGAATCAAGTCTTAGTAAGATATTACTGACAGCTGCTTTATTGAAGAGTCTAACGGGATCAGACTCCTCTGAGGGTACCACACAAGGTTATCCTTCTGCGCTTCAAAACCTCTTAATGTCTAACACTTCTCCACTCAGCGCCTTGCTGACCCAAGGCGGATGGCAAGCCGCATCTCGACCAATGGGATTTCCACAGCTAGGATATCCCCAATCTGGGGTCCCAGCATTGGGTAATCCAGCATTGGGATATCCAGCTGCTGGAACAAACATGGGGTATCCTGCTGTCGGTGCAAACATGGGATATCGTGCTGTTGGTGCAAACATACGGCCTCCGCCTGTTGATACAAACCTGGGATATCCCGCTGTTGGTGTAAACATTGGATATCCGGCCGTTGGTGCAAACATGGCATATCCCGGTTTTGGTGCAAATATAGGGGCTCCGGCTGTAGGTACCAATTTGGGTTATCCGGCTCTTGGTACTAACATGGGATATCCTGCCGGTGGGAACCCTAACTTGAAATATCCTGCCGCAAGCAATCAACAAAACATGGGATATCCCGCTACAATGAACCAAAATATGGGATATCCTGGTGGTAGTTATCAACCTACCGGTTGGAACCCAAACTTAAGACATGGTGACAATGGTAAAGAAACAATAGGAGATCTTGCCGGCGGAGGCCAAAACATGGGTTATACTGCAGGAGGTACTCAGAATATGGCATATCCTGGCGGTGGGACCCAAAGCATGGATGTAGCAGCACCAACCGTTCCAAACTTTCTTAGTGCGCTCTCTCCGACGCCACCTACTAATCCTCTTCAGAACCCTAGTGTATCTCCAGGGGGCGAAAATCCGCCGTTGCCAAGTCCGGAGGTTCTCCCTAATTTGAGACCCCCCGGGTATCCAGGAACTCAGAGCCAAAGCGCTCTTCCATTGTTCGCTCCAACGCCTCAAGTGCAGCCTATTGCAACACCTGTGGGTACGCCTGGAGCAGTCACAGGAATTGGTCAAGCTCAAGTCCAAGCTCTAGGTCAAGGTCAAGGCCAAGGCGTTGGTACTGGTCTTCCCGCGAGTAGTTTAACAGTTCCGTCGACATCCACAGGTGTTGCTGGAAATGATTCTACGAGTTCTTGTTGGTGTGGATGTGAGGCGGACTGCCCACATCCATGCGACCTATGCAATACTGGCACTGACAGCTACTACAACTATAATAATAACAATAATAACAGTAATCAAAACATATTAGGTCCCGTTTATCCTACCAATACTGGCTAAACCACGTCCCAGTTAATATGAGCTTTTGCACTTGAGTACGCAAGCCCTAACTGGATGGGTCAGTGTCTATCTTAACTCGAGCAGTTGTGACACTCTCCATTTGAGCGATACGCTGAGCTGCATAACTTCTGAAAAAAAGGCCATTACTGCGACGAAACCTCTCCTCATGTCATTACTACTACTAATTATGTCATTTTTTTACAATGAACGATAGACCACAGTCCTTTTTTGCGTAGTGCTATCTATCAACGACATGCGACATTTGCTATGACCATAACATGAATGTCTTTCTGATGTGGACGAAAATAGCTGTTATTGCGTACGAATAAATGAAGAATAGGAAGCGTTAAATGATCTGAAAGCTCCGGAACTTCTCTAAAAGACATAAATAACACCAAACCTTTTTATACGCCAAGCGAAATTTTTCCACTACTGGTTAGTGGCCTCTCTGATACATTTCGTTTCAATTTGTGTTCACAAGAAAAAATTTCAACCGTTTGATTAAGTCCTCGAAACGTTTCATGCAGAAATTAATGTTTTTTTCGTTTCTGTGTTATTCTGCACCACAACATTCACCTAATGTCTTCTTCATCATTTCCTTTTGCACCGTGGTAGTTAATTGTCACTGCTAGCCATTCCGTTAGCGTTTGTATGTATTAAACAGAAGCCACTGATAGATTAGGCTCGATTTCCAGCCGTTTTGGGAGTCTGCCTGGTTCCTCACAATGAAAGCTGTCTCACAAAACGGCTGGAAATCAAGCCTACGGATACATGTGATAACAAATAAAAAATGCAGTTTTATAAAAGTTTACTTTTGAATGGTCATGAGCAATAGTGTTCAACGTGTATTTACGACTGATGAAGTTCATGTGAATGTCTCACATTGGGAGGCAGTTCTATGATACACTACTGGAAAAGTCAGGTACTAAGACGATACTACATAGGGTGTTGGTGACACTGCAGCAACTTGCATGGGCCCTGTCGTTTAAAAGTGGATATATTGTAAAATGTCATCCACTGGATTCTAATCCACTAGTTTTTAAACAGTATATCGTTAAGTCCATCCAGGTCCTGGAAAGTGTGATTAATTTCCTCTGTTGCATTTCCAGGAAAAAAAGGCTGAGTAGTGGTATGTTAAAGATTTTGGTGAAAACAAATGAAGTTGACACTTAGCTAACAATATATACTGGACGTTTCGGTTACGACTGATGCCTTTTTCAGCAATGATAAAACTGCAAATGTCTAACGGCGTCCTGCGTGGTATATGTACAGCTGTATTAAGAAAGGCTGTCCCACAAAAGCTTATAAGCATAAGCGACAATGTCGAAATGTAGTTATGGGTAATGGTGGTTTAAGGTGTCATGATTGAAGCTGCAAGGTGTTTCAACGTGATAGATGAAAACAGCACAAGTAAGTGTAACTGTGCTTCCCTTTCCTTCATGCAGTAACACCGTTAACCTGCCATGGGCCTTAAAGTTTTTGGGACAACCGTTGTCGAAACAGCTGTATAAAATGTGATAAATTAAATCACGCCTTGAAGGAGTATAACAATAGCCTATAGGGCATTCTTAATGACTGTAAAAATTCTTAATGTTGTTGTAAATGTTTGGTAGGGCTATGTGTTCGTTTATAGCGTTCCTATCCCGCACGGAATCCCAAGCTTCAAGGATTATTATTTGAAGCTTAGTACATTGTAAACATATAGCGAGAAGGACGCCGTTAAACATTTGCATTTTTATCTGCTGAAGAAGGCAACAGTAGCCGAAACGTCCAGTTTTTATTTTTAGCCAGTGTCAGCTTTATTCCTTTTCACCAAAATCTTTAATATGCCTGACTACACACCAAAACTTTTTAGCTGTATGTTATTAAGATCCATTTCGAAAAAATCCTGCTTCTGCAATGTCATTCCCTCTCTGAGCGGTATGCTTGAAATGTCATAGTTTGTGTTGGCAAAATATTCCAAATATTTCATAGTTTTCCTTACTTACTACAACTTACCTGGTCTCTGTTTCACATGTGGGAGGAAGAACATGACTGGAAGCTGTCTATTGTCTGCCTTGCGCTACTCGGGTTACTAATGTAGACACCTGTGCTATTAGCTTGCACTCATGGGCAAGATTTAAAACTATACACAGTTGTTGTTATTTTTTGTAAGATATGGCACGCCCAACGAGTGTCAGCGAAAAAGGCTCAAGAAACTCTCAGGTATCACAAACACCATCTATTAAAAACCTCTTGACAACTCGAATTGACCTTCTTTGACCAGCAACTGAGGAGGTAGGGGCGTAACGCAAGGCCAGCCACAATGTTGAGTCTAGGAACAGTAGACAGCATGAAGGGAAGGTAATTTATGCAGATAAATATACGAGTTTTGACTGGCATCAATGATAAGACCGTTGTGTAGCAAAAGGCGGAAAACAAAGATGGTTTAGACAGCATCATTTCCGCTCATGGGTTTCCGATATTGTATTTACATTAATCGGCGTATTTAAATGAAGTTAAGAAAGCAATAGTACTTGATACCAAATAAACTGTGTGTACCGGTCAACAATACACAACCAGTTTGTCTACTGGTGTTCATGAATCTTTGATGCATGGCTTCCGTGATAAACGAGGGCGGATTTAGCACTTTCTTGCCAAGCGAGAAAATGGAGAGAAAGAAACGAATACTAGCAGATTGCGTTTAATATGAAAGTTAACGGGCAAGCCGTCCTCCTATGGCTTGCCCTGTGTATAAGCTGGTTGGCTGTTCAGGCGGGGCGTCGTGGGAAAGACGAGCAAAGGTCACGACCAAAATCAGACGTGAAGCATAGGAAATACGAGCCTAGCCATAATTTCATTGCAAAGAAATTCAACGGTGAGTAATGTTACAATAAGTTTCACTTGTGTAAGAATCATATGGTATCGACGATAACCAATTCTTGGTGTGAATAACGGTGAAACTTGGTTCGTGTAACCTTATCTTCGCGTCGATTCTGACGCGAAGCTTAACACACTGTACAAACCAAGTCGCTCGGTATTTTTTAAACATACATGTAACCCACACAAGATATACTCAGTTAGAACTGTGTTAGGATCTCGAGTTAAGCAGGCGGAAAAATAACAAATTAATTCATTTTACTTGGATCTAGCGTAAAAGTGGCACTTACAACCTCGGAGAGGTTGAGCGAATGGATTTGTTTTCAACTTGGATGTCTGGATTTTATCCAACAGTTGGAAACAAATTCATCCTATAGCCTGCTGACATAAATAATAACAAAGAACAAAACTCAAACTTTATAGACAGTATTGCAAGAATGACTTCAGAAGCTTGCATTTTTAAATGCACTTTAAACGGCTTTAAAGTACTTAGACGATGGTAAAGATGGAGTGTTTTTTATATAACTTAGAGGAGGTTGGCTAGGCAATCAAAAATGCTTTTTAAGAGGGGGGTCCTATCTTTGTTTTCTGTTTTCGGGTATCCACTGGGAAAATAGCTGTGCTCTCTAAATGTCAGTGCACTCCATCAGCAGGTTTCCTTCCTTATCGCTGTAACCCTGACAACTGGACTGTACTGGAACATCACTGCTGGGTCGGCTTACAGCTGCAGACATTCTGATAATAAAGTACTTTCCGCGAGTGTGAACATGAGATATTGAATAATCTCATGATCAGTTTAAATGTGTAACTCATGCATTACTCGTATTACAGTGGGATTATACCTCAATCCTTACATGAATAGACCAAGCCAAGGGTTGAGCAATAAAAAGGTTGGGAAACGTCACAGGTTTCGCAGGGGTTTAAGTTTAACCATTCCAATAATACTGCAAGACCAGTTTAGTTTCCTTAATGTTTCTGCCTTTTCGCGCAAGGCCAAATGTTTTATTCCATTTTATACAAAAATAAAAATACTATTATTCTCATTTCGGATTCCTCTTAAATCTCGAAGCCTATTGTACTCAGCATGAAAGGGAGACAAATACAACGACTAACGTTTTCTTTATGCTAGCGCTTAAATCTCGAAGCCTATTGTACTCGGCATGAAAGTGAGACGAATGCAACGACCAACGTTTGTTAATGCTAGCGCTTAAATCTCAAAGCCTAATGTATTCAATTTCAAACTAAGTCAAACGCACCGACTAACGTTTTATTAATGCTAGGGCTTAAAACTATACAAATTTGTAACTAACATCTTTTCATTTCAGACAATCTACATCGGCAACTTGCTGCGCGAGGACCCAGGAACGGAATTGACAAGCGAGCATTTATTCGGCGAAAGATACAAATCAAAGGGGCACCCAAAACAGTCGTTGTGACCGTAAATGGCCAGCGGATTGACACAAATTCTGGTGGCTCAACATCACCTGTTCAACCACTGCCAGCGCCATTGCCTGTGGCGAATCATCCTATTAACCTTCATATCAATCTCAATAGAAAACATTTCGAAGGAAACATCGTCGGTCGGCGAAAACAGCCTATAATAATCGCTGGCCCAAATCCCCCTCGACCAATCGTGATTCCAATTCCGATGCCAGCGCAAACGCAACCTCCTCAGCCAGTAATATTACCAGCTCCTCTTCCTCCTCCTTTTCCACCTCCTCCTGTCTATCCAGCACCCCTGCCTCCACCCTTGCCAGTTCCTATTCCAGTTCCAGCACCAGCACCACCTCCGGATAAAGAAGATTCTGACCTTGCTAGCATCCTGCAGACAGCTGCTCTGTTAAACACTCTTGGAAAAAAGGAGGAAAGTCACCCGAAGATAATACCAGTTATGCAACCGTTTATTCCTCCCATGGCGTATCAGCCACCTTTTATGGGATATCCACCTGGCAGGAACCTAAATCAAGGATATCAGGGCTACCCAGCCGGTGGAAATCCTAATCAGGGATATCCGGCTGGTGGAAATGAAAATCAAGGATATCCAGCGGGTGGAAATGAAAATCAGGGCTATCCAGCCCGTGGAAATCTTAATCAGGGATACCCAGCGGGTGGAAATGAAAACCAGGGATATCCGGCTGGTGGAAGTCCAAATCAGGGATATCCAGCTGGCGGAAATCAAAACCAGGGATATCCGGCTGGTGGAAATCAAAATACAGCAGTCGCACCAGCTTCCAATAATGGCTCTCCCTTAGCGGGATTAAATGGAATCTTGCCTTTATTACTTCCATTCAATTGCCGTTGTGGATGTGAAAGAAGGTGCCCAGATTTATGTAATCTTTGCAGAGGTGGTGTTGACGAGGAGATCATAGACACGTTAGAGTGTTGTAGGACACAACCCTGCTCATGCTTAAATCCTGGAGCAGCGGCGCCCATGGCAGCCCCAGTAACAGCAGGAACAGCAGTAGCCTCAGTAGGAGCCCCAGGATCTCCTGTGGCTCCTCAACCTCAACAAGGACCTGCATTACCAGTACCCGCATCCACCCCTGCCCAACCACAGCCTATTCGACAATCATATCCTTCTTTACTTCCGTCTCAACCTGTTGCCGTGCCTCCTCTCCCCCCATTAGGGCAAGTTAATCCCGTCTCTCCATTACAACCTGCATCAGCGCCACCACTTCCATCACAACCCGCCTCAGCGCCACCACTTGGAGCGCCTCCTCAACCTTTACCATATGGCCCAGGACCTCCAGTTTCATCAGCCGGGCTGCCACCTCCCCTTCCACCAAAGCCAGAGATAACCCCTCCGGCAGCAGAGATTACTCCTCCAAAACCAGGAAGCGTTCCACCAAAGCCGGAGATTCCAGTTCCCGGCCCCCCTGGATCACTTACTCCACCCAAGCCAGAAATCCCAGTTCCCGGGCCGCCAGGTTCAGGTGTCCCTCTGAAGCCAGAACCTCCAGCGCAGGGACCAGTTCCAGAGGCTGGAGCACAAGTTCCAACTAAACCTGCAATTGAAGAACCTGAAGCAAGACCAGGAAAGGGGCCATCATCTGCCACACCGGGATCGTCAGGTCTTGAAGGTCCAGGTCCCCCAGGCTCATTAGTTGCTCCTCCACCAGATAGCACAGGTCCTATCCAGCTTCCGGCTTTACCACCCTTATTACCTGGTGAATCGACGCCCAGTGGTGAGTAGAACACCCTTTATATGTACACAGTGAAGTAAATTCTGAATTGAGATGAAACAAACTTGCCACAATATAATACAAGGTGGGGAAAATAAGATAGAACAGGTACTCACTAGGAGATTATTGGCTCGAGTTCATGAAAACAAAAGTTAAATGAAAACTAGGTCCGGGAATACAGAAAGAATGAAAATCGACAGTCTTCCTGAGGAAAAATGTTTATCTCAAAAGAGCGGTAGGAAACGCCTGCTTATACAGATTGTTTTTTAGAAAATAAATAACCGACCATGAAGTACAACCATTAAGCACTCAGTGATCTAGATAGTGGAATAAGACAAGAGCACCTATAAGGCTTTAAATCAAATAATAATAATAATAATAATAATAATAATAATAATAAT
>Ga0126343_10000492_pt1 | contig 15353 bp, 4 predicted proteins | sample Cyp2metagenome_FD_92531 | JGI IMG/M metagenome (GOLD analysis project Ga0126343, IMG submission 92531) | Coral microbial communities from Lord Howe Island, Old Settlement Bay, Australia - Cyphastrea 2 metagenome | ecosystem: Host-associated > Invertebrates > Cnidaria > Coral ... | reverse complement strand
AGTTTTTCATGTACTAGGTTATATAGGTTTTTAAGTATTTAAGGTTAATATGCACGGCTCTTTAGAAGACCACTTTTCAGTGAAATGATCCCGTGGGTAAATAAAGTTTCTATTCTATTCTATCAGGCTCTTAACATGTAATAATCTATATATACATTACACTGTAATTTTATCAATTAAATGTAATACACAATAAGGCAAATTGATCTCATTCTGACTCCTGTTTACTGACTGTGCTAGGTGTCAAGACTCTTGGCAGAGAAGGCAGAACTTGAGAACAGATTGTGCCTAACACATCGAGAACTTAATGACATGGAAAACAAATTCCAGGTATAAATGTCAATTTCTACCAACTTTTTAAAGTAACTGTTGACTTCCAGCCCTGGCTACATTTATTTCAAAGTACGGTTTAGGCTCAAAATGTTTTTTTGTTTTCTGTTGGTTTGGCCTGACATCAGGAATGCACTGCCTTGATAAGACGATTGTATGAGAATTTTGAGGATTTTTTTTTTAACTTTCATGTTTTAGGTTGACGACTGTAGATATAATTATAATACAAAATGGTTGCTATTAACCTTTAATTCCCAAGAGGTCTCCCTTTGACGAGTAAAATCGTCTGGCGTTAGACAGAGTCAAATCTATAAGTCACTCTTGGGCAGTAAAGGGTTAACTAATGCCTGTCATACTTTTTAAACTTTACTCAGATTCCTTCCCTGTTACATTATTATGTGGGGCTGCACAATACAAAGTTAAAAAGATGTGCAACTGAAAGTTGTTTTATTCTGTAGTTCCAAGTTACTTCATACAGTGTGGTGTCATAGCATCACTGAAAAATAAAGTGAAGCCTTAGAGGCACCTGGCTCATAGCTGCCAGAGCTTATCCCGGTTTCTGTAGCAAGAAGCAGCTAGGAGTATTTTTATCCCCCCCCCCCCCTGGAAATGAAATGTTTCAAGTTATTCATATTTATTTTGCCTTTTTAAAAGTCATTGTTGCAAGAAAAAGTAAGCCATGAATCTTCCATCACTGATCTTCAACAAGAAATCCAAGGCTTGAAACAAGACAACGGTCTGCTAATGGAAAAAGTACAAGTTAGTGCACTTAAGTAGTACCTTAAACTCCACATGCACTGTATTAATGTTACATGATAATTTTTTGATCAGATTATCTAAGGACTTTTAAACACCAGCCTACATTTGGCTCCGAAATGTGCTCGTATATTTGTCCTTGGACATTATCTGTTCTGAGAAGTGAATAGTTTTGCAACAGTGTAGCTCGAGGATAGCTTTGCACTTTCTCTTTGCTCTGTAGAATAAATTGCTCTAGTCTGCAGTCTCTAATAGCTGATGAGGATTTCAAGTGAACCTGTTATTTGGTTATGCATTACTTAATATGTGTTAAATATTACTTTTTATATTGAAATTACTAATTTGCTGAATATTTGTAACATGTAACTGACTTGATCAGCTTCCAGTTATTTACAAAAGAGTCTAAATCATGTTTATAAACAGACAAATTCAACAAGCAATGATAAACTTGAGACACTGGAAGGAGAGCTCAAAACAGTCAAAGTACTACTGCAAGAAAAGGAAGGGGTGAGTCACATTGGAACTATTCAGCCAGACATTCAAACCTCTCCAGTCAAAGAAGACTGTCATGTTATTAGTATGTAATAATTTTGAACTGGCGTGGGAATACCAGAATAGGCTTTGCTCTCAAATAAAAATTAAGACTAGCTACTATAACGCAAATTAATCTACCTCACCTTACATGAGGGGCCAGGACTATTTAAGGTTACTTCCCACCTTCGCAGGTCTCATTGGGGAAAAAATTTGTACGTGCACTGGTGTCAATAAAATCCTAACAAACTATATATCAGAAGGAAGCTTAATAAAATTTATGGAGTTTACGATAAAAGTATAGTTTCGGCAACTTTTCCTTTTAGTAAGTGTGAGAAGGTGGTAAGAGTTGAAACAACCGAGGTTTGCTCTAGTGAATTTATCAGGTATCAGATACTGCAGCACGAGAAAAATGAATGCACACAGTTATAAAACAGTTATAATTTTATTATAAAACCTATTGTAACCCAGTCCCTCTTTGATCATCTTTGATCAACTTTATGTAAATTGTATAGTAGTACAATTATTGTAACCACATCATTCAGATTAACTGCGATGATGGTGGAATTAAACTTCTTTTCACTTTACTTTACTTTTATTAATAAACAAAAGTGTCTCAGGCTTTTTGGATATTCTGATTGGTTGTCCAGATATCCGCATTTTAAGTTTGAAAAGCTAAAAATAAGCGAGACGTGTTGCGTAAATGGACGCCACAGAAAAATATTTTAAATACCAGATATGCTCTTTTCCATACCTCCTACCCGTTACCTTACTCCCTCTCTGAAGAGAATTTAAACATTTGGAAGGTCATGAATCCCCCCCCCCCCTCATAAATCTGCTTTTTGTCCCTAAATTATTTTGGCAAGCCCTTGGTTGATTTGACCACTGCAATTTTATGTACAATTGTCTTGTGACTGTTTGGTAATCAATAGTGAAAGGTGTTTTTTTTACTTGATATGGTCTTCAACATCAGCTTTACTTTCTTGTCATTTTATTAATGTATAATGCACAAAGTTTCTTTTTAAACTACAGGTAATCTCTAGTCTTAATTTTGAACTGAGCTGCGCTCTTGAAACTTCAAGAGCTGATCTTGAGATGGAACGGGAGAGAAACAAGGCTTTCAATGAAAGAATATCTTACCTAGGTCTGTAACAAAACAATGTTAACTTTACTTAATTATTGAACAAACAGTCTTATAAAGAACTTTAATTACCTTTATCAAACTCATGAATGGATGCATGATAGATGGTTATTTAGAACAGTATAGTACAATGTGACATTACATGTTTGTAATACCTGGAAGTATAAACTTAGTTATCTTGGTTCCTTGGTAGGATTTTTAACTCAATTTTCACATAGCTTAAATCTGCACTTCTGTGGTATTAGCTTAACATGTAACTTCTGTTATCACAGGTTTCAATAAAATTTGAAGTAGGCAGCTGGTTAGAGAAGAATAACCGACTCAATGAACAAGGGGCCATCAGGAATCTTTCTTTAATTACTTATTAGGAGAAAACGTAGCCGACTTCTCTGAGTGAAGTAGCCGACACTTTTCGTCGGCCATTGGTGCTTATTGAGAGCAATTTGTTACAGTGTGTATGTCTTCTACTCTGATCAATGCATTCATGAATTGACATTGTAAATATTCACTGTGCTGCTAGTTCATGTCGGTGTAAATATTCACTGTGCTGCTAGTTCATGTCGGGTTAGTTGGACACATTACTAACTGTTGGGTAACGGGTTAACTACCGTTACTTTCGAGCCCTGAGATCTTATGGTTACTATTATTATTTTAATTAATAAATTTAAAAGGGATCCATCACATTTGGAGTGTTTTTTGAGATAGTTGTGAAGAAAATAACAAGTTTTCCCAAATCTACGGTTTGCTGACACTGACATTTTGTTTATTTGTAAAGATTGATTGATTGTTTGTTTGTTTACAGAAAGAACAGTTGCAGAAGTGACAAGTAACAGAGATGAGGTGGAAGAAGCAAACCAAACTCTTCATGGTAATTTTTAAGTTGGAGGTTTATTATTTTAAACTCTAGTTTTAACAAGTGACATGTTCTGTATTTTTGTCATGGTCTCAATACTTGTAACTGATGATAATTATTGCAACATTTCAGAGTTGGTGGCACAGCTGAGAAGAGAGAACAATGAGTTGAGAACAAAGCTTGACAAGACAGAAGAAACATTAGAGGTAGGTCGTATAAGTTGTAGTGCAACAACATTTAAACTGTTCATTAATTAATATGTGAGTATGGGTTGTTATATAGCTGGCATTTTTCCCGTTACAGCTTGCCCATTCAATTTATTGGCTACATAGTTCATGGTCACATGACATCTAACAATGAAACTGTTTCTCACCAAATGCCCTGAGCGAGCAACATGGCGAAAACTACATGCATGATGTCATTTCACTGTTACCCATGTACAATGTTGACCAATTGAAAGCTATTGACAGAAAAAAGCAAATTTTTTGCAACATTTTAGGTTTACAAGACTCCTGTAAGATTTATCTCAGATTATACGGAGTGTAAAGTCCTGATAATAGTTCTCCTGATCTGTCGTCTTCCAACTGACATAAACAGTAGCTTAACCTTTAATATTTTAAATCAAATCAATGAAACAGTTTTTCTTGTTATTGTGTAACACTGTATTTTTCCCTTCTATTTGATTATTTAATTTCTGATTTCTATGTTTTTGTAATTCGGCTATAAAGGCCAAGACACACAATGCAACAAATCGCTGCGACACATCGCGGCAACAAGTCGCTGCACTGCTGCTGTGACAAGTCGCTGCAATAGGACACTCGGTGCACGTTATCAATTTTGAAAGAGAGGAAATTAATCTAAACTAGTTCAAATTTGACATTGCGTGAAACTAATTGATGCTCCTCATTGGTTGATTTAAATTTTGTCGCTGTGACAATGCTGCTTGTGCTAAGTTATCTTGTCTCTGCGACAATGATTTCCACATGTCACACAAGGAGATTTGTTGTAGCAACCTGTCACGGCAATTTGTCGCATCGTGTGTCTCAGCGTTAAGACATGGCCCATCTAGATTAGCCTTTGCTAGTGTTGAACATGCCCTTTTTTGTAAAATATAATTTAAAAATAATAAAAATAATAATAATGGCCTTTATTGCCAAAAGATAAAAGTACATATCTTTTGTTACACTCAATAAGAAAAACTACCCTAAAAATTACACTTAGTAAACGACAAATGCATGATTAAACCTTATAGTAACTACATTATTTTATATTTAAAAATAAGTCTATCTAGTACATAAGATGTCATAAATCGTTCTGTGTTAAACTTGGGAAGGACACATTGTTCTTTACTGTAAATAGTAATTGTAAAGTGTATGGGGTGTAAAGTGAATGATTGCACATTAGAGTTTCAACCAGAAAAAAAAGGAACCACATGTTACCAAATCGGATTAAGATAATGTTTATATTTTATTATAGATTATCCGTAACAAACTGGCGACAACTGTAAATGAAGGGCAGCGCAAGATAGATGCTCTGGAAGAAATGTTCACCAAAGAGATGCTGGTAAACTTGTTTGATTAATGTTGATAATTAAGAGACCGCTAACTTTCATGTACAATTTGAGGCACTCATTTTATTGTGAAGCATGAAAAGCACCCTTAACCAGTTAACCACGGTTTTCCTAATCTAAAATTATTGTATGTCCAAGAATGTTCTTAATTTCTGTGGAACCACAAGTGGAAGGAACTGTTTCCCAGCAAAGTTCTGCAAATTTTGTGATGTAATTTCTATGGTCTATAAAATTAATTACACACAACATTCAGGTTAGGTTTTGAGAGTCTTTTGTTCCTTTTGTTTAAGAAAAGTAAAGAAATTGAAGAAAAGCTGGAGTTTTCCCTTAAGCAGAGTGAGGAAAATTTTAGTGACGCCAAGTCTAGAATTGTTCAGCTTCAAGAGGCAAATGGAAAGTTGGAAAGCAATAATCAGGAGTTGGAGGCAAAGCTGTTTGAGATAATTGAGAAAGAGCAGTCTGCAGAAGAAAGAGCAAGGTGAAATAAATTATTACTATTATTAAATTAATTTCATCTATCATGTTGATATACATGTAGGCATCAATTAAGAGTACATGTCTTTAGATGTGAAAGTCAAAATACGTTATGTAACTGAATACAACAACAACAACAAGTTTATTTTCTTTCGCTTTGATTAGTTAAATACATTCATTAGTTATAACAATAAAATAGGAGAACACTGGCTCCCTAGAATAACTAAAAAGTTAATAATGATAGGCAGCCAAATGAATGTAAATTATATTCTTTGATTTCATTTTAGATATTTGTCAGTGGAGAAAATTTCTCTTGAGAGTAGACTTCAAAAGTGTGAAAGTGACTATGGACAACGCCTGTCTATCGCAAATGATCAGGTGGAATCACTTCAAAAAGAACTTCAAAGGTGCAAACTAGATTATGGAAAGTGAACTGATCAACATGACATGAGAATGGGACAAAGAAAAAAATCTGAGTTTTTTCCTTTTTTTTCTTTTGTCCCAGGCTCATTCACCATCTTGAATCTTTACTCATTGATTCATGATGTGAATTTTATTGACAACGTGCAGTTCCAGAAATATCCATACTCCACCCAACAGAAGGCATAATTTGGAATTTCCTGTTTGGTGAGGGTCTCTCTATGACCAAGATATTTAAAGAAAATCATCAAGCTCAATTGGAATTTTTAAGGGAGGTAGAGGTTCTTGGAAAAATTCCTTTCTGTGGGGGAGGCTACTTGGGTTGTTAATGTGCGAAAAGGCTTTATAGGCTGACTTGAGAAGCTTTTGTAGCTGGAAAAGGCACCAGAAAATCACTTGCTGTGCTTTGATTACACGCTTTTCCTTGAATGTAGGTGTGAAGAAATGATGACCGATAACCTGAGATCACTCACAGGCAAATATCAAGACCTGGAGGAATCTTACAGTAAGTTATACGTACATATCACAATACTTTCAGTAGATCTTTAAGTACAACTTCGACCGTGCACCATACTTTTGCAAACTTTAGGGAAGCCACGAGATAAAGCTTTCTTTGGCAAAAAAAAATCGCTGAAAAGTAGAGAAGTAAAAAACCTGTTTACAAATAAGGAAGGTTAAGTCATTAACAAAGACAAACTTGAGAAAAAATCCATGTTTTAAGATACACCGCGCGTGGCTAATTTATACATGTGGTATTCTACCGTAAGTTAATGAAGTTTTCAAAAATTGCTAGTCTAATGCGTTTTGGTGTTCATTATTTCGTTCTAGCCTCCTCTTCCAGTAATCTTGTTTCTTTTCCATATCTTAGCTTGCTTTCAATCTGAGGCAGAAAAAGAAAAGAATCTGATATTAGCTGAGCTAGAAGTCACTAGACAATCTCTCCAGAAAAGGTAAAGGGTAGTCTTTCTTGTATGGGCGAATTTTATATTCGATGTTTTATTATTAATCTTTCCGGAGAGTATTAAAAGTTTGAAATCAGAGAACAGGAATGGTCCAGCGCTATCAGTATCTGCCTGATGGGTCAAAAACTATGGTTTATGAGGTACGATGGAGAGGGAGGTAAAAATATACTTCATCCTGTATTGTAACCTCACAGGCATCCCAAGCTCTCTTTGTATTTAAGAAATGCTTAAATGAAGAAAAATTAATTAAAAATAAAAATGCCTCTTTTTAAGCTTACTTCCTTCGTTCATTACTTCAGGAGTTCCAGGCCCCGGTTGTTCGAAAGCCGATTAAAATAACTTGGGTTGGCGCTAATCGGCTTTCGAACAACCAGGGCCAGGGCATTAGCAAAACGTCACTGAAATCTCTCTTAAATGGTCTAAAACCCCACTCAGGGAACATAACTCTTATACATCCTCAAGGAATTAAGCATCTTTATTGTGATATCTCTTCCGTAGCCGTCATTGCTGCTATTATGTTCACAGGTAGGTTCGCGATATCATATAATAATGCTCAAGCAATGAGGCTGCGATACCTGTGGTGTACACAGGCTCACCTGTAAACAGGGCCAAGGCTGGAAGAGCTGAGAAGGAAATGCCACTTTCTCTTCCATTACCCTACCCCGGTCTCTTCGCCTAGTCCCATGCTCGGCTAGAGATTCTTTTCACGAGCTAATTGTGACACGATAATTTGTGCTGTCCAGCCAACAGGAGTCTGATCGGCAACAGAACACATGTGTATTCCTCAAAAGAGAAAACGAACAGATGCAAGAGGACTGCGATGAACTTAATGAACAAATTCAGAGTTTAAAGGTAGATAAATAGTTTTTCTTTTAAATTACAGTAAATATTAACAAGTGATATTCAATCGTTTGATCCTTTTTGGAAACAGACACGCATTTAATTATCTATTACAAAACTGTTGACTCGATTCTGTGCTATTTTATTTCCACACCGCTATAAGATGTAATAGTGCCATCTGTCAAGGATTGGCGACAAAACTACAATTGTACATGCGATGAGGTGTAATGGTCAGGGTGATAATAGTTCTTCAAACTCAGTGAAAAGTCAGTGGGAACAATTCTCAGCCAGGAAAAAGTCAAATTTCATCATTTCATCATTTTATTTCTTAATAAAACCTTCATTTTAAAGTTTAGACTGGCCCGCAGATAGCTATGCTAGAACAAAAACTATCGTGAAAATTGAAAGCCAATTTGTTGAAAACTCGTCGGTCTTGAACAATTGAGAAGAAAGGGAAGAAAAGAAGCATGGAGGCCACTTCTATATGTGACCTTTTGTATTTTGCTGGACCGAAAAATTGTATTTTTACCAGTGAAAAGTCAAAGTTTTGTAAACTGTTGTCGGTGGCATCAAATCATCATCACCCCGTTTTCTTTGTAGGCTGAAGTGGACTCAATGAGAGTTATGGTGTCTCAACATCAACGAGACTTCGAGTCAGCCAAGGTGAGAATCAAGTTGGATTCTATCAGAAATAATCTGTAGGCGAGTTGAGTTAACTCTGCAAAGTTACAAAGTACCGCATACTACCGGACCTTATCGCGGTTTCAGTTGCATGAAGGCGAATTGAAGTTCTAAAACGCTTAAAGAAATGTTTTTTTTTTACTTCGTTTGAAAATTGGCTTCAGATCTGTTGCAATGAAATGGAATTGCGTATTATGAACAGACCTATTAACTTTGCATTATTTATTTTCTATTTCTATTTTCTTTTTTTTTTAAGGCTGAAATGGAATCTACTAAAGAAGAGATGGCAAAGCATGTGGAAGAAGCGGAATTGAACAAAGCTTCTCTCAGAAAAGAGCTGGACCTGGTAAAATAAAATTTCGCCTTAACTTAGCTCGCGTGTTGCTGTAAGCTCCTCTGTGCTTAACTTAAACATGCTTCTTGCAAAGAAATTGAGAAAACGGAGTGTTACGTCAATAACGTATGGGTCTTTCACAACAGAACTACTCGATATACTTGTATCAAATTTCCAAGCTTGTTCTGCTTCTTTTTTACAGGCTCGTAACACAATCATCAATCTACAAAAGAGAGAAGAAACGTTATCTCAAGAATTACAACTCAGGCTAAGGTTTGCACGATATTAAATCATTCGAGACACGAGAACTCGCGGTGATATTTACCTCATAAAGGAGAACGAATTGGCACCGCAATGCCTAATAGGCGCCGGCGTATCTCCTGGGAGTATTTCTACTTCTCCTTGGTTGGGATGTTCCTTCGTGGTAGGGTAAGCCGGTAACCCCCGGGCATTAAATCGCCGGCACCCATTTAGGCACCCAGGTGAAGAGTGGCAGTGTGAGAGGATTGTGTCCTCACACGTCACGATGACCCTGGCCAGGGTTCGAACCCAGACCTCTCTATTCGGAGACTAACGCATAACGCCACTACGCCCACTCAAGTTTTCTGTAGTACAATCCTTTCTGTGCATGATGTCTTTCTCATTGTCACTAGTAATCAGAAGAAACAAGATGAAGAACTGGAAACGGTCAAAGCCGAAATGGACAGGTAAACCTTTCAAACTTGTTTCCGTCTGAGGATCAGGCATTCAGGCTACTTTTTTCCTTGTAATTCTTAAGTTAACTGCAACAGCGATGTCAATAGCTATTTGTCAAATTTATCTCTATTCAGAGCAAAATGTGAACAGCAAGGTACAGAAAGAAGAATGAGGGTTGAACTCGATAGGTGAGAATATTATCATTTCCTCATTAATATCGGAGCCCGCCTCCACTTGAAACTAAAAACACGGCGACAGAGGTACTGCAGTCTTACTTTGTTTACATAAAAGTAGATGGTGGTCAACTAGATCGCGGTCGCTACTTTGACCACCATACACATTTTATAACTCGTACTGTAATTATTTTATCTTGTAATCATGTGTTGTAACTGCGCTTTTCGTTCTATGTTAATTTTATGTAAATAGTGTGAAATAAATGAACCTTAATCCTTGAACCTTACACTGTGACAGTATGAATACATGCGGAAAAGTGGAACCATCTCATTATTAGCACGTTGAAATTTAGCCTGTTTTTTTAAATATATTTCAGGCAAATAAAATCACTTGAAGAGAGAGCTGCTAAATCGAAAGAGGAGTTTGGAAGGTGGGTGCAAAGTGAGATTACTTTCAAAGTTGAAACAATAGAATTATCAAGTTTCATGACTCAATTTTCTTTTCTTCAAAAGACGTCTCGTGGAAACCCAAAAGAAATTATCACAAACGGAGATCAATTTTGAGAAGTAAGTACACAAGATATACTTCCCTAACAGAACTTCACCAAAGTTCAACGAAAAGGTTGTTGTAAAAGTACAGTTGTACCAAAGCTCGTATAAGAACCTGGAATTATTAAAGTTAGCCTAAACAGGTTCTTTTGTAAAAGGGGTCTGAATGGAGAATCAAAGACTAACAAGCTCATAAAAGATAGGTTCTTTTACGTGGTTTAGCTTTGTTTTATTGACCAGCGATTGCTTCTCTGGTTTTCTGCGGCTTCGTTTTCTTTTTGTTTTCAAACCAATGTTTGCATCTTATACTTGTAAAACTGAGATATCTTGAAATGCATAGTCTTTCATTTTTTGTTGTAATGCAGATTTAAAAGCGATCACGACCTGAAAATGAAGGAAAAAGACGTAGAAATGGAGAGGTAAAACTGTTTGACCTTGCACATTATTCTATTATGTACAATATTTCTGTATATTACAAACTCCGTGCGTTATTACATTTCAGGAAACTATTCTCCGCAGAGGAAGAAGTAAATAGACTGAAGTCTGATTTATCCAGGTTAGAATTTCTAAATCTACCTTGCAATTAGTACTCTGTGCAGGATGAAATGTCTTGCGGCAATTTCCAACTTCTTGGAGTGTCTCAAGAAAACTTCTTTTAAACCGTTCGTACTATCAAGTCGCTGATAAAGTTAAACAACAAAAAAGTTTAGAATTTGTTAGCGGTAAATTTGCTCAATAGATAACTTAAATCTTCTTGTTTTTCTGTAGCAAAACCAGCAATGAAGGCCAGTTGAATGAACTGAAAGCTGAAGTTGAAATGTAAGTAATTTACAAGTCGGTGTTAAATTTCAGAGCAGAGCCATGTGATCTTTTCAAAAATGTTATCTTTCAGGTGGCGAACTAAATACGAGGAACTCTGTGAAAAGATTGAACCCTTCAAGGTCAGTTTTCGAGTCGTGTGTTTGTGAGCGATTTTATGCCTACTGAGTCCCTACCGGGGAAGGGACAGTATGTAGAGAGACGCTTGGGTACGAGGTTGAGTTCAAATCCTGTCGTTGATTTTAGCTCGTCTCTCTATCCTTACAGGATCAGTTAGACGAATACGAAGCTGAAAGAAATGCTCTTCTTTGTCAAAACAGTCAAGCCAAAGATGAGGTAAAACCCTTTAACATTGCTTCGTTTCTTGTGTACATAATAACTCTCGGAAATTGAATATCTGTTTTTGTCTTAATTTCTTATCTTTACGTCACTGCAGGTCACTTCTCGGGTCGATTAGAGGGTGTGCTCCGCGTGCTGTGGCTTGTTTGTGAAAAATAGATTTAATGATGTCCTTGTTGTTATTGTCTTGTCATAGCAGCGATTTCGTCTTCCACTAAGTGCTCTTTACAGATAAATTGTGTTTCGTTTCTTCCCAAGCTGATAAAATAATTTTTAAGCACTGTTGAACTAATTGAGGACAATAAATAAGTTTAAATATTGCAAATCAGTAGAACATAAACTATTAACAGTTCCAGTTGGAGGGAGGCTGAGTAGGTGGCAATTTACACAACGCAGTTGAGGAGTTGAACTCGCGACCACCGAGAACAAATCCAGATAGCAGTAGGATGGAGGATTTGAACCAGAGACCTCCAAATTTCTAAGCGCCTTAAACCACTCGGCTAGGTCATGACTATTGAGTAAACACTAAAAGAATGATACGAAACCTTTTATCTGTGTCTAATTTTTACCTGTTGCCATAGGTTACCAAACTAGGCCAGCAGTATGCCAAGCTACTAGGCCACCAGAACAAGAAACAAAAGATTCATCACGTGGTCAAACTAAAGGAAGAAAATAATAATCTTAAAGCTGTAAGTATTATATCCGCTGACCACATGCGTTACAAGGACAGAAGCAACGTTGGTGCTGGTTTAACTGGCATCTTCTGTTTGAACTGAATTGAGCCTGAATGAAGCGCAAGCTTTCACGACGCTGTACCCTCATTTGTGCTATTTTAAACACCATCTTTCCCGCCGGGTTGCTTTGCCCTTCGTCGCTTGCGCGCGTGACTCAAAGGTGAGCCTGCTCGAGGGCTACCATTGGCTAAATAGAGCGGTTTTTAATTGAATGTCGTAGCCATCAAAAGCAAACCAATCAGCCGATCTCAAACCGTAGTCAAACCAAAACCGAAGTGATGTCTTGATTATTTCGACACTCAACTGAAAACCGCTCTAATCTGATTTCGCTCAAATATCGTCTAAACGCCCCAAGATTAGAAGAAATGACACTCTGGAAGCAATGTTAGAAAATATTTCTTCCATGAGTTACTCATACATTGATTAACCGTTTGGTTGCCTCTGATTACGTCTAACCAATCAAAACAAGCCCAACAAGCCAATCAGAACTCGAAAGTAAAACATGTGACCGGCGCCAAGCGCGGGAAAATGCGCGTCATGAGCTGGTTTTTTTTTTTGTCTTGCACCTGATTGGTGGAACAAAAAGCGTTGTTTTGATTGAAGAACAGGTTACACCGGTTTTATGAGCGAGTCATGGCACTCTGCAGTGGTTTATTTAGTCAATGAAACTGAAATCAGCGTGAATCGTAATTGTCATTCGTAGGAAATAACGAAGCTCAGAGATCAAGCGGAAAAACAGAAAAGGGCCATGAAGAAATTGGAAGAGAAAGTCGATCAGGCTTCAGGAAAAAGAAGATTTAATCCTGCCGAGGCTTTCTCTCAGCACAAGAAAGAGAACATGCCTCTTTCAGTTCTTTCAAATGGTTAGTACCGCTGGAATGTCGCCATTTTATCGCCTGCACACAGGGTAGGGGTGCGGCAAGTTGTGGTCACTTGTACCAAATACAACTCCTTTCGCGCAACGACTTTCTTCATTCCTGGTTTTGAATCACTGTTTAATTAACACTTAGACTCGTAGCCCGCATGGGCGAAGGGTCTAATTGTTTTAGTATCACCCAACTAGTCGGACAGAAAAGGAAATAACAATGGTAGCAACTGCAAGTTAAAGAAATAGCTATTTGGGAATAAAACGAAAGAAAGCGATTGCGCCAATTTCACTACTTGAGGACTATTGCTAATAGACCTCTAGTAGCGTAGCCAATCAACATACAGGTTTTCCATTAGTCCACTAGTTGGGTGTCTGAGCCAATTGCATTAACTTGACTGTGCGCAGATAAAATCTTGTTGACTATGCATCCATTTCATGAATAAAGGCAAAGGGTTAACGAGCATGAAATTCCTATAATTATAGTTTTTTATATCGGTTTTGAAAACATTTTCTTTTTCTCTTTATCATGTCACGTAGGAAATGGATCAGTCAAGCGTTGACGTAGCCAAGAAAAGTCGTCGACGTCATGTAGTCCTGCGATTGCAAATGTTCCTTTTTCGATACAATAAGGTCGTGTTCTATTGAGATAAACCATTTCAACTGCAACCGGTTTGGGTTCACGTTTCTTAACAGAACACTTTTTCCAACCGTTTTCAGTTGAAACGCGGAAACCCCTGGAAAAAAATTCCTTACGCGAGCATGGTCACGCAATCACTTTTTTTAACCGTTTCAACCTGGGCCAGTTGAAAAAGTTGATAAACAAACCAACTGAAAACAGTGTTACCTCAATAGAACACGAAAAACCCCAACCAAAGAGAAACACAACCTTATGTCGCTAGTGTGAACCAGGCTGAATGAAGTAGACCTGATGCAAAAATGAAACTTCCGTGAAAGAAAAAGTTGCCATATTCACGTTATTTGGGAGAGTAATAACCTAGTGATGAGCTCCTTTTACGAACATCAAAATATCTAAACTTGGATTACCTTATTACAAATAGTTTGCAAGAAGTGAATTAATACATATATACGTTTTATCCCATTCGTTCATACTTGTACAGTTAATTGTCATACTAATAAAAAGGAGAGTGGAAGCCACAATGTAACCGGCGTATTGTCAGATTCTTTTGCTAATAGTAAATGTTTAAGTGCAGTTCTTTGTATTGTCTGTGAAAATATCATTTATGTTTGAGTGATGACAATACCAACACTCTAGTTTTAGTCCGTTTTTATGTTCTGCAATTCATTCGTTGTTGTAAAATAAGTCATTTGAATAGCATATCCTCGCTACGTATAAATTATCTGAAGGTTTCTTAACAAATTAAATCATTTATCGTTAACTTTTGTAATTATTGTGATTTTAATATAAAGGACATATTTGCAAATAATTGAAGTTTCTCTTCTGGTTTTGGGTTTTAACTGGTAAACCTAGACTTTCTGAAAAGTCCTTCGTCTCAGTGTTTATTCAGTACCCGCCGGACGACTTTACTCAGTACCTCTCTCGACTTCGTCGCTCGCTTGGTCGCTTCGCGATCTAAAAACCGTGACGGCGGCTTCGCGGCCCAAATTCTACACTGAAATTCATGAGGTTGACTTGTGGCAAGTCTATGATAAACCTTGTACGATGTGCACGGCCAAATGCATCACCAGACCTTTTCACGTTGAAGAAAAAACAATCGTGGCTCTGAGCCACTCAACTTGGAAAATGGATCGTCTGTAAACAGTGACAATTTGGATGCCACTGACTTGACGTTTTAATCTATAGGTTAAACGCAACGGAAAGAGAGTCAGCTCTAAATAAAGTACGGCTTCTCGTCAGATAAGCAAAGAAAAAATGTAACCGAATTCTCATTTTCATTTCTATTTTTTCGTTCTTTATTTCCCAGGCTATATCAGTGATTTTTTTTCCTTTTTTACTACCATCGAAACAACCCGTCTTGTTTAGTCACAGACTTTGAATTTATTTTCACATTGCTTCGATTCGACTGAAATTGAAGACCTTTCTTTTTAAGCGAGTTTATGAACTATCTTAGGTTTTTATTTTGTACTTTGTGATTATGTACATATATATATGTAATGATTTTTAGACTTTTACTTTTTTAACCAGATCTTTTTCTTGCATTGTAAAGCGCTTAGCACTGGAAAGTAAAGGCGCTATATAAATACTTTTATTATTATTATTATTATTTTATTATTATTATTATTATTATTATTATTATTATTATT
>Ga0126343_10000491_pt1 | contig 15354 bp, 12 predicted proteins | sample Cyp2metagenome_FD_92531 | JGI IMG/M metagenome (GOLD analysis project Ga0126343, IMG submission 92531) | Coral microbial communities from Lord Howe Island, Old Settlement Bay, Australia - Cyphastrea 2 metagenome | ecosystem: Host-associated > Invertebrates > Cnidaria > Coral ... | reverse complement strand
CTCTTTCTTCCTCGCCGTAGTTATTTTCCACTGTCGCAAGCGGGAGGGGCTCCGTTAAGCTTTTCACCAGGTTTTCGTCTTCTTCTGTGAGAAGGCCAAGCATTCTGCAAACTCGCTTCCGTTGGGCCAGCGCTTCCTTAGACCCGAGGGTGCCCAGGTTACTGTGGTGGTTTTTGAGCTTGTCCTGCAGCACTTCGAGGTGGGCATTAATAGACGCTGTCCTGTTCGCATCGAGTTTGCCATGAAGAAGCCTAACGCAATCGTGCAACTCTCGCTCGGTGGTCAGCAGCCAGGAACCTTCAAACACTTGAGCTGCATTCTCGCGGCGCTGTTCTTCTTCTTTCGCTCTCTTATCTCTGCAATAGTTGTCAACTTCCCTCTGAAGTGGGCTTGGCATCTCTTGATATGGATCAAGTGGCAGCATCTCCACGCTTTCCACACTTATTCCCTTGTCTAGCAAGGCTTGTTTGTGCATTTCGTGCTGCTGTCGTCTTCTGTCTTCTCGTATGGCTCGTTTTCTCTGTTCTTCTTTGAGAATGTGTTCAGGCTGCCTGCGTTGTAAACTGCCCGGATATGATCGGCCCACGAAATCCTTCAATGCATCCAAGACGTCGTCGGACATGGAAACACTTTCACGGTGTTGTGGAACATTCGTGACTGAGCTATTAGTGGTCTCCTCGACGAGGGAACTGGCCAGCGTGTAGGCTCGATTTCCGCCGCTTTCTCGTGTCCAGTCTACGTTAGTTCGGGGGAGGAACGCGGGCTCCTTTCCCGAACAGCGGCTGGTAATCGAGCCTACCCAGCGTGAGACATCTGAGTTCCTCTTTTTCCTTGTCTTGCAGGATTCCTTCTACATCTTCACTGTCTGTGTCGTCTTCGCCATTTTCATCGCTCTCGCTGTCGCCTTGACAATCTTTTGCCTTCTCCGTGGCCCACACCACGCAATCCATTGGGTGTTTCTTCAGCCATGCTGCGGCGCTCTTCTTGGGATTTGGAAGTGTCTTGAATACATAAGTGCGCAGTCGTTTCTCCATTGCTGGTTGGTGTGTTGGACCAAACTGCAGCTTATGCTGGGCGGTGATTATTATGGGGCACTTGTTGAAAAAGGCCTTTGCGGTCTGGTACTTTACATCATGCGCAGAGTATCCTCCCTGCGTCAAGACCTTCCAATCAGCAATGTCCAGGGCGCTCTCACTGGCTTCATCAATGAAGATCACTTCGGTAAATGGCGCGATCATCGCCTTATTAAAGGCTCTTTGTTTGGTCACTGTTGCGATATTGCCGTGGTGTATCAATCCCTGGATCGGAAAAAAACAAACATGTCTTGCCGCTGTTTGCTTCGCCCACAAGGCACGGTACCTTGCCTTTGTGCTGCTTCTTGTTATAGTTCAAAAGCTTTAGAAAATCGTGACTAAAGTGGGCCACCTCGTCTGGGGACAAACTGTTTTCCAGGATCTCTTTGAAGTACTTAGGATCTGGATCCTTTGTGGAATCGTACGCGCAAAACGATATTTTTCCAATGTCGTTAGCGTTAATAGCACTTTGTACAAACGCACGCTTCTTTATGGACCAGCAAATACCACCATTAACTTCAGTGAGATCGTAGTCGATCATCAAAGGTTGGAACAGCTCACAATGAGAATCTGATTGCAGCTCAATCACCTTTTTCATCTCTCGGATGTCTCGACTTGAAGTGCTCGTTCGTCGCGATAGTGTTGATGAATGGTCTGGCCTCGCACTTAAATGAGTAAGTGTACTTTGCTTTTGGGTCAGGCTTGTAGATCTTGCCTCGGTAACTGGCATATTCGAGTTGCTGCATTGCGATTGTTATGTCGTTTACTAAGATGGTCAGCTTGTCAGAAAGTCTTTTCTCACCCGTCATCTTTGTTGTATTGGAGCTGTTGAAACCAAACTTGTTGAACTGTAGTTTGGCTTCAATCATCTTCTCTAGTGCATTTGTCAGAGATTGCTGGAAGCTAGGGTTGATGAGTGCAACGCGCACGACGTTTTCTCTTCCACAGTCCTCTAGCTCTTGAGAAGACAGAGGAGACAGGCCCCTAAGACTTTGGTTCTCTTCATGAAAGCTGTACTGGTAGGACGTTGTTACAAGCTCCTGAAAAAAAAGGAAATTATGAGTAACGTGCGTAAATTGTGCGTGTCAGGCGTGTGTCATTGCATTTATCGTTCGTACATATGATACCTGATCAGCTGTGACTGCAACTCCACATTTTAGCAGTGCACTGTGGACGATGAGAGAGTTTGCCGGTGCACCCTTAGGCGTGGTCAGGGCTAACCAATAGTTTATTGCAGGCCAAAGAGATTTGTTGACAAGTGTTGGGTTGCCATTAACCATTTTCTCAGATTGTGTTCTTGGTACAGGACTATATTCTCCATCGTCATCGCTATCATCACTTTCTTCTATACTTCCTTTCTTTTTCTCTTGAGTAGCAATGGCACTGAAGAAAAATGCCGCATTTGGTATACCTGAGAAAATTCAATCAAAATTGTTTTTCAAGGTCATAAAGCTTAGTTTGAAGAGAAAAGCAACCAGGTGCTGAGACGAACCTGAGATTTCTCTATCGCACAAGTCCTGCTTGTGGCAGATGCGATTCCAAGATGCGAGAAGGTCTTTTTCCTTCACGTTAAATACGCGTTTTGCGCTTATAACGCTGCACTGACCGGCAACAACGGGACTCATGCAACATACGGCGGCTCCTCGAATGGCCTCGCTGTTTAAGTGTTTACTTGGTTGTTGTGCTCGCGGCATCCTCAGCAGATTGGCAGTGGACAGAAATGAAGCCCAAGCTTGCTTCTTATATAGACCTCTAGTACATTTCTGTCTTAAACACCTTCTCTGCTTTAGAAGTCCTGACGTACTGTTTCTTCTACTATAAAGTTACGAGTTCACCATTACGAACGCTTTGCAACTTGCTGTCACTTGTCGCAGTAATTTTCTAAAGTAGGCAGATTCGGTGTTGATTTGTCCCATAGCAATTGTTAATTTTCACAGCTTCTAGATTTTGCGTGTTTTATAATGCTTCTCGATGCTTCTCTCTTGTTTTTTTTTATTAAAATGCTTCCCAATGTATGTGCAAACTTGTGAAAAGGTAGACGTGATGATTACACTTGAAAACTACTGGCAAAGTGTCGCGTCTTCCTTGATTATGTTACCAGAGGAAATCGAAAACAATTAGATACAAAGCAGCGCTGATAAGGCTTCGACAAACCAATTAAATTGACATTGCATACATTGTCTTGTAAAAGCCATGTCAGTAGTTACAAAATTGTATGTTGGGTTAAATCTAATCACTGTTTATTCATCTTCCCGTCAAATCCTTGAGAACCGCGTCTTCCGCATTAATTAAGAGTGGAAGTTTGTGTTGCTTATAATGTATTACACATAATTCATCGAATGACACTGCAAGTTTGCAGGTCACACAAACTTTTAATTTATAGACGGAAGATTTGGATCTCAAGGATTTGACGGAAACTCGAATCTAAAGTCATGTAACTGACTTTAAATATAAATCTCTACTCATTTTGTCGTAAAACACGTATTTCATGGATTTAGCCGGGGAATATTAGATTCATTTTGTAACAGGACTAGTACGATCATAAAGGTCAAACAATATCGGCTTTGATGAGCGTTTGACATCTTTCTACTGAGCTCGATCGAGGCCCAACTTGATATTTTTTCAGCGTGATCTGTGCAGTGCACTGATTTCTTAAATTGTTCAAGACAGTGTGTTTTCAAATGTGCTTGAAGATTGTTCACTTCTTAGCCAAAAAAACACCTTGCAGTTTTATTAAATTATTTTTGTCGTGTCGAGAATGGATAGTACAGGAAGAAACACAAAGATCAATTAATAACACCGTTGTAACTATTGTCTGCTAAGGAACCAGGAAGCTTGGGAAACGATCTTTCCTTCTTCCTCCCTCTCTCCTTCTCTCCCTGCCTGTCTTCTTTCATTGTTTCCTCCGTTCCTCTGTTCTCGTCTACCCCTTTCCCTCCTTCATTCGTTCCTCCCTCTCTCCCTCTTTCACTTTCCTGTTCCTCTTCCTGACATCCTGCCGTCCTTCCTTCCTCCCTGACCTTCGCTCCTTCTTCCCTTCGTCCATCCCGACATTCTGCCATTGCTCCTTCCTGTTCCTTCCTTCTTTCCTCTCTTTCCGTGATTTCCTTTTACTTAACTGTATGTTTGTATGTTTCTTCCTCTAGGCCTACACCGGAAATTCTTTGGTACAGGAACAACGTACTGATAACCGCTTTAGGAGATCATTTTCGACTTGAATTGTTCAACCGAACCTTGCGACTAGGGTCGCTGAGTTCAAGTACACATGATGGATCTTATAAGTGTGTGGCAGTTAGTGGACTTCTCAAAGAGGAAGCTAGTTTTGGTATCAAAGTCATAGGTATGAACACATCTTTTGTAACCTTCAACAGTGATTTTAAAGAGCCTATTTCTCCTTACAATATCGATATGTTGCCAAACAAAGACATGTGGAGAAAACAAATCACAGTTAAGAAGGCAGAATTTACGTTCGGTTCGGTGATAAATTGATTGATTTACTGATTGACTGATTGGCATTGCGTGTTGTAATCCACAGACAGAGTATTGCCGCTGTACAGCAGGGAACAGACAAATTATGACTTCATCGAGATCAAGTCCGGGAAGCACGGCGAGAGCGTGACACTTCCCTGTAACACAACTGGTGGTGAAATAAAAAGCCGGACTTGGTATTACAACGGAGTGAAACTTCAGTCCAGGTAGAATATGGGGGAGTTTAAGCAACCAAGAAGGTAATCTCTTTCGTAGATGTTATTAGGGTCGTCTCTCAACACTTCTCCTGCTAACGGCGTTACTGGTGAGAAGCGTTGCGTGACGACTCTAATGACTGCGAAAGAGACTCAGATGGTGCAAGGATATCGCTGATTGACTAAATATTTATTGGTATCAAAACCAAATTTAAGCGACACCTCTGCTCGTTTGTGCTGTAATGTGTTTAAATCGTTCAACACAGATTTTATGAGAATGTTCCCTTCGGACATAGTTCAGCTGTTTGCAGGGATGTTATTTCCTCTCAGTTCTTGAATGCCTGAAACAGAATTAATATTTTATCTAGTAAGAGGCAACCAGAATGCTTTCGTTTGTGGTCTGCGGCTTTGTGTTGTCGAATCACACTTCTTTGTTTTAGTCTTGTTGTCATTTTCTTTCAAGAGATATCCTTGAAATAGGAAATCAGGATATATTTGTCTGTTTGTATTTTACAATGCTACAGTTTTAGACCCATCATTTAAACAGCAATTTCCAGTTGTGTCAAGCTTGATTAAAGTTCCAGGAAAGTTACTGACGCTTGTACTATCACGTTTAATCTGTAGTTCCAAAGAATATCCATACCCCTCCCCCACGGTTTCTAAGACCGTCCGTCTCACAATTCAGTTTTTAGTAATTACTCATTGACAGCTTTATTACATTTTCAGTTCAAAGTTCACTAACAGATGGTCTGCTGACCCAGCCACCGGACTACTGACTCTCAGCAGCCTACAGTTGGAAGATTTTGGCCTCTTCCAGTGTGTGGTCACGAACAAAGTCAGTGAACATTATGTGGTGTCGCTTTTGGTTGTCACAGGTATGTCACACCATAGCGTGCATGTCACACAACAGCGATGTTCTCTGGTCACTTTTGAAAGTAGCGCGAGATTCCACGAAAGTATACATCTTTCTGACCAATCAAAGTAAAGGTATTCTTCTACTCGGCTAATCGTGGGCAGGACTAAAACTATGCGACGTATCCTAACCTTGCTACTGTTTAGAAGTAGACCTACAAGGACCAAACTTTTCCATTTTTTTTTACTCGTCAAATTCAAGACTTAAGTTAATCAAGAGATCATATTCTCTTGACATTATCTGAATTTTCTAAAGAAATAAATTTTGTCTCACCACTGCTCTATGGCTGTTTTTGACTACCTTGAAGTATTTTGCGTCAATAGTGTTTTTAGTTTAGCCTTCCAATTAAGTTTAGCTTAAGTATAGTTTGGTGAGCTAATTTCAGTTTGGGGAACAATGTCTATTTTTTTATCGTAAAAAACCAAATATGGATAACAATTTAAGAAAGTTTGGTTACTGTCACTGCCGTGCTCTAGAGTCCACGGAGAATCAATTTCTTTAGACGTTTCTTTTTCAGAAAGAAGTGAATAAGCATAATTTTTTATTCTTGCTTCGATGACGTTTTTGCTTTCATATTTGGCATCGTAAAATTGATGAAAACGTCATTATCATCTCGTAGAGAATGAGGTCACTAAACCGTCTCCTCAAAACAACTCTAGCTTTTGCCGCCACCTCTGACTTCCTTCATGTCTTAAATCCGAGATGCTCTATCTCCGTGTCCACCTTTCTTTGCCACATCTCTCCTTCGGGTGTCCATGTTAATGCTATATTTTATACTTGACACCGTAAAATGATGAAAACGTATACGCGGTCAATAAATTCCGGTCACCGAATAAATACCCTTTTCAAATGAAAGTCTAGCATCAAGGCTTGCACAATTGAAATGGAAATATTTGCTGCGCTGCGAGCGTAGCGAGCGAGCAGTAACATAAACAGGATTTAAGAAATATATATTGAAGGGGAAACGAGTTCTCGAATTGATCACTTTTTAGCAGGATGCATTGCATTTAACCAGACTGCACTGCGCCACTTTTAACCAGAGTGCATTGCGCCACGAAGAACTCGAGATGAATGATGTCACACCAGTGAGTCGTCGTCCCTTTTCGCGTGGATTTTAGTGGTGATGTTTTGCTCTGGTTTACCTGTAAAACTAGGGTATCTAAAAGATAGCAATGCTGCGGCACCTTCTGTCACAGCTTCTGTTTGAAACATCAAGGCGATAAATTGTGACATCTTTCTTAGCAGTCTCCTCCTGTGGTCGAATTGTTAAACGAAGAGATCATTGTTACTAAAGCTTGTGGAGTAATTCAAACAAACGAAAATCGTAAAGCACGCTAATTTCATAGTCCTTTCATCCAAATATGAATTTAAGCGAAAACTTTCAAGTATTTTCACTCATCGCGATGGACGCGTCCTCGGCAAAGTAGATGTCATTATTAATGCGTATCAGTCCCGGCGTAGCTAATCGAACGTTCGGTAATCGAACCGAATCGAACCCAATCGCTCGATTGGGTTCGGTAATCGAACTTAATCGAACTCACAAAAAAAAAAGCCAATCGAACGCAATCGAAAGTTCGGTAATCGAACAGTTCAACAATCGAACATAATCGAACTCAATCGAACATAATTGAACACCACAACAATCAGAAACCCAAACCAGTTTCATCCGGTCTGAAACAAAGCGTTGCGGTCGAATCAGCTAAACAATAAAGATTTTAGTTCATTGAAATGTGTTAATATCTCTCACACTTGCTCCTCTAGTTAAAACTCAGTTAAAGAGTGAATTCCTTGCAATTCTACTTAGGAGTTAATGCTTTTCAATTTTTTATACCATTTTGTTTTCCTACCCAACAAAATCGAATCAATCGCGTCGATTGAGTTCGATTGGGTTCGGTAATCGAACTTAATCGAACTCACAAGAAAGTTCCAGTTCGATTATGTTCGATTGCCGAACCAATCGAACTCCAATCGAACGATTGGGTTCGACTGGGTTCGATTGGTTCTTGGTTCGGTTTCGTTCAATTAGCTACGCCTGGATCAGGGCAGTTATAAGTTAAATGTCTGCTCCTACAGATTCCACATCTTTCGACTTTCGCTCTCTGGTAAAGGGCTGATTGATGTGTAGCCTTTTATGTCCAAACATAATTCAGATCACGATGTGCTTTTTTGTCACGATTGCTTTTCACACCTCGCCATCAATGCGTCATTATGAAGTTGTAGATATTAAAATCACTGCGTAAAATATGTCACTATGAACGGAATATGTAAATTAATGCATATTCACACGTCACAATGGCGCGTACTCGACAAATCTTTCGATTTTCGCGATCTGGTAAAAGAGAGGTTGATGTGGATCACAATTCAGAGTATAGTGTGATTTTTCGTAACGATCTCGCCATCGATGTGTCATTACAGATGAAGTTGATGCATAGACGGACTGATTCCCCAAGTTTTGACAGCGCTTTAAGAAATAAAGGTCAATGTTAAGTCCTGCAAGCGCAAATAGATGAATCACTGCCTTGAAATATGTCACTATCAACAGAATGTGCCGCAGCATTACTATCTTTTAGATACACTAGTTTACTTTCTGTTCTCTTTCGCTTCGCTTAGCCAAAAAGAAAACATTTCTATTATAAGTAGAGGCGACAAGTAACACAACAAGTAGCGGAAGGAGCCGCCAGCAATCATCGAGTTTGTTTACAAGAATCTGAGACACACTGAATACAGGTTACAAACCTAAGAATATAAGTAAATTTCATACGCTATTTTAGGCAACGATGTAAACAATAACAACAAAAACAGCCTCGAGTAAACTGGTCGGCGTCAAGTGGTGTGATAATCACAAGGCGTTGTGTATAAAGGCCTGATTTATCCCATTGATAATATCAAGCAACCTAACTTTAAAATAAATACATTTCCCAAATCAAGACTGTTAATACGCTTTGCGTGCCCATACGGTTGATTTTCAGGAGCACCACTTCCTCCCTTTGCCGTGAATATAACTAGCTGTGCGAACCTTTCCACAACTCTATCTTGGAATGTTACCCTTCCTCAGGATCTTGCTCGTCCAATTGGTTTCATTATCGATGTGGCCTACAAACACCTGTCACGTTCATTTCCTACCTCTTCGTATTCTAAGCTGGCCGAGATTTCAAGTGGTTCTGCTCGCTCGTACGTGGTGAAACACCTGCAGCCTCACAATCAGTTCTATTTTCGCATCCGCGCTAAAAATCAAGTTGGTGTTGGACTGCCCGCGCTGTTGCCCACGCAAGTTACTTGTGTCACAAACAGTGCAAGTAAGTATTGTAGTATCAAACAAGACACGCTTTGCTTCTCTGATTCCACGGATTATGGGGTAACGTATCTGGGAACAAAAAAATACCCCTCCCTCCCCTACGAGTGTAAACTCTCACCCGTCTTGCTTACAGTGAATAACCAATGGATGAAATTGAAAGTACAGCTGTCGAAACCCTTTTCACTTGTACTCGCGCTCTTTTTAAGGTTACCTCCTATGTCTCAGTGTCTGGTTTTAGCAGAATTTGAATGAAGAGTGGCCCACTAACGGGTAACGGGTTGTATTAAAGTGACGCTGTGAGTTCATAAGCTTCTGCTGGCCCCACCCCCCCCAGATAATATGAAACTCACCAGTCATCCCTTACGACGTTTTATAGGCCATGACATAACCAAAAATTTTGCCCCCTCCCTCCCCCAAACCCAAAAATCAGGGCTGAAATAAGTTCGAGAAGGCGCACTCAAGCGCTTTCCTTTTTCGTATCCGGGAGATTTCATGATCGGTACGGGAGACTGGGAGATTCGTTCTGTATCCGGTAGACTCCCGGAGAATCTGAGATATATGACCTCGAGGCTATAATTTCTTCAAGATCACTTTGTCTGGTATTTGCTATTAAAGAAACGATACACAAAAAATACATTTTGGTATTAATTAGCATTATTAGGACGTTTTTTCGACTTAATCAGAGGAAGTGAAATCGAAGCTTATAATGAATGACCAGTTTATAAATATTTGCTATTTGTCTTTGTCTTAGGGCCCTCGTTGTATCCAAAGGAATTAGTTGGTTTTCCTTTACTTTATGATGGATTATTATACGTCACATGGAAGGTTAGTCCCATCATCGACCTAGCCTCTTTCTCAGGAGAAGAGAGGGGACCCTGGGAACGACGTTGCCCCAACATATGCCACACAGTAAAACTGGGCGTTACTTCCAGTTTTTACCACCTTGAAGTTCTTGGACGTTTCTTTGAGTTTATAGCGAAATGTGCATAAAAGTCTGTCAGAGACCAAATTACTGTGAAACTCAAGCCCCGTCTGCGCTACGCCAGTGAAATTTGAAATCAGTTTGCAAACACAACAATCACTGGTCATATTGGATTCGTTTTTGAGGAATACTCGGGCAGTGAAATCACATGGTTATCGTGACGTCATCATTTTCGAAAAGTTTCGTTTCCAAAAAGGTATTCGTCCACACCACAAAGCCGGCGTTTTTAAATTCCTCCGACTTATTTGATATACTTAAAAATTCATGAAGTACTTTCACTTTCTCTCCCCAGGCTCTTGAGCCCTTAGACTGGAACGCCGCAAACTGCGTTTACATATTGTTTTATCGCGCCGAAAACTCATCCTGGCTCAACATAACCACTTTATTCGATTGCGGTTTAACATCCTGGTGGGTATCAGGGCTGGTACCGAACACTCTGTACGAGATTGCTATTCGAACGGAGAACAGCGAGGGGCCTGGACCGACAAGTCCTACTATTTTTGCCCTGTCTGGCCAGAGTCCTCCGCTTGAACCTCCCACTGAATTGAATGTTTTGCATGTGGACTCAAGTTCGTTTGAATTGGAATGGGCCCCTTATCCCGTGGCACCTCCGAGGACCGTGGATGGTTATTGGGTATGATTTTAGGTTTATGACTTTTAGGTTTTGATCAAAAGAGATTTGCCAATTCAGTGACATGAAAAAAGTACTGAAAGATTTGATACTCGACGTTTCGGAGTCCTCAAATCAGAAATGAATGTGCGAACTGACTCAATTTGCGTTCAAGTGTTTGGTTAGCCGCCTAATTAGTATGTAGATATTCACCAAGTTCAATCTAGCCTACTTTATTAGTCGCGCTTTTTTATACCTTTATAGCGGTGTCATGGTGCCGGACTCCGAAATGTCGAGTTTTAAATTTTTCAGTAACTCTTAGCTACTGAGGGCTTTTCACTTCCTTCACTATGTTTAGAGATTGGTTAAAAGGCTCTGGTGCTACTTTCTAATGAAAAATAATATATAGATTTAGGCCAGCCTAAAAGCGTAGCTCCAGGGCCGGGTTGTTCAGAGCTGACGCAGGATAAGGTAGAGTTTTGAGTTTTAATAATCACAATGTACACAAAACAAAGCAGGGAAAAACATTTGTATAGAAGATTAAGTAACAATTAGGCGATATTTCGGTCAACTTTTAATCCTGGGCTGGCATTATGGACAACCTGGCCCTGTTTTAAACAAGTTTACTCGACATGATCCGCGATCCATTAGAAAAACCAGCTCTTGGTCAGCGGTCAACTTCCAAAAAACACGTGACCTTGATGAGCTCCCAACTTGAGCCTGCGATATGTCCACGTACTAGTGGTCAGCAGATACCTTGTTTTGACAGGTGTCAATTGCGCACAACATGGATATCCAATATCGAAGAGGTACATGGTAAACCAAGGCTGCAAGTCTCATATATTTGATGTTCGGTCGCCATGTTGCGCGACTCCCTCGCCGCCGTCGTCGTCCCGCGTACGCGCCCACGAGCAATACCACTAGCCATGATAAGCATGAGAAAATCAACTCATGGGTTTCCTTTTCTTTCCCATGATGAGTATGGGGCTCTACTTGACGGCCCTTCGGGCCACCGGAGCTCCGCTAAAACTGAAACTCACGCCACGCGCACGTTTCGGTAGTGTAGCAGCTCTCTTAACCTGCTTTTTTTGGTATTGTAAGCAGCTTCTATTGTTTTTAAGCCTAAGTCATTGTTTCAATTGCTGTTTTTAATGTTTTGGCTAAGGTAGCAAGCCAATCATATCATACGTTACGAGAGTTGCCACTTTATCCGCACATTTTCCCGCTCTTTGTGGCGACGTGTACACATTTATGCTTTGAGTTTTGATTGGCTCTTTGGATTGCAAGTATCAAATGTGATTGGTTCGAGTGGTTACTTGGGTCTTGTTTTCCCGACACTCAATGGAGAATTGCTCTAATCGTATCAAGAATTCTCTTTGGTAGCTGGTTCCCGGCCCGTGAACTATTTTCTTCGCAGCCCAAGCGAGACCTCCCTCGAATAAGTGTCATATTCGTTCACAACAGTGTGGCTCTCTATCGAAGCTTAATCATACGAAATTATCCCAGGAATCAAACTAAAAAAGTAGTGTTGTACAAATCAGTCTAAATCAGCCTCGGACATTTATCCCTAAAGATTACAATGTTTTTCAGTTCAAAGCGGCTGTATTTTGTTATTCACATTTACCCTTTAGTATTAACAATTGTTTTCATATTTTTAAGAGCGCACCCTCAAATAAGCGACGCCCCCGAGGAAACGCCGCAACAGAGTAATACGTTACTAATAAATAAATAAATAAATAAATAAATAAATAAATTAATGAATCAATCAATCAATACATAAATCAATCACACACACACATTCACACACTCGCGCACTTACTCACTCACTCACACACTCACTCAATGTATCAAGAAATTAATCGATAAATCGATTAATCAATCAATCAATCAATCGATCTATCAATCAATCAATCTATCAATCAGTAAAGAGGAAACCCTCAATCTGATCGAATTGGAATTCAGAGATGTTGGAGGGAAGAGAATCTTATTATCCGGAGAAAATACCCTCGTATCAAGTCGAGAACCATTAAAAAACTCAATCCACATATTGCACTTCGCTGGAATTGAACCCACGGGTTGCATTGGTGGGAGATACCCCCATACACTTTTTTGAGACACTTAAAAAGGTATTTTATTTTCAGATCTACGTCTGGAGTAGTTCTAGGATAAAACGAATACTTTTCGATCCGAATCGACATCTTGTTGTACCAAGTGATGCCATTCGCGTCCAAGTCGCCGTTAGCGGTGTATCTCGAGGGGTAGTGACGGGTCTGGAGCCTTGGACCCTGTACAACGTGGCAGTACAAGGTTATAACAATGCAGGACCGGGACCTGCCAGTGATGAGATCTTCTCTGTGATTACTCTGGATTCGAGTAAGTTGGGAGCAACCCGGTGATAATTGTGTTGATTTGTCGAATGTTCAAACATGTGCAATAATATCCGCAAAAATGCCCGAATAGACCATTTGACAGTTGCCTGCTCAGTGACCTGGCCTCTGAATGACAGCCAGTTTGGAGGTGACCTTATTTTGATGAAGACTTCACGGTTTCGTTATACGGCTGTTTCGACAAATGTTGCCCCACGAGAGCGTAAGAGCGTACGCGACAATGCCGATTGGTATTATGGGTAGAAAGAGTTTGCCGTTGATTGATTGAGGTTCACGGTGTTTACCAACAAGAAAAAAGAACGCATAGATACACTTGTTTGTGCTGTTTCCCTCTAAGTCGCTGAAACACCTAAAATCTCAATCAAGGACCAGGAACCCCCATTACCCATAACACCTTTTTGCATTGTCGCGTACGGTTTTGTTGGACAACCTTTCTCGAAACAGCTGTATAAATATTGCGTTTACTGTACCTTTCAATAACATGCGGACTCTAAATTTCAAAGCTCAACCAATTGTTCGGCGGCTTCTACCGATCGTGCAGTAATGAAATCGCTAAACACAGCTCACACAACGAACAACGTTCGTAACAACGTTCGTTAGTAATCGGAAGCTGGGACGAGCCGCCGAACAAAAACGCATTTTCCGGTTGAGTTTAAATTTTTAGAGTCCGTATGTTATCGAAAGGCTTAGTAAGTGACAGAAGCAGAGAGATCTGTGTCAAAGCAAGGTCACCTCCAGTCTCGCTTGCATTCATGGTCAGGTAACTAGTACGCAACTGTAAAATGGCCTATTGTAAAGTCTGTACACTCGCCATTGTGACGTGTGAAATGCTGAAAAGTTACTTTTTGCACCTTGTGCAACTATTGCACACATGTGTATGGTGTGCCTTCGCCGCATTCTCTCTTTCTCTTTCCCTGATCTTGTCAAGTTTTTTTTTCTTTCTCGGACTTTCTTTCTGTGAGAGCAAAAATACTCAGCAGCTACGGTTCACATTCCGTGTCTAAATAATCCAGGTATTACTACTGTCTAAGTCACGCATCAAAGCGTTCGAAATTCCTTGACACGCAAGTCTCTGAGCTTTAAACTGCTAAGATGTTTCGAGACGTATGAGCGCTCTCTTATTAGAGGCTGTAGGGATATGGCATGATAAAAGTACAACACAGACCAACGCTAGGTCAGAAGGAGACCTCATATATCCTTATTGTGTGGATTTTTCAATAAAAAGTAACCTCTTTGTAATGTTTTCTCGTTCCTTTCATCAGAGGACTCTTATTACATTTTGTCGGTGAGATTCTTGAATCTGACCTTTAGCGACAAGCTCAGAGATAAATCTTCAAGAGAATTTAAAGTTTTACAAGCAGATGTAACAAGAGAGGTTAGTAAGAACTGAAACTATGATGTTGGAATGTTAAGATAATAATATATTTAAGAAAAAGGAAATCTGCATAAGCCAAGGTAAAAAGATTTTCACAAATTCTTAGGTTTCATCGAATCGGAAACCACTACGATGAATTTTTCATATTTCAGTTTTGGATTTGAACGTTATTTTTACGTAGTTAACTATGTTAGCGTTGTCTCCAATTATGTTGTAAGCATTTTAAAAATGGCAGAGAAAACTAGACCTGCAATGTACAGTCGAACCTCGATTATCCGGACCTCGATTATCCGGACTATTCGATTATCCGGACTTTTTTCTCTGGTCCCAATGTTTTCATTCGGAATATTAATAAGTTGTGATTGTCGCAAACAGCACAATAATCCTTTCAAACGACTGATGAAACGGAATATTATCCCGTATGTGGACATCTCAAGCACGATGACGAGGTAATGTCGATTTTTAATTTCTTTTCACAGATTTCAACTTTGTATGGGAAGCTGCCATGGTATAAGAACGCTGCGGTACTTTCTTTCAGGTGATCAGTACTTTATAAACCTCTGTAGAAAAGTTCTTTTTTATGGGTATTGAAACATTAAATAGTTCAAAACTGTTGTGTCATTATACAGTTAGCTGCAAAACTATTACGTTTGTTAAGGAGACTGCCAATCACTGTAGCGGCATCTAGTGACAGCCTAACTCAATCAGAATTTAAAGCAAACATCTGACGTAATAAGAAGTCTCTTTGAAACACATTTTAAGATAAAAATTAGCGAAAAAATACGACGTTTCGATCTCGCTGAGATCATTTTCAAGTAAGAGGTAAATGAATAGAATTTTGCAGATAAGTAGTAATATTTACACGTGAGAATATAAAAAGCGATAAAAATATGGAAATATGTACTAAGCGTTACTTAATTTATGAGATGCTTTTTATAAAAGAACTAAAGCCAACTTTGAACACGCAGTCTGACTCCATCCGCGCAAAATTATTTTTATAACGCAGAGTATTTTTATTTTTTATAGATACTTTAAT
>Ga0126343_10000490_pt1 | contig 15355 bp, 12 predicted proteins | sample Cyp2metagenome_FD_92531 | JGI IMG/M metagenome (GOLD analysis project Ga0126343, IMG submission 92531) | Coral microbial communities from Lord Howe Island, Old Settlement Bay, Australia - Cyphastrea 2 metagenome | ecosystem: Host-associated > Invertebrates > Cnidaria > Coral ... | reverse complement strand
TTCAGTCTTAGCAGTTAAACGACAAATTAGTCAAATCAGTGGAGACAGAAAAATGCATGTGCGACCAGTGGGCGCAACATTAACATTCATTTGTATTATAAGATGGTATCAAATAAACTAAAGCGTAAGGGTGCATTCCTTTGGGATGGTCCAGATCAAGATGAACATTCCAAGATTACTCAGAAATGAAACATTCAAGGAACCTATGAATCCGACAATGTAGTTAACAGTTGATTCAATGGAACTTAATTCCTTTGATACAGTATGATTTGATCAATGATCCCAAAGGAATACACCCTAAGATCAAAACTTATGTTTGAGGCATGAGGGCCTTCTTACTTGGACAACTGTTTATGTTGCATGACTGGGACTCCGAACGCGTTCCTTCGCAATACTTGTCATCCCATCCTGGAGGAGGATTCGTACATGTCCTCCGTCGAGTTTGACTTCCACTGCCACATGGCTCAGTGCATCTATCCCAGGCTCCCCAGGATGACCAACCACCATTAACTAGAATGTTAATATTTTACAGAGATTAACAAAGACATGAGAGAATGCAGTTCATCAACTCATTTATAGTAACAAAGAAAATTTGCTTGCAATCAAATACTCAACTTAAGATGAAAATACACCAAACTGGAACAACACAAATACAATAATTAAACCAAAAAGCTCCTTAAAACTGTAGAGGATTGAGACAGACTATGAACAACAAAGTTAAACTTAAATAGATAGCACGCAATGCATGCGGAAGCTACAAGATAACTCCAACATCTTAAATGCTCCCTATATGTGGGGAATTCTCAATAGAAATTAACAATCAATCGATCAAAAACTAGATTTACATGTCAAAATTTGGCCAGCTGAGGAGAGACACCCCTTTCTTAATTGAGGACACATAATACAATTAGAAGCCTACTAACTGATACCTAGTAATCTTTGTAAAAATGCTGAGCTACTATGCACTCTCTCATTGGTTGATAGGTTTGTTTGCATGGGAGTATGTTAACACCTTTGTCACATTTTAGATTTGTGCATATTTTGAGAATTATTTCCTAGAGCAATTTTCCTTGTCTACACAACCTTATCTAAACATTTAAGAAGTTGGGAGAATGCTCGAAAGTTATGCACTACGTCTCGAGTTTGCATAACTGTCTTGAATTCTCCCAACCCTTCTTGTGTTTAGATGAGGCTCTGTAAACACGGAAAAACTGCTCTTAAATTGCATAATAATGTATAGTAAAAAGTTAAAGGACTACTAACTAATATTTAATTTAGTAACAATAACACCAGACAAATTGATGTTTGACATAGATAAAAGTAACAAACATTGGGACAACTTGAGTCTTCAACGTTTGCCGTTGAGCAAACGGACTGGTGGAAGTAGTGGAAACCTGCCTCACATCTATACACACCTGCTTAAGTGCCTATTAAAGTATCTCGTTGCTTAAAGCTACACTGTTGCTACCCAAGGGCAATTTCACTTCCGGTCAGCCCAAATATTTGGATAAAATGGATACCGACCGAGACTATTGCATCTAGTGTTGAGGCGGTTCTGTCTCGTCAGCGAGCATTATCAGAGTCTGCCAAGGATAACATCAAAAGCAGAATTGCTTCCACAGCACAATCAGCCTCAATACCTGACAATAACTTCACAAAAGACGAACAACAAGCACCGAAACGACTTAAAAACGACAACAACATTGCTATACTACCAGCCGACAAAGGACGTGCTACTGTTCTTATGGACAAGACTGACTACTTTGACAAAATGGACGCACTTGTTAACGACAAACAAACTTACGAAGAACTTAGACGCGACCCGACGCCAGCACTTCAACGTAAACTTAACAGCAAAATACTTACGCTTAAGAAGACTGACGCTATTGACACTCAACGCTACTATCGACTGAAGTGCTCAGTGCCACAACCACCGAAACTTTACAAACTAACGAAACTACACAAACCTGGCATACCGATGCGACCTATAGTGTCATTCTGCGGGGTCTCCTACGTATCAACTGTCCAAGTACTTAAGACTATACCTCTGACAAATCTAGACGCAAACTACAATCTACGGAAAACTTTATTGACGCTATCAAAACAGTACAGATACCTGACGACTACAACTTGTGTCTTTTGATGTGAAGTCACTGTTCACCAGTATTCCACTTCAATTGGCATTACAGTGTACCGAGACCGCTATACAACAATCTACAGTTAAACTACCGTTACCGACGGAAGATATATGATGGACTTACTGAACCTTCGCCTTACATCGACGTACTTTCAGTACAACGGTAAAAACTACAAACAGTTGCAAGGAACAGCCATGGGGTCGCCTGTCTCTGTTGTTATCGAAGAAATTGTAATGCAACATGTAGAGGAAAGCGCCCTTGCAACTTGCCGACAAACGATACCGCTTTGGTTACGCTACGTTTACGACACATTTACCGCCATTCACAAAAACGAAATCGACGATTTTCACAACCACCTAAACGAACAGAACGCCGACATCCCATTTACTAAAGAGATCGAAGAAAATGGAAAACTTCCTTTTCTAGACTGTTTGGTAAGCCGCAACAACAACGAACTTAGTATATACGAACGACAGTGTACAGAAAACCGACGCATACCGACAGATTACTTGACAAATCATCCTACAATCCGACTTCACACCAAGCCACGACTTTAAAGACTTTTACGAGACGAGTGCAACTAGTTTGTGACACACCGGACAGCTTACGTGACGAAAACAGATACCTTGAACGTGTTTTTCACAAAAACGACTACAACGCTGACTTTATTGGACGAAACATTTACCGATCTACTGAAGCTGACGCTACAAACAGGAATCCTACTCCTGTTACTACAGTGACCAAACCTTACATTAAGGGCACTTTTGAGACCATCTCACGGATTCTACAGCCCCACAACATTCGTGTAGCTTACAAACCTACAAGTACGTTACGACACTTGCTTAACAACGTGAAAGACAGGGACGAACCCAACAACAGACAGGAAGCAGTTTACAAGATCAAATGCTCCGACTGCCAGGCTTCCTACATTGGTGAGACTGGCATAAACCTCAACACAAGACTGCCTGAACACAAACGAGCTATGAGAAATGCCGGTGATGCCAGCAATCACATTGCTGTACATCATCAACTGAAAAACCACAACATTGACTGGGAATCTGCTCAGTGCTTAACCTACAGTACAAACTATTTTCAACGACTGACTCATGATTGACTATGATCAAATTCTCGACATCCATTTTCTTACATTTTCTTGCACAATAGATGTGTCCAAGATATCTTGCCAAATTTCGATCTGTTACGAACAATAGAACTCATGCTTTTTGAACCTTTCTTTCCGAGAATTTACGGCCGCCATTAATAATATAATTTTCCTTGTTCCAAGTCTGGGTTGAGAATTAGAGAAAATGACGTCATTTTCTCAAAAATACCACACGGGTTGAAATTATAATAACAACTAGTAGTAATCAAAGATTAATAAGTGCGTTCGAAGCTCAATGCATTTAGCTAAAATCATACACAAAACATAGGAGGAAATTAGTTGAGACATTAAATGAGAAAGACGAAGTATTTAAACATCAAAATGAACAATAGTAGCTTTAATAGTGAACACAAAAATGTAACAAAACATGTCTATCTACTTAGTTACAATGTAGTTCAGATACTGATTGTGCGAGACTAACTTTTGTAACTGTAACATGAATGATAGAAATTTGAATAGTTGCAAGGGAAAATGTAATAGAACCTATTAATCTACTCGGTATCTTGAAAAACTGAAAGAGATATACTAAATTGTATAACAACAACATGAAGCTATGATGAAGCACTTCGAACACTGAAAATAGTGGCATTTTTATGTAAGCTTACTGCCGGATTAACTTTGTTGCTCACCACAACAGCTTAATTAGTCTTACAACTGAATGGGCTCAATGACCACTGAGTACAACAGCGACTGAATTCGTTTATTTTGAGACTGCTACGGGTCAGTTGGCTCAATGGCCGCCAAGTAACACTACTTGGTTCGTTTCCTTTGCGACCACAACGGGTCAGTTGGCTCAATGGCCGCCAAGGAACACTACTTGGTTTGTTTGTTTTGAGACCACAATGGGTCAGTTGGCTCAATGGCCGCCAAGCAACACTACTTGGTTCGTCTTGTGTGCGACCACAACGGGTCAGTTGGCTCAAATATGCGAACAATGAAAAACAGACAACGTCCTGGTTGACGTACAAGGTCCAGAAATGGCACATGCTTCCCTCAGGCTTTGATAAGTAGCTATGAAATTCTTCAACAACATTGAGAAATAACTTACTGAGAAAACAGCAGCAGCCACGATGTTCGCGAAGAATACAGAATGCAGCAGCTACGAGCAGCTACGAAACTAACAACACGTAGAATGCAGCAGCTACGAGCAGCTACGAAATTAACAACACGTCAGCCAACACCGATGCCAACACCCAATGTTCGCGAAGAAGACAGAATTTTGTGTCGCACGAGGCAGAATCCTTTGCGCAACGAGAATGTGACGTCATAACTGTCCACCCGAGAGCCCCAAAAGCCCTCAGCGCTTTCGCTAGCGTTAACAGGAGACACAGCAAATTAGGAAGCGTTCTCCTTCGTCGAGCGCAATTAATGTAGAAAATTGCACGAATTTATGAGCCAAAGCTTTTGTTATTCTTATGCGAGCTTCTATGCTAATTGTTATTATAATTTCAACCCGTGTGGTATTTTTGAAAAAATGACGTCATTTTCTCCAATTCTCAACCCAGACTTGGAACAAGGAAAATTAATGGCGGCGGTAAGTTCTCGGAAATAAAGGCCCAAAAGAAATGAGTTATACTGTTCGTAATAAATTGAAATTTGGCCAGATATTTTAGAAAGACCTGTTGTGTACGAAAATGTAAAAAAATGGGTATCGAGAATTTGATCATAGTAGCACTTTAACAGATGTCAACAACTACCGGCGCCTTACAAATGACTTCTATAAAACGGAAACGAAACCGACAAACGAACTTGTAACAGACCGACTTAACAATACACAGACCAAAACCGACCAACTTGACTAACAATAGACGGATCGAAAAACCCGGTAATGACTGATGACAAACTTTACACTAGTCTTTCAGCCAATACCATTATGGCTAAACTGACCAATCAAGGTTGACCTTTAGCAGATTTATACATTATCGACTGACAAACACTATTCACTTGACTCTGAAGATGACTTCCGCTCAGGTTGCCGCAAAGTCAGTTACCAACAACAGTTCTTTTCAGAACTACCCTCACCTGGACGATCACAACATACGAGCTATAAATGCTAAACAAGAGTGGGCCGAGGATGCTCCCCTGAGGTACACCATTAGTTATTTGCATACCATCTGACAGATTAGTAGTAAGATTTTCATCGTTATGCTGTACCTCAAGTATGGCACACGCAAGAATACTAAGATATGGGCGAAAATAATTTCTTACCCAAGCACAAATTGCCGCAAATAATCCAAAAACCCCGAAAAAGCCCATATTCCTCCCAATCTCAGAAACACCGACTACAAAAGAGATCGCGAAAATCAGTGAAGAAACTCAGGTGAAGCGTGCACCTTTCCGGACGCTACCATCCAGATAGATCTAGACGAGGGTGGACCGGCCCAGCTGGGGGCTCCCCTCCAGTTACATCCAATGGGAGTAAAAGAATTTTAAGCTCCTTTAACTGAAGTTAAAATGGTATAGGAGACGCCTGAAATGAGCATGGCAAGAAGGTAAAGGGTAGTAATACACCACAAGACCAAACAGGTACAGAAAAGGGAAGCCACCAACCAGGCCGATCCAGGGACCCCATCACAGACAGAGTATAGGGTTTTGTTAAGAATGCCCTTCCTAGATCGGCTAAATTGATAGCGCAAGTGTTCCTATTGTTTAGGGACAGACGAGCTACCGCAACAGAACTAGTCTAGGAGGTTCTTTAGAGCTTCATAAGCTGATTTTAAAGTTAAAGTTCTGTCCACTAAGCCTAGCGAAAAGATGGAATTAAAGTTGAGGGCAGCAAATAAAACAACATGCGACGAAATAGTGACCGCAATTAACCAAATTGTCCGCGTACCAAGGCAATCAGTAGGAGCTACACGTATAACACACGGAATACCTATAACGAAGCAGGAGCGACTAACAGGTAGACACTGAGAAAAGAGTACTTATTAGAGCTTTTAAAACTCCATGACTTTCCCTGACTTTTTCCATGATCTTTCCAATATCCCATGACCAAAACTAAGTAGCTGTTCTCACAACAGTGTCAAAACAATAATTTACCATATTCTCCAGCATTATAATGCACAAGATGTGTGCTTGTGACTTTTGCTACTGAAATAAGGGCTGTCACTGATTCGTCTGTGATTTTTTTTTCTCAATTTCAAAAATATCTTATTGCTAAGCATATTGCCTTTCCATGACTTTCCATGACCTTCACTTAAAATTTCCTGACTGTCCTGGCCTGAAAATTGAGATTCCATCACTTTCCAGGTTTCCAATGACCTGGCTCTGATCCTTATGGACAAACAAGTCGCTAACCCGCCGGGCAACTACAGAGGACTTCTAACTTTATATGCAAAGGTTCACAAGAAATAAGCATAAAAATCACGGCCTAGAATGTAAAGAAAATTCCGAAATAACAAAGTCATGTGCACAGTGGTTATTTAAACGGATAGATCCTTTAAGCTGATAAACCATGAAATGTATCGACAGTAAACTTCACCATCTTTAAAAAGCTCGTGCTTATTATGACGAAACCGTGGAGAAAGCGCGTGGACGAAAAGCAAATGACAACAACAAGACAACAAGACAACAACAGGAAATATAAACCGGAAGAACAAAGCCTTTCCAAAATAACCAACGTTGCGAGAAAATAAAATACCAATGGCCAATCCGGCTACAATGGCGGGCTCTCATAAATCAAGAGGAACATAATTCAGAGTAAACACACACCATGCAACACGAGGCACTATAAAAGCCAGCGCGGTAAACGTCACGAAAACTTATAACGCAGCACATGCCATGAAAGTAAAAACTTCATTCAAGTCACACACCCCATTAAAGCAAAAATGACGATGACGACCGTTGCGAAAACAATGAAACAAACCTGAAGGCGACACACGCCCTGAAAACTCAAAGGCGACACACGCCCTGAAAACTTGAAGGCGACACACGCCATGAAAACGTGAAGGCGACACACGCCAAGAAAACGTGAAGGCGACACACGCCATGATAACTTGAAGGCGACACACGCCATGAAAACTTGAGGGCGACACACGCCATGAGAACCTGAAGGCGACACACGCCGTGAAAACTTAAAGGCGACACACGCCGTGAAAACGTAAGGGCGAAAGACGCCGTGAAAACTTCAAGGCGACACACGTCATGAAAACTGGAAGGCGACACACGCCATTAAAACTTGTGCTGCGTTATAAGTTTTCGTGACACAAGACACACGCCATGAAAACTTGAAGGGGACACACGCCACGACCGCTTGACGGCGACACACACCGGTTAGCTCAGTTGGTAGAGCACGGGACTGCTGTGCGGGAGGTCGCAAGTTCAAACCTCGGTCGACCAACACTCAGGGTCTTTAAATAACTGAGGAGAACATGCTGCCTTTGTGATGACAGCTACAAATGGTTAGACGTTCAGGTCTTCTCGGATAAGGACTATAAACGGCAGGCCCCGTCTCCTGCATCTTCAGCGTTGTATGGTTAGCAGGGGACGTTAAAGAACCCACACACTTATCGGAAAAAGTAGGGGATGAAATTCCCGGTGTTGTGGTCTGGCCTTGTTTTACAGGTTGGTGCTTCACATAGAGTTAACCTCATGCACCTTTCCCCCTTGGACAGAAATGCCCAAGAAAAATTACTAGGAACTATGAACTATGAACTAGAAGGCGACATACGCCATGAAAAGTTGAAGGCGACGCACGCCACGAAAACGTGAAGGTAACACACGCCATGAAAACTTGAAAGCGACACACGCCATGAAAACTAGAAGGCGACACACACTATTAAAACTTGAAGGCGACATACGCCATGAAAACTTGAAGGCGACACACGCCACGAGCCCTTGACGGCGACGCACACCATGAAAACTTGAAGACGACAGACGCCAAGAAAACGTGAAGGCGACACACGTCATGAAAACTTGAACACGACACACGCCATGAAATCTTGGAGGCGACACACGCCATGAAAACTTAAAGGCGACACACGCCAGGAACACTTGAAGGCGACACACGCCAGGAACACTTGATGGCGATCGACACAAACCGTAAACTTAGAAGGCGAAAAATGCCAAGAAACAACTTTAAGACGACACGCTATGAAAACTAACTTGAAGGCGACACACGCCATGAAGACTAACTCGAAGGCGACGCGTGCCAGAAAACTAACTTGAAAGCAGCACACGCCATGAAAACTTGGGGGCAATACATGACGCCACACAAACCAGGAGGCGACACACGCCATGAAAGCTAAGCCGCCATGACTAAACAACTAGCTGTTAGGTACAAAAAGAAATGGAGAATTATCGGCATTAGGAACCTCGCAGCTGCGGTCTCCGCGGCCGAACAAGTTTCCAAAGCCTCAGAACGAATAGCAGGAAGAACTTCCGCCATAAGGAAAGCTGCTCAGCGACGGAAATGTGCGAATAAGGCAAAAAGGGAACTCTGAACAGACCTCTCGGGGCATGAACGCATAACAGTACGATTTGAAGTGCGGAGGGCGTATAAATACTCTGCTAAGTCGACTACTCAATACCCATGGGTATTACGGGGGTCTCTAGAGGAAACTTATGCTTATTTATGAAGCACGCGTTGCCATTCTGGTGCAATTGCACCAATGAAAATAGTCTTGATTCCTAGAGAACAGAAAACTCTGGAACCACTGCATGACAGTGGAGGAGGGTGTTGTATCTCATGATGTAATGTGATGTTCTAGGGATTTCTGGTTAGATAAAAGATGGCCGCTTGAGAGTAGCACATGGTGCACTTAATAGTAGACTTTGGTCTTGTTTTCTTTTTGACCTTTAAAATACAGAAGAGGGAGAACAGCGACTATGGATCAGGTCCATCAAAATAAGGACCAGATCAATAACCATGGGCCCCCCTTCATGGACCAGGTCCATGGACCCCATATTTTTACGACCCCTAAAAATACTGTAATTAACAATAATGAAATAAAGCAAGACGATCTAAGATCATAAGTCGGGCTGTAGCTAGAGGTGCTACAGAAAACCACCAATACTCTGAAAATTAGTTAGCCAATAGAAATTAATGATACTTAGATCTTCTTATGTTCCCCAATATCGAGAAAAAATGCAAACAATGAAAATCAATGATTAACAGGAATTAAATATTTTATTAATAGAAATTAATATTATACCGTGTTATTTAAGTTTAAAAACAGTTTTTTATACAGTTTTTTTTTTTCTTATATTTTCCCCTTTCTATAATTCATTAAAGAAAGAAACAAGAATGGTACTTACCCTCTGATTTGTTTTGCAGCATCCACAGGAATTAAATATTTTATTAATAGAAATTAATATTAGACCGTGTTATTTAAGTTTAAAAACAGTTTTTTACACGAAAGATAATCCTTTTTCCCCTCTCTATAATTCATTAAAGAAAGAAAAAAGAATGGTACTTACGAGCTGATTTGTTTTGCAGCATCCACATGGAAAGAAAAATACGGAAATTAATTATTAAAGGTAATTTATATTGTGTTCCTTATAAGAAATAATTCAAAAGAGCAAAGAGAAGAAAACCCCAGGACAAGGGAATTTAGTTGGCTAGCATCAACAATAAATTCTGATTAACAGGAATGATCTTTTTTATTAATAGAAATTAATATTTCAGTGTGTTAATTCAGATTAAAAACTGTTTTTAAATGAAAGATAATCTTTTTCCTTCTTTAATAAATATATTAAAGGAAGAAACACCAGACCACTTGCTAGGCAACTTAACATTTTAATATAAAGAATATAGGTTCAAACAAACTGACATGATGAATTGACTGGAAAAAAGAATGCTACTTAAGTTCTCATTCGTTTCCCAACATCCACATGGAAAAGAAAAATGGAAATTAAAAATTAAGTGCAATTTATATAATTTCTTATAAGAAATAACTCTAAAAGGTAAAGAGCAGAAAACCACCAAGACTGTCTCGAACGGGAATTTCTTTATTGTTAAACACAACGACTGATTATATACATTGAGGAAAATTTATCTTTTTCTCAAGCATATGGTCTGAAGGAGTGGTGGCTAGGTCTATGATCTCATGGAGTGGTCGCTAGGCCCTCCGCGCCAACCCCAGCCGAGAGGTTCTAACTGTCAATGTTCGGGATTAAAGGAAATTTCAACAGAACAAAATTGAGTCATGTACAACTTCTAAGTCACTAGCTCTAACAGCTAAGCAAGCAAACAAACACAACCAGACTTTTTAGGTTGCTGATCGCTGACTGACTTTTACATACAATGGGCCAAGATAGTCAAGAACGGTGTACGTAAAGGGTGGAGATTCTTCTATTCTCGATCATGGATAAGGAGCCATTGCGGGCATTTTGTAAGGTCCTCCTTGATGGCGCCTACATCCCAAGCAGTTGAGTTGAACTCTTCGTACGGATGATCTTCCTTGTGGAATTCAGAACTCTCTTCTGATAACTGCTAATGTGTGAGATACACCTGCATGCATCAGCTTTTCATGGAAGCTGTTCATGACTAAGCTTGTAAAGACATGGTTCCTTGGAAGGAGGTTGGGGAACGCAGCATATTCTGTGAGGTTTTCAAAGATCAATCTACCATGGCACCTAAGTATTCCATGTCCATCAAACTGCAGGCCCAATAGGTTCTTCAGATTGTTTCTTGAATTTTGTTTGACTGCTGCATTGATTTCTGGTGTGAATGCACTCTTTTGGACAGACTTCTCCCACATGACCTTTGCTTGACTTATTTCGTCTGATGTAAGCTGTCCTTTGACTGTACTGTGCTCTTCTTCTGTAGTTTTCAGATAAATCGCAAAGCCCAAGCAGTCACTCTAAGTAGTTTGGTTAGTGAGGAGTAATTTCTTTCGCGGATGCGAATGGGGGCAACTGGCTGGGATATTCTGCTGCTCTCTCTCGGTATTCCAGCCAGTGTTGTGGTCTCATACATAACATGTGGGCCAGGAGACAGTTTGGTATTCTGTTCAGACATTTTGCTGCCATTGTGATGAATGATCAGTTAACCACGATGGGCCATGCCACCACAAGTTATTGTGGACAACGTCATCTGCTGGCACACCTCTGGTAGCCAGATCAGCTGGATTTTGAGAAGTGGACACATAGTCGCACTTTATGTCCCTGTGTGAGGTAATCTCTCTGAGCCAGTTCTGAACAAACACAGGTAATAGCTTACAGGTTGTCATCCACTGAAGAACACACTGTAAGTTGGTCCACAGAAATCTATCCACCACGAACAACTGCAGTTGTTGAGTTACATAGTTTAGGCATCTCGCTGAGTTGTTTGACTGGTGGGACGCGTGCTTTGTAAAATACCACGTTGACAGTCGCTTTTACATTTACTGAAGAATAGAGGTATACTGCAGCTGAATAGGCTTTGGCAGAAGCATCTGTGAAGCAGAACAGTTTGTGTTCATCTCCTCCAACACATCTGGGTAACGGCTGAGGGGACAATGGAGTCAGGCTCTCATATACCTTGTTCCATTCTTGTTGATGTGACTGACTAAATGTCTCATCCCAATCTTTTTCTTGTTTCCACAGTTCCTGAATGAACAGCTTTTCATTCAGTGTGGGGAAAAGAGACTCAATGGGTCATAAATTCTGCTGACAGACTGCAATGCGTCTCTTTTGGTGGTCACTTCGGGGGAGAGATTGTGAGATCCATTGATAAAAATGGTATCTGTCGTCAAATTCCAAGAGGTTCCTAAGACCTTCATGGTTTCTGTACTGCTTCGATCACATTCTGGGATATTATGGAGAAATTCAGAGGAGTTTGAAGCCCACTCACGAAGATTCATTGATGCAGATTGGAACAGGGTTTTGGCTTCTTTGTACAGCTCATCTGCTTGTCTTGATGTAATCATGTTGGCTACATACATGTTATCCGCTACCTGATGAGGGATGGGAGAAGCAGCCTTGGCTAGATGATGCTTGATCGTTGCAGCCAACAGAAATGGACTGGATATCGTAACGAATGGGACTCTGCTGAATCTCAGTACTTGAACGTTTTTCTCAAGGGTAGGCTTGGAAGGATCTTCTAACCAAAGGAACCTTGTTACATCTCTATCATCAGGGTGCAGACCCACTTGAAAGAACACTTTCCTCTACATCTGCAACTAGAGCCACTTTGTGAAGCCTGAACCTCAAGAGAAGCCCACATAGATCCTCTACTATGACAGGGCCACGGTGAAGGCTTTCGTTTAGGTTTTGTGTTACGAGTTCGTTTTAAAAGTGGTAGGTAGTTTGCGGTCTAAGTCAACACGCAGGGTTGTCGGAGCGGCGGCAAGGTTATCTGTTCCAAGTGAATGTAGTAAATTCCTCACAAGACTTCATAACAAGCACACGCTAGCCTTCACTATGAAACCCACTTTAATTAAAAAGTCGTTAAATAGCCATTCCATCAATGTGCAAGGTGTCTGCAACCATGAAGGTGAGTAGACTCTCTGCAAAGGCAAAACGCTCAACAATTGTACGAGAAAATTCGAACACGAACCAAAATGTAATGTGAGGCGAGCTCTAACCTCTACAAAAATCTTGTTTATTTAAAAGAATGTTCACCAATGTCGTTGCCCGCTGGCCAGGAAGCACTCACGATACTCACGTGTTTCGTAGAAGTAACATTTGTACTCATTCGCAGTCGACGATGGCGTCCTTCTTGGGGACAGTGGGTACGCGTGCAGCCCTTTCTTGATGACGCCGTAGACAACAGCACGAAACGCAGCACAAGAAGCCTACCATGACGCTCACGCCAAAACAAGAGTGCTAATCGAGCAAACGTTTAGCCGATGGAAAAGGCGTTTTCATGTGTTGGATTCGGAAATAAGAATGGCACCCGAAAAGGTTTGCATGATTGTAGGCGCCTGTGCAGTGTTGCACAACATTGTTTTACAGCTACACGAGCCAATGGAGGATGGGGAGGTAGATGAGCAGGCTGATGTGGATCCCTACCAGTGACCTCAACAAAGTTTTTCATTAAGGGCCATATCTTTCAAACATTTTTTGGCTCAGATTTTCATATGCTGTGCTGAACTCAGTTTTTAAGTTAATTATTAGTACAACCCTTAAAAGTGCCCCTGTGATAAAGAACACTCTGCTATTCTTGTTTAACTTGTCATGATTGATATGGCAAAAATAGGATCATGCCAGTTATTGGGCCTCAGTTTCAAAAATAGCTAGCAGTTTCATGTCTGAATGAGAGAAACAGATTTGTCACTTTTCTTGGAATTGTTACTCAATTTCTGACACTTCTAAAAACAAGCACTCATTTCATATTTCATATTTGGTTTTTATTTGGATATCTTTTTGTCGTTACCTAGTGCAAGGCCCAGCATTGGCTATCATGCTTCGTGCCTTTCTGTTGTTTTGGCTTTCATGGGTGTGAGGTATCAATTGTTTCCAAGTTCTATTTTGGCGACAAACAAAAGAACATTCAGAATTTCAAGATCACAAAAATGGTCGCCAAGGGATCGCAGCATGCAGAGCTTCATGGGCAATACTGAGTCTTTAAATATTGATAGTATTTTTCTTATGGAAAACAAGACTGTAGGCAGAGAAATTGATACCACAAAATAGTAGCATTGTCAGCTACTTAAGAAAATATTGCTTGCGATTATGCTAGGGACTGATTCACTCGGTAATTTTTTTCTTTCACCACAAGTAATTGTATAGTCTTATTCATAGCTACACGCCTTGCCACAAATTTGTGCAACACAAGATATGCCATAGCATTTTGAAACATGTTGTAAATACTGTAATATTTCGTGGCTTGACAGTTAATGCTGAAAATTTTTTAAAGATTTTGCTTGATGCAAGTGACACAAGAAAGCTGCGTGTTATAAGGTTGTTTTAGGAAGTTAGAAATAATTTTCTTGTAGTTAAAAAACTTTTTGCTGATATTTGCCCAAAATTCCAAGCAGCCATTAAAACACTCTTTATTGGGGCATCAAAACTTCACACATGTGTTTGTCTTTTCCACAATCTTATTTCCAGGGTTTAGATGGAGTAAATTGATTGGTTGGAAATAGATGTTGCACTAGACAGGCAACAACTTCTGGAGAACAACTGCCGGAAGGCTGTCAAACACTCATGGTTTAATTTGATTTTCAGTCTGCTTAGTGTTGTCTATTCTGACAGATAAATTGTGGATTCTTTATGTACATGACATATTTGTTTTTCAGTATTTACATATTAATATGTCTGATTGTTTCACTTGCTCAGTCATGTGACAGATGATTGCTGCATTTCAAAACACTATAACAGCCTACATAAAGTCAAGGCGCAAGAAGGTGCAATGTGATTTGAATAGGTACAAAAATCTGCTTTGTGAAAAATATATTTTGGGGATAGGTTCACTTTTAACGACTTATGGACTTAAATTAATGGAACCTTGGTAACCAGGGATTGGACATGTTTTTTGTTCCAAAAGGAGCACTCCTAATTCAAGTTTCCTTTTTTTTTAGCTTTAAATTTTGTTGCTTGGCAATTAGAGCTTTGTATTGCTCCTCAAGAATGTCGCCTTGGGTAATCTTTCCCTTATTATTTTTGCTTTGATTTTCTGCGTTTTGAACATGAACTACTTTGACTTCTTGAGGTTTCGGTTCTTCCTGTACAGCCTCCTGTAGTTGGTCAAACAAGTTGTCGTTATTAACTTCCACTGTAGTTGGTACTTGTTCAGCTGCCTCAGTGGGTAGGTTTGCTTCAGGGCCTAAAGAATGAAAATTACATCAACAAATATTACAATGATAAAAAGTAACCTTTTGTTTCAACTAATTGACCGTATATCATTACAAATTTCAAAGTGCAGCAACTGTTTACCTAATATTTTTAAAAGGTGAAACACCAAACGTTTTAGGCACTAAGCCGTCTTCAAATGACCTTGAAGAGGCCTTAGGTTTACCTCTTAAAAATCTTTTCAGCCTTGTAAATATTGGTCATTTTAAACTTCTAGATAGCGAATATTGCGAACAAACAGTTTACCATGGACTTAGTTGTTAAATGCTGTTAAATGGCGTGACAGTTTGTTCTTGCCTTCAGCTTGTTAAAAAAATAACAAATTGCTGGTTTATTTTAA
>Ga0126343_10000489_pt1 | contig 15359 bp, 11 predicted proteins | sample Cyp2metagenome_FD_92531 | JGI IMG/M metagenome (GOLD analysis project Ga0126343, IMG submission 92531) | Coral microbial communities from Lord Howe Island, Old Settlement Bay, Australia - Cyphastrea 2 metagenome | ecosystem: Host-associated > Invertebrates > Cnidaria > Coral ... | reverse complement strand
TGCTGATTACAATTCGATAATAAAAAATGGGGGTCACCGAGCTCGTTTTTGAGTTATAAGCGCTCAAAGCTAAAATTAAGGGTGTTTTTAGCAGGTCATATTGTTGCTATGGTAACCTATTGTATGACGAAAATAATACCAACGTGTTCACCAGTGATTGAACAGTTTTCTGATACCATGATTGTGGCATCAGTTGATAAAGAGTGGTAATTATGATCCATCAAAATCTACGTCTTGGAAAGTGCTGGAAACTGTTTTGAGCCACCTTAAATATGTTTTGCACTTATTGCTCAAAGTCTGAGTGAAATCTGTCTTAATCATTATTCTTTTCACCTGCCCTTCGACGTTTACAGATGTACCAGCCAACAGCAAATATGGCAATGCAACCAAGCACTGGTCCAACAATATAATACCACTCCAGAGCCAGCCTTGCACTAGAACCTGAATAGGGAACATTAAGCATACAAAACTTTAGTTTGGTAGTTCTCTATTTTGGTATTGTTAATCAGGTAGGAGAAAAAGTGGCCTAATTTTAGCACACTGGACTTGAACTGATGCATTCCAGGTTTAAGCCCTGCCCAGGGTCATGGATTGACGTCCCAGTTCACAGTGTCACTCTTAATCTCGCCTTGTTTGTTCAAAAGCTAATTACTGCTAACCCAGGATGTCCCAGGCACCATCCACGCACGCAGGCACGCACGTCCACACCCACCAACCCAACCGAGCCCAAGCATAGCAGCTGTGGATGCTAGACCCACAGCCAAGGCCTGCATGTCACTGTGGTGGTAGGCTCTGGGGTAAGTTTCTAGAGAAACTGCGGTGCTGCGTCGGTGGGAAGTATAACAAGATAATTTGGTTTTATCAACAGGGTTGATTATGTGAATTGGCCGCCGTAAAGAGATTCGAAAGCTGACATTTCGAGTGTTAGCCCTTCGTCAGAGCGAATCAAGGAATTATGGGTTGTGTGTGGTTAATACAGAGAAATTGAGCTACGCTATTGGTTGGTGCCTGGTAACGTGAAAAACAACTGAATAAATTGGTTATATGAAAAGCGTTCTTTAATACCGTTAGGATTAAGAGTGCCGATTTGAAAATTAAACTTTTGTTCTAGACTTTTGCGGCTTTCCGTGCTTCCTTGACGAGGGTACACTACGGTGGCCCATATCTGCCATGGCAAAACTTACTTTTCCACGGCAAAACTTACTTTTTCACGGCAAAACTTACTTTTCCACGGCGAAACTTACTTTTTCACTGAAAACTTACTTTTCCACGGCAAAACTTACTTTTCCATGGCGAAACTTACTTTTTCACGGCAAAACGTACTTTTCCATGGCAAAACGTACTTTTTCACAGCAAAACTTACTTTCCCACGGCAAAACTTACTTTTCCACGACAAAACTTATTTTTCCACGGCAAAACTTCATAAAGGGACTGGGAGGAAATATGTAAACAGAAAACAAGATGGCGACGGCGTATAGTGAAAACGAAGATGTAGTTGAAGATAATACGGAAGAGGTGCTCATAAAATACTGTTTTTATCGTGGTTATCAGTACAAAGATATCTTAGACTTACTGGCAACCTACCACAACATTGAAATAAGTGAACGGACTTTGCACGGACGACTACGAATGTATGGACTGTCTAGGAGAAACCCCGAATATGATGTTAACGTGCATAAGAAAATGATCTATTTGTGCTATTATGATCCTAGTGACACTATCAAGAGTTAAGGCTTGGCAAAAGCCTGGCCTTTACAAAATGCAAGGATGAAGAGCTCTTTGAACTCATCCAAGGAGCTCTTGTGTGCTACAGGAATGTTAATCTGTTGATACTGATCTCTCTAAGAAATGACCATTCCTGTCATTCAGCTATAGTTCTAAAGTCATGACTTTTGACAGTTGCCAGCTTGGACTAGCTAGCAATGCAGAAATATTTAAATTATTGAAACTTATTGTGGATACATTTAAAAGCACATAAGCGTTTTGGATGAAAAAGGATTTCAGGTCTCAACATCCAGTCTTGCACTGTCCATATAATGCAGTTCCTTTTGTTGCAAGCTTGTTGTGTTTCACAAAAACAAAGGAACTGACCTCCTCCCCATCTGCACTAAAAGGATTAATAAGTTATTGACATTGTTGAAGAAACTACTATTTTAAAGTTGTGTTCCAAAAGAAGTAATAAACACTCATTTTGTCAATTGTGGTATGTATCAATGTAGCAAAGTCGAGATGATTGTTACAATTTCAAGCAAAGGTACTTGTAAATGTGACTGTTGTAGTTCTAATATAATTTTTCAACATTTCCAGTTCTGCTTAGAACAAAGGAATGTATGATGCATTTATAAAGTTGGTAAACAAGCACGATCAGTGTCAGAGTATTCTTTATTGCCAATTGTTGCACAAACCAGGCTTCAGGGTGCAAAACTGTGCCTTTGTGGAAGCTACATTGTACTCAATCAAATAAAGTAAACCTCAAGTTTTTGAATTTTCATCACATTAAGCAATGTCACACGACAATGACCATGAATCACTATTTTTGATAACTGATCATGCACCTGATACTGATACTGACACAAGTTTGTGATATATGTACAGTTACAAGCCTTCTCTCCGGTGAGTAGGCTTATAGGCAAGTTGAAAGTATTTTAAATGTTCATTAGCTTCTTGCTTCTCGATCAGGTGGCTTTCGACGTAACTAATATTATCGTCAGGCACAGAGTGTAGCAAATCGGGCCTCCCACCTCTACCTTCTGGCAAATAATACAGCACATCTGGAACACCAGGAGTAGTGTCATTTCTTGATTTCCTTATTCGATCTGTATTCCTATGTTCTTTTACGGCGTCTAAGCCTTCCTGCTACAGTTCTGCAAGGCACAACCAAAGGCAATCCTTCTGCAAAGCATCACCTGTGTTAAAATCATCCGCTTCAACAAGATCCTTAAATAGATTTATCCACCAGCTTGATCTGTTTCTTCGATACTGTGACCAATAGCCCTCGATCCTTTGGTTTCGTGGGGAGGCAACATATCTGAGGGCATTTTCATCGTCACGAAAAAAAGCTTCCGTGGAAGCCATGATCTTGTTCTCCATACCCAAATCAGTGACTAGTTCACTTGGACACACACCGCAAGTCTTAACTGTGTCCAAAAAGTAAAATCCAATGTTGTGCGGAGAGTTATTTGATTGAGTAACTACCAGCCATAGCAATTTTCTACTCCAGCCGTCAATGCAACCATGAATTGGAAAACCATAGGGTTTAAGTTTGTCGAATCCATCGGCGTGCCAGACGGCATTTGGACCAGGGTTATGATACTGACGTCTTTTCAATTTATCTCTTTTTCTCAGTTGGCACCCGTCTGGATCCAATTCCAGGAGTAAGAGCTGCACCACTTGTCGTGGAACTTGATAACCCTTTAATTCGAGGCTATGCCATACATACCAGTAACCCGCAATACAATCAGGACCATCTAACATACCTTCAACTTTGTGAATTATGATGTCAAGAGCTCTTTGGATGAGTTGAAAGAGCTCTTCATCCTTGCATTTTGTAAAGGCCAGGCTTTTGCTAAGCCTTAACTCTTGATAGTGTCACTGGGATCATAATAGCTCAAATATATCATTTTCTTATGCACGTTAACATAATATTCCGGGTTTCACCTTGACAGCCCATACATTCGTAGTTGTCTGTGCAAAGTCCGCTCACTTATTTCAATGTTGTCGGAGGTTGCCAGTAAAACTAACATATCTTTGTACTGATAACCACGATAAAAGTAGTATTTTATGAGCACCTCTTCCGTATTATCTTCAACTCCGTCTTTGTTGTCAGTATACGCTGTCGCCATCTTGTTTTCTGTTTACAAACATATTCCCTCCCAGTCTCTTTATGGAGTTTTGCCGTGGAAAAGTAAGTTTTGCCGTGGAAAAGTAAGTTTTGCCATGAAAAAATAAGTTTTGCCGTGGAAAAGTAAGTTTTGCCGTGGAAAAGTAAGTTTTGCCATGAAAAAATAAGTTTTGCCGTGGAAAAGTAAGTTTTGCCGTGGAAAAGTAAGTTTTGCATTGGAAAAGTAAGTTTTGACGTGGAAAAGTAAGTTTTGCCGTGGCAGATATGGGTCACCGTAGTAAACGCCGCAGACTGCCATATGTTGCTTGGAATGATTAGGGAGATTAAAGTGCCTCGTGACTGGCTTAAGATGCGTTTTGGTTGTCTTTCTCTACATCACGAAGGTGTTCTTGGAATCGGTCACCTAGTCGTCTCCCTGTTTTGCTGGTGTATAACTTTTTGCAAAAAGTGCAAGTTATTCAGTAGATGAAAATGGCTGAGGTACAGGTGAAATGATCCATGATCTTGATTGATCGCTTGGGTTCCGATATTTTCTCAACATTGCGAATAAAAGGACATGTTTTGCATCGTGCGCTAGCACATTTCAAAGTACCGAGTTATTTACTTGTTTGGAATACTCTTCTGACTAAAAAGTTACCCATGTTTTTGTCGCATTTGAATGAAATTAATAGAGGTTGCGAAAGGATTCTACCAGTATCTGGATCATTTTGAAATAATCTGAAGTTTGTTAGAATGATTGATTTCACTGCGTGGTTGTGAGTGTGAAATGTGAGGGTGATTGGAATTCTCTCGTTGTTCTCTCTTTGTGACGTTTGTAGTGCTGACTGTCGATCAATTTGTGGTGCGCGATGATGGCCCGCTTGAACAACAGAAGCAGGATAGCCACGTTTGTTTAAGAAATTGCACATTTCCTCTGGTTTTAATGAAAAATCAGAGTCGTCACTGCAAAGACGACGAAGTCTAAGAAACTGAGAATAAGGAATGGAATGCTTGACATGTGATGGATGCAGAAATGAATACAACAAATAGCTATGAGAATCTGTGGGTTTGTGGTGCACACTAGTGCGTAAAACATGACCTTCGATAGAAACTTTGATATTCAGAAATGCTAACGAAGTATCAGAAATTTCCCAGGTATATTTAAGAGCAGGATGAAACGAATTGACAGCGGTTATAAATTGATTGAGGTCCTCTCTGATAGAAGAGGTAGAGCCGACACAGTTGTCAATGTGGCGACGGTAGAGTTCAGGTTTGGGGCCATTGTATTGATTGAAGAATTGGGTTTCAATGTAGCTTACGTAAAGATTAGCGTAGCTGGGTACCATTTTAGTACCCATGGCCAGGCCATTGATTTGTTTAAAATAACTGTCCGAGAATGAAAAACAGTCGAGTGTTAACACTAGTTCAGCCAGGTGGAGTAGTGTTTCCGAGTTTGGTTCCTTAACAGTGCATAAATCAAAAAAATGTAATAAAAATAGTGAAAATAAGCTTGTCTTCGCCCAGGAAATTGAATTCGCGAAAATATTTGAAGTGTGTGTTGACTGTCTTTAACATACAACGGTAAAGACCTGACCATAGGTGCCATAATTTTGTCTAAATAGCTGGAAATGAGTTCAGTAGGGCAAGTACAGGCAGAAACAAAAGGTTGACCTGGGTTGTTAGGTTTGTAAATTTTAGGTAAAAAGTAAACACATAAAGTTCTACGAGTGGTGATGATGAGATAAGTAGCAATTCCCGGCAATTCTTGTTTGACTATAAGGTCGGTATTAATGGGTTACATCATCACCCGGGTGATGATGGATGATCGATGCGTGATATTTATCTTTTATTTAGCCCGCGGTTTGTCACATCAAGTCAGTCATTCGCTCTTACCTCGTGGTCATCAGCTTTCGTTTATTCAGACCAATCTTCGATAACTCTCAATGGCTCACGAACACTCTTCTGGCCAACCCGTTCGACGCTCAACGTGTCAGAAATCTTCCAAGAAAACTCCTGATTTTCTCTATTTGGAGCTGCCGGGGCAGTGGCAACATTTTAGCTTTCCAGATGAAGATTTACCACAAGCAACCAAGCAGCGTGTGGTAAAACCAGATAAGGGTTTCGCCTTCTGTCCAATTGCAACAGGCTCGTTCGGCCTCCGCCGATCCAGCTTGTCCATCAAGTTCACGCGATTTAGAACTTGAAATCCACCTAACCGAGGCCCAAAATCAAAAGCTGGCCCTCGAACTCGAAGTTTTGCGACTTCGTCGCGCCGACGTCAGCCCAGATGTGACTACTGAGAATTCCGGCACGCTATCTGTCCCCGAAAAGACACGCAAGAAGCGAACAGTGGACTGGCCTCACGAATTTGAATTTGAATTTGGTAACTTTTCTTCCATTGATTATGATAAACTAGAGCTGCCCGATTTTGTCGGAGGCTTTTTAGCGATGATAAAGTCTTACGACGCGCCGCTAAAATCAGCCATGTTGGATTTGTTAGAACTCCTCATGGCAAAGACCTCCAGTTACTCGTGGTCAAGTGTTCGTTCATTTCACGGTCACATTGCTAGACAGGTCGAGTTGTGGCGTTTGGAATGGACCAGTCTTCTGGAGATTCGTGAAAAAGCCAATACCTATTTCAAGCACTCGGATCTCCGTTCCAGTCAACTTAGACCCACTACAACGGGTTCCTTGTTCTCGCCAAAGTCCCACCCTCCAACAACCAGCTCCCTCCAACGAAACCCGAAGCTGATAAGCCATGTCGCCAGTGGAACTATTACGGCTCCTGTTCATGCGACAAAGCCGATCTAGAATCCTTCAACACCTTCCACAAATGTAGGGTGTGTGCCAAGGACCACCCAATGCTGCATACCCCAAAGCGAAGAAACGCAATTCCTCCTCCTAATTCATCTTGACCACCCTCATCGATTTCCTCGGACAGTGACCTACCCATTTTATCAACCTCAGATCGGACTACTGCATTATCCCCGGACCCATTCACCTGGACTACACCGCTGCCAACCGTAAGCCCACCGTCTGTAACTCCTGTCATTCAACATATTATTCCGTCGAAAAATGACCTTCTGAACGCGTTTGGCACCAGAGTACCGGTACTCACCCCTCTGAACATTCCCGCTTGGGAATCTAAATTACTAAATTACTACGATCGTCAAATTGTAGACTTTCTACACTACGGCTGGCCTGTCAATTATACAACAAACCAACTTCCTGCTTCCGCAGCAAAGAATCACCCATCAGCAATTTCATACGCCGACCATGTGCAGAATTATGTCAACACAGAGCTTCGCTATCACACGATCGCCGGCCCTTTTCGCGGCAATCCATTTCCACAGCCTCTGATCTGTTACCTACTACAAACTGTGCCTAAGGGCAGGTCTTCTAAACGCCGCGTGGTTATGGATTTAAGTTTTCCCTTACACGCCACAGTCAACATCGATATTTCGGATTCTTCTTATCTCAACAGCCCTACAAACTTCGCCTTCCAGGAATAGATTGGTTGTGCGAGTTCATCCTGCAGCTAGGCCAAGGTTGTTTGCTGTATAAACTCGACCTGCAACGTGCCTACCGTCAAATACCCATCGATCCCAAAGACTATCCTCTGCTGGGATTTCGTTTTTACAATCTTCCCTACTTTGACACCCGTTGCCCATTTGGCTTGAAGACTTCCGCTATGATCTTTCAATGCACTACAAAGGCAGTCGTGCTCTTGGCAGATGTTTACCTCGATGACTTTTACGGAGCCGACTCGCCCGCGCGAGCTTCTACCGCGTTTACTGCATTAAAACAGCTGCTGCAAGAACTGGGTCTTCAAATTTCACCTGAGAAGAACTCTTTACGTACCTCCCTTTTGCGTGCAGGAACTTTTGCAAGGACTGTCTCTCTGGTCCAAACGTACGTGTTGCACAAAGAAGCAGCTACAGTCATAACTGGGAAAACTTTCATTCGTCACTGCTTGCATTAAGCCAGGGCGAATTTTCATGGCACGTTTGTTAAATAATTTACACTCCTTCCCAACGTCTCGCTCTTCTCGTCAAATTTATGACGACATGCGTGCCGATATTTCTTGGTAATCTAGCTTTTTGCCCTTGTTTAACGGAGTTTCTCTCATTAAGGCAAGTTCCTGCGACTTCTCTGATCTTCACTTCGCCACGGACGCCTCATTGTCCGGCGCCGGCGCTATTTGTTTAGACGAGTACTTCCACCTTCAGTTCTCCCCGGATATCCTAACATGCGCATCTCACATCTCGTCCCTGGAACTCTATACCATAGTGGTCGCCGTGCAGTTCTGCGCGCCAAGGCTTCGCCATCGAAAATTCATCGTGTCCTGCGACAATCAAGCTGCTGTTTACAGTCATCAATTCTGGCTCTTCAAAAGACCATTTCATGCAGCGCTGCTTACGGCAGCTGTGGTTTTCCGCCGCCGTCTTTGACTTCGAGCTCCAGGCTCACCACATCCCAGGAGAGCACAATGTTTTAGCTGATGCGTTGAGTCGTTGGGACTCGGAACACTCACTTCATGACACTTCTCAAATGTCCACTCGCAGTTTCAGAGGCAGAGTTTACACCTTTCAGCAAGTTCCACCAGATTGTCTCGGGTTTCAAATTTCGTGTCACTATGTTTCCTTTTTCTTTTTTGATATTGCTTTAATGCCAGTATATATTGTTGTTACTTCCATAGTCAGCTTAGTAACCTCGTTTTTTCTTTCTGTTGTAGGTAGTTGACAAGGTCTCGAGTGCCTAGACAGTTTCAGTGACAGACTCATTCATTTGGCCCACACTGCATCCACGTATAACAACATGCAGTCTCACCTCAAACTATTTACACAGTTTTGTCACGATCTCGGTCATCAGCCTTTCCCTGTCCAAGTCACCACTATGTCACGCTACCTAGCTTTCCTTTGCGCTTCAGGCAGAGCTTTCGGCACGATCCAAAATCACATCTCCAGCATTAAGCATTTTCACCTGTTATTAGGTTTTGCCCCCGGGTGGGATTCGGCTTATTTATTTCAGTTAGCATTACACGCATCCAAACGTTTGCTTGGGGCGGCAACTGTTAGGAAACTCCCTATCACTCCCAAATTGCTTTTGGCCATGGCGCGTTTGTTCAATTTAGAAAGCCCCCTCCACGCGGCTATGTGGGTGCTTTTTTTGGTGGCCTTTTTCTCATTTCTCCTAAAGTCTAATCTAGTGGTGGATTCTCCTAGCGTGATTTCTAATAAGTTACCTCGCCGGCGGGATTTCTTGTTAACCTCTGAGGGGGCGTTTTTGCGGATATGCGCCATTAAAACTATTCAGTTTTGTCAGCGTATTTTGAAGATTCCGTTGCAATTTATTCCTAGCTCTTCTCTTTGTCCTGTCTCTGTGTTGCGCAACCATTTTCGCCTCAACAGTCTTGCTTCGTCCGATTTTTTGTTTTCTGTTAGATCTTCTCTCGCCTCACCTCTGAGCCCCATCACCTACCGTAACTTCGCCTCCTTTTCATCGAAGGTACTCTCTGCGCTCGATTTAGATCCCCAGTCTTTTTTTCCCCATAGTTTCCGATGGGGAGGCACCTCCTTTGCCTTTGAATGCAATGTCCCGGCAGAGCTAATTAAGTTTCAAGGGGATTGGCATAGTGACGCTTACTTAGTCTATCTCGAAATTTCTTCCTCACAGAAGCGTCTCGCAGTAGATTCCATTAGGCAGCTTAAATTGTAGTATTTTAGTTTAGTTTTGAACGCATAATCTGTTTCTCTTCTACTAGCTCGCATTTACCCACCTCCCTCTTCTTCGTTTGGGTTTGGGCGTTGGAGTGTCATTGTCAATTGTCAATTGTCTTTGAGGTCTGTTGTTTAATGCGATCGATTGGTTACATCATCACCCGGGTGATGATGGAAAATCGATGCGTGATGTTTATCTTTTATTTAGCCCGCGGTTTGTCAGGTCAAGTTAGTCATTCGCCCCGGTCATCAGCTTTCGTTTACCCTAATACCCTCCCGCCCTAAGGCGTTTGAGTTTCATTGTCAATTTAGTTTCGCTTCATTGATTGCGTGACAATAAACTCCTTTGTTTGCCAAACTCTTTGAGGTCTGTGGTTTAATGCGATCGATTCTCTTAACAATTTGTTAGTTATCAGAGGTGAGATCTTTATCGACTTCAGCATAAAAAGAGGTGTCCGAAAGTTGCTTTTTTGGTAGAGGGCGGCCTGCCAAACAACCAAAGCACCGCCTTTGTCGGCCGCCTCTACAATTATGTGTTTGCGCTTACTAAGATTTTCAAGTGCTGCCCTCTTTTCCAAAGAAAGGTTGGAAAATTTGGTGTTACGATTGAAATTAAGTTTATTGATGTCGTGACAGCATTTGGCCTCCCACGCAGACGTTCTTAGGCTTGTCACGCGTTCCTCCCAACGGAACGCTTGACAAGCCTAAGAACGTCTGCGTGGGAGGCTAGACGGCATTTAGTAATAAAAAAAATCTACAGAGGCGAACTGGCCCTCTGGGGGAGTCCACTTCGATTTTCAAATCAGAAGCGTTTCAAAAATATCTTTGTCCGAGGTGTTAGAATCATCATGACATCTTGTTTAACTGCGAATTCACCAGTTTTTTGGACGCACTTCAAACTTTTTGCGAATTCAATTTCCTGGGTGAAGACAAGCTTATTTTCACTAGGGATATTACATTTTTCTAATATTTGCACTGTTAAGAAACCAAACTCGGAAACACCTCTCCACCTGGCTGAACTAGTGTTAATTCTCAACTGTTTTTCATTCGCAAACAGTTATTTTAAACAAATCAATGGCCTGGCCATGGGTACTAAAATGGGACCCAGCTACGCTAATCTTTTCGTAGGCTACATTGAAAGCCAATTTTTCAATCAATACAAAGGCCCCACACCTAAACTCTACTGTCGCGACATTGACAACTGAATCGGCGCTACCTCTTCTACCAGAGAGGACCTCAATCAGTTTATAACCTCTATCAATTCGTTTCATCCTGCTCTTAAATACACCTGAGAAATTTCTGATACTTCTTTAGCATTTCTGGATACCAAAAATTCTATCGAAGGTGACGTTTTACGCACTAGTGTGCACTACAAAACCACAGATTCTCATAATTATTTGTTGTATTCATCTCCACATCCATCACATGTCAAGAATTCCATTCCTTATTCTCAGTTTCTTAGACTTCGTCGCCTTTGTAGTGACGACTCTGATTTTTCATTAAAACTAGGGGAAATGTGCAATTTCTTAAACAAATGTGGCTATCCTGCTTCTGTTGTTCAAGCGGGCCATCATCGCGCACCACAAATTGATTGGCCGTTAAGACTACAAGCGTCACAAAGAGAGAACAACGAGAGAATTCCATTCACCCTCACGTTTCACACTCACAACCACGAAGCGAAATCAATCATTCCTAAAAAACTTCAGATTATTTCAAAATGATCCAGATACTGGTAGAATCTTTTCACAATCTCCATTAATTTCATTCAAATGCGACAAAAACATGGTAACTTTTTAGTCAGAAGCATATTCTAAACAAGTGAACAACCCAGTACCTTAAAATGCGCTCGCGCACGATGCAAAACATATCCTTTCATTCGCAATGTTGAGAAAAAATCGGAACCCAATTGATCAATCAAGATCATGGATCATTTCACCTGTACCTCAGCCATTTTCATCTACTGAATAACTTGCACTTTTTGCAAAAAGTTATACACCAGCAAAACAGGGAGACGACTAGGCGACCGATTCCGAGAACACCTTTGCGATGTAGAGAAAGACAACCAAAACGCATGTAAGCCCTTCGCGAGGCACTTTAATCTTCCTTATCATTCCAAGCATCATATGGCAGTCTGTGGCGTTTTCCTTCATCAAGGAAGCACGGAAAGCCGCAAAACTCTAGAGCAAAAATTTATTTTTCAAATCGGCACTCTTAATCCTAACGCTATTAACGAACGCTTTTCATTCAACTAATTTATTCAGTTGTTTTTCACGTTACCAGGCACCACCCAATAGCGTAGCTCCATATTTCTGAATATTAACCACACACAACCTATAATTCCTTCATTCGCCCCGACGAAGGGCTAACGCTCGAAACATCAGCTTTTGAATATCTTTACGGTGGCCAATTCACATTATCAACCCAGTTGATAAAACCAAATTATCATCTGCATAATCAGGTTGACTGAGCATGTTCGAGAAAGTCTTTTAAAAGCCCCTTTCATCTTTTGCTGCATTCTTCATGATCCAGCTGAGACAGAGAGAAAATAGGAACAGGGAGAGTATGCTTCCTTAATTGACGCCATTTTTGTGTAAATGGCCTGGCCTTGGCAGTTGGGGTACAGCATCCTAATGATAGTCACTAGCTTAGATGTTATTCCTTAGTGCCATAGGATGAGCTATGTAAAACTTCTCTGTGGATACTGTCAAATGCTTTTTTAGTCTATAAAGTTGGGATAGACATGATTAAAACTCTTTTTTGTTTCTGTGGTAAATGGTGTTCCATTTTCATACCTGTGACAAAATCTGCGTAAGAGTAAAGATCAATGCCAGAATTCCCTTTGCAGTGGTCAAATTCTCTTTTCAAATGTCCCTCTACATTCTTCTTTGCTTGTACATGTAGGACTCTAGCGTGTTATACCCCTCCCATTGATACAATCAGATAGGTCTTCCTTTTTCACCAGCTTCACGATCAAGCCAGTCTTATAGTCTTCATGCATATTCTTGGACATCCAGATTTCATGAAAACTCTTCAGCAGAATGGTGGACATTAGAGATTCTACCGCTTTTAATAGTTCAGGGCTGATGTCCGCTACTCCAAGCTTCATCGTTTTCATCCCTCTGATGGCCTTGATTTCTTGGATTAACTTTTCCCCCTAGCTCAGTGTATATGTCCATATTTTGAGTGGCTTCAAATAGCGGGGCTGTGTCCTTAGGTTTCGGATGATTAAGGATACTGTGTAAATGCTCTTATCATCTCTTGAGATTGGCATCTACTTGAGACAACTTGACTTCTCTTTCATCCTTGACAGGCATGTTTCCACTGTTATATCCAACTGCGAGTGTCTTCATAGTGATTTATAGCATATTCAGCTCTTCCTTCTTCTGAATCCGAGGATCTCCTCTCCTGCTTCTCTCATTTCACTGTCAATACTGGAGAGTGTAGAGGTCGGACTCCACTGATTCTTCCTTGCAGACTTGGAAGCAGTTTCCGAACTCAAGCTTAAATGTTGGGTTGGTCTGTGGAACTTAGTTTTGTGCAGCTTGATGGTCAGTGCTGCTATCAGCAGCTGGGGTCACTCCAGATATCTACTCCTCTTTGTACGTACTTGTCAAAATGTGAGTTCTTCCTCTTGGTATTAATGATAATGCGATCTATCTAAGTGTGTGTCTTGCCATCTAGGGATGCCCAAATCATCTTGCAAATCTGTTTGTGATGCAATAGACTTCGCCAAATTATATTCTTCTCACGCTGATTACAGGGTCTGTGTATGTTGCTGTTGATGTTACCATACCGATTTTCCCCCACAATCTGATCATGGTGTTCGCTGTCATTTCCAAAACCAGGGTTGAAATCTTGAATCACACACAGCATATCATGCAATTGAACCTCTTGACTGACTTGCTGTAGCTTGTCATAGAAAACTGCTTTCTTCTCTTCCGCGGCTTCTTCTGTGGGTATGAGCTTAGTCTATTTGGAGTTAGAAATAGCCTTAAGTATTTCCCCTTTGTGGCAACTATTCTGACAATGCCTTCGCTGCTTTGTCAATTGCCTTCTTGTACTGAGTGTTTCGTCTTGTGCCCAGATCTTTCTTTCATCATCTCTGGGGCCCATATCTCGAAAACCCCAGAAACGTTTTGGGCCTGTAAAGCTATAGCAAAATCTCGAGCCTTACATTTAAAGAGCTGTTTTATTCATATATTCTTAATATGAAGAGACGTTCCTTTCCTACAAGAGGTTTCAAGCGTGTACACTTCTATGTTTTTAGGTACAGACGAACTAGAAAATGGCTTTACGGGCCTGTAAAGGTTTTGTGCCTTTTGAGAAACGAGCCCTTAGTCCTGTCCATCATGCTTCAGTGAACTTATCCCAATGTCTATTCTGTACCTCTCCATCTCTCTTACTACTTAAGCCAGCTTGTTAGTCTGATACATTCTGCATACATTCCAATACCCAACTCTGAATATCTCCTTTGCCTTTCACGACAGAAACTGGTTTAGCCAACACTTATCATTGGTCCGGTTGCTGGATTGTGTTGTTTCTACAGCTGCCACAGCCTAATGGCCTTTGGCCTAGGTTTCTGTAACAACTGTTGTTTTGATGGGGTAGGTTTGTCAGCACTATAACCAACACCTAACAGGAGGACTGGGGTGTCTAATTGGGTCACCAGTAGGCACCATCGCAGACTCCACATATTCCAAAATGATAAGCAGTTAAATTTATATTTCTTGTGTTACATATACGAATGCAATGATTATATATCAAGAAAAGTATTGATTGTTCAGTAATAATCACTTAAGTATAATCCTTAAGAATAGACGAATTCATAATTATATCTTATATATAATCATATCTTTACAAATCTCTTAAGTTGTTCACAACACTATTTACAGTCAAAACTAATACCACCTTTTTAATAATAAGGTACTTCGAAAATGTTGTGCCTTTAAGATAACTCTAATTTTTAAGCACACAACCGGAACGATGATCCTGCTGGTATACGTTGGATCAATAGTGATCTAATCGGCTTCACATATAATTGAAAAATATATAAAAGCAGAAACCGACACAACGTAGGTTGATTTTTTGAAGGTGTACTATATTTTTGCTGGCCAAACAAGCCTTCTTCAGGTACAATGGGATTTTTACATTGGTGCGAGTTTATATGTAACATAAATTTGAAATACCGGAAATACGTAAAGATGAATTACAGTGTAAATAGAAGATAAGCATATGATAAAATGAAATGTTGATGATGTTCAGACCATTGGGATCAATTGTTTGGCCTTTTTGAATTAAAAAAGCTTCCCTGGCCTTACGGATAGAGTCTCAGTTCGAAAAGATTTTTTTGATGGGGATTAATTGCATGTCGTTAGCGGTGTGGTTAGGAGATGACAGGAAATGTTCTGTGGCTGTTGTAGGTTTGGATTTGTTGTTAGGGTTATCTATAGTACGGCGGTGTTCATTAAATCGGTCTTTTAATCGTCGTTTAGTTTCTCCTATGCATTGTAAATTACAGCGGTTACATTGAATCATGTAAATGAGCTTTTTAGTTTCACAGGTCAGGTTAGATTTTATGGGGTGCGTTTCTCCGGTAGAAAAGAAGGTATATGTAGTGAGTCCGTGAGAAATGTAGGGACAAGTAGCACAGTTTTTGCCTCAACGGAAAGAGCCAGAAGGAAGTTGGGGATTGGAAAAATTAGAAGAGATTTTAGCTGTAACTAGTAAGTCACGAAGATTGGGGGAGCGTCTGAAGGCTACAACAGGCAAATGCTGAAAAACATCTTTGCAGCGGTCAGAAGAGCGCAACAAATTGTAAT
>Ga0126343_10000488_pt1 | contig 15369 bp, 11 predicted proteins | sample Cyp2metagenome_FD_92531 | JGI IMG/M metagenome (GOLD analysis project Ga0126343, IMG submission 92531) | Coral microbial communities from Lord Howe Island, Old Settlement Bay, Australia - Cyphastrea 2 metagenome | ecosystem: Host-associated > Invertebrates > Cnidaria > Coral ... | reverse complement strand
TCTCCCGCAGAAGTTGAGTATAGATGATGCCAATTTTGGTCAAAAGTGATGACGTCAGAAGTGGAAGAAAGGCCAAGGCTCGTCACGGGCGGTTACGGGCGGCACAGGAGTCAATGGGTTAAACTTGGTTCCAGAGCCCAGACATTGTTTTGCTCCAAAAAGTTGATTTCGGCAGCAAAAATAGCACTTTTGTAAGGAATTGACAGAAAGAAAGTTCACCATTATTTTAAGCACGTTTGAAACTGTAGATTGGGCTAATGAAAGAGAGTACGAAAATTTCGTTTCAGTAGCACTTTAAAAGTTTCTTGACATGGCTACGAGTCGCATTACAGTGTAGATCAACACCAGGCCATGTTATCTGGTTTATAGCGGCAAAGCTGGTTTGGAAGTTTAAATTACGTGTATAATGAAAAAGGAAAAGATGACCTTATCATCCTCTGCAACATGAAGAAATGGTCCAAGAAGGACTAAGTATACATTGTACCTCATTTTTCTGTTTTGGAAGTTTTTATTGTAAAGTTGAAATTAAAATCTGCATGTATAAACCATTAGTTGAAGATACATTTACAACTGTAACTGAGGAATTATGGCGACCATTGCCAGGTTGCAGAGAACGTGCTTGTAAACACACATTTAACCTTTGCAAGTTCAAGAATTTTGTATTAAGGCAAAAATATACCTGATATTTTTGATCTGGTAGTTACATTTTTGTATTGCTGCTTTTATTGAAGCTGTTCTACACTGTATATTTAATTAACAAACAACTATGATAAGGCTAACACTCCATTAATAAAAGCCAAACCTCATGGTTACCCTGAAACAAGGATGTTACCAGTCTGACTAGAAATCCTAAGAAATTGAAAAGTGGTTGTAATGACTATGAATAAAAGCCAACGATTGTCTTGACCAGTTGAGGCCAGGACAGGCTTCAATAGGTCGACAAAAGACCTAAAATCCAAAGTTTGCAGAATTCCTGGTCTTTTTGAGCTTGCTTTTGGTAGATTTCTACATTTAGTAAAGGAACTTGCCATAGATTTCTGATTAAACTTGGTATGCTGTTTTCACAGGGCAAGGAGATAATAAAAACATAATGAAAAGAGAGGATCACCTTGCTTGTTTTCATGCCACAATGCTGACAAAATAATTATGTTTATTTAGGTATCTTTTGGTAATCTCCATGCACAACAGAAAAGCTCAATTAAGTCTCAATGCAGCGTGTTATATCACACAGATTGTGACTTTCTTTGATTGTTTATTCATTTACGTCCCAGAAAAATTGTGTTCTGATAAATTATCCTGAATTTTTTTAATTCTTAAAGGGAAGACAATTTGGACAGGCGTTGGGCCTGTTATGTCTTTCTTTGTAGTATTTACCTGCTGACCAACCATTTTTTTACAACACAGCTTTGGATATCATGGCAAAACAAATTGATCCACTTAATAAAAGAAGAGCCAAAACCAAAATAGTGGAACATTTTCTCAACAAATGCCCATTCAATAGTATCAAAGGCTTTCTCAAAGGCGACAATGGGAGGAAGTAACACAGAAATATTCTTTGATTCTGTGATTGAGATGACATTGTTAATCAAGCATATTTTCTGCAATGGATCATCCTTTCAAGAAACCAGTGACGCTATGGACATAAAGGTCGTTGTCTACCAAATTTTGCAAAACAGCTTTGAGATGTGAAGCAATCACCTTGGATGCAATATTATTTTGTAGTCATAGTAGGTGATTCCCTAGTAAATAAAACCTGCCCTAGATTTCTGGAAAACTTGTTGTGCTATTGTTACAGAACATGGAGACATAAAGCACATATTCAAAAAAAGGGAGGTCACTGTGCTTGTTTTTACACCGCAATGCTGATGAATGTGGTTATGTAGGTGACTTTTGGTTATTTCCGTGCGCAACAAATAAGCTTGATTATTTTTCAATGCAGTGTGTTACATGTTTGTATATCATGCAGTGTTTGACTTTCTTTAATTGTGTACTCATCTACATATCAGAACGAAATGTTTTCAAATTTGTTGCTTTTATCTATCCTTTAAAGGAAACATAATTTTAAGCATAATGTCTTCCTCTGTAGTATTTATTTCATTTGCCAGAAAAGTAGCCATGGATTTCTGGTAATTTTATTCTCAGGTATTTCAGAGTATATTGTTCTCATTGAATTAAATTATTACGAAAATTAAAGTGGGGCCAGCATTAAGAGAAAAGGAGCATTTATTTTGCTTTCAAGCTTAGTTTGAGGGAAATCCTTTACATGTACGATTTGTATGCACACGCGCTTAAGAGAGAGCACTAGTTACACGAAAAAAATCTTGATAAGCAGGGATGTGCAATGCAATACTAAGGAATCACCTAATAAACTCATGGGTCTCCAGTTTTTCTGTTCTTGTAGTGCCTTGCCTTTCTTGAGGATCAATAAAATGATGCCCCTTCATCGTGTTAAAGCAAGTGTACCCTTTTGATGGCTTTTGTTAAGACAAGGTATGAGAAAAGGAGACATCCTTCCAAAGAACTTTACAAAATTTGGCAGGAAGCATTCAAAGTGATTTACTGGGCTCCAAAATTTTTTTATGCCTAGAAGCAGTCTTCACCAGTAAGTCTTTTTCAGTAAATAGTGCTAACCGAAATGCCTTGAGGTCTTATTGCTAATATTAAATTTTTCCTAAAGAAGGTTATAGCACAGATTTTTAGGACACTGTCTTTTATGTTTAGATGCGTCTTTTCCTCCATTTAAAATGATCTTCCAGCTTTAGCAATCACTACAAACCGAAAAGGGGATTCATTGGAACTTAGACGACTTGACCCAGAGAAGAGTGCACTAACCATGAGGTCACTGCATGAATTTTCAAGAATTTGAGCAACTGAGAGCTCACAGCTTTTAACCATATTTTACTAGAAAATGCCTGTACACTTGTATTATGTTTGTGTTAACATATTTTTTTTCTTGCTTTGCAGTTGAACATCAGTTTGAGATTGTGGTTGAGGACATCAAAGGTTTGTCAGTGTTTGGTAACACTGTTTGGGGTGAAACAGACTGCTTTGTTCAGTATCACTTTCCATTCCCAAAGCACCTGGAATCGGAGTACGGACCAAGCGAAGGTTAGCAATTTGAAGATTTAAGTATTAAAAAGTATGACTTGTTTAAATTAAGCTACAGTAACTCACTGGTAATGCTTACAAAATTGTATAATAATTTTATTGGTATAATTTAATATTAATTGTGATCAGTCTCCCGTCGAATCTAGAACCGGAAGTCATTTAACTGTAACCTGTTGCTTGAATAAGGACTATGTGGAAAAAGAAGATATCAGGAAGGACTATTGGACCACAAAAGGGAAAACAAGGTGGCCACACGTGTGTTTTCCTTAATTTGGCAGTTAAATCTGAATGAGCGGCATGTAAACTACGCCTTGCCTGATGCTCAGAACATGTGTCAGCAGTGTGCACTAACAAATAATGGGCACTGTCCAAAATAGAGTTAGGTTATCTTGATACTCTACATTGTAAGTTTTGAAGAGCATTAAATCAAATCTACTGTAGGTGTAGATGTACATGTAGATCTTGACAATCATTGATGTTTATCATAGTTATTACAGGCAATATCTAGCCCAATGTTGTTGAGTTTAGTTCGGCTCATGAAAAGTTCCTGGTCTGAACTGAGCTTTAGAGGTTGTCAAGAGTTAAGAATTTGTTGTCTTAATACTTTTTACGTTTAGAGCCAGCACTGGTGAGTAACGTCTTGATACAGATCTTCACGTACTAAAATGATAGAGCTAAGAGGTTCTTGTGGTTTGAAAATCTTACTGCAAAGAAGTTCTTGCATTTCGAGAATCCTACCGCAAAGAAGTTCTTGCGCTTTTAACTTCTAACCACAGAGAAGTTCTTACGTCTTGCAGGATCCAAGCACAAGTGACCTGCAAGAAGGCGCAAGAAGTTGCCAGCTTGCGGACTCGAAAAGAAATTCTTGTGTGTTCATTATTTTTGGGCTGTACGGTGAATGCAATAATAGGACAAAACAATATTTTTATATAAAATATTATTTTGTGTCTCATAGAGAGATCATTGTGGAGCAAAGCTCCTCAAAAAACTGTCAGACTTCTGTTGACTGTGATTTGATTAACAGTTCTGATGGCCATTTGTCAGCCTACATACAGTCAACTGACATCTGTCAGGTCTGCTGTACCTCTAATTAACAGCATTACTAGATTATTACCTTGAGAATTCTGTCATACAAAGAAAACAAAGGGAAACGTTGACTATGAAAACAAAACGAATAGACGAGTAAGTTTCTATAGAAACTGTGGTGCTGCGTCGGTGAGAAGTACAGTATTGTGCAAAAGTAATGCAAACGAAATTCGTCGAAATTCGTCCTTTGTTCTCGCGACTTTGCTACGAAAAGTCATCAAATTTTCCAAGGATGTTTCGCAGGGTTCTAAGCAAAAAATCATGATCTTCCTCGAAAATTCGAGAGAGCAAAATTCAAAGTGGCAGCGAATTGTTATATGACATGAACCGCAGCTAATGACATCGCTGACCAAGCGCTTGTGAATAAACTAAACTCATATCGAAAATAGATTTAATGATGTGCTAGTTAATTGGCTATTTCCAACTAACAAAGCGATTACCTCACAAGTAATTCCCTAAACACTAAACCTTGTGAAAGTGAAGATCGATCACTAAACCTTGTCTTAGCAATTTCAAGCCTGCCTATCGAACGGTAAAACTTGGCACCAATCCCACAAAGAGGTCAAGTCTGTTGATGTGACAATGTTTACAGAATCCCGCTTTCCCGAAGCAAACAGCATAGAAATAAGACAGAGCATTATTTTTGTAGACAAAATATTTATTATATGAAACCTAACATTTCGTTTTGGAACCAAAGCTCAAAATCTCTCAATATCTTTAGCATGTTTTTAGCCCGAGTGGTGCATGTTTCGATCGGCTCCAGAGTTGAATCGTACAAAACAGTCTTCGGACGTCTTACCTTGTGAACTGAATCCTTGCTGGGCTTAAAGCAAAAAGCTTATTTCAAGCATTTCTGCTTCCATATCAACCATAATCATCTACCTAGTGGTTCGTGTTTATGTGCACCCATGTGGCATGTCACTTGAACACATCCCATGTTGACAGATGTTGACAAACTTGAAACTTACAAGTCCACAGTAGTTTGGCCTGCGGTGTAGATGTTGCTCGCAAAACTACGTCATGTAAAGGGAAAGTGAGGCATTCATGAGAAAAGAGTACTTGCAGCTCGTGTTGAAGCAGGAGTAAATTGTTTTGCTCTCTGCCTGGAAAAAGGAAGACTTGCCACAAGGCAACCTTGTGAGTTTTAGGGTAGAATATAGCTAAGCAAGCAAGGGAGCTGCAAGATTTTAGGCCACGTAGTGGCCGTGTGAGGGTCGCGAAGGAGGCCCTGATAAGGTAAATTGCGACGGGCGACATGGCGTTGAAACAGCGACATCAGGGAAATGAAAGATATGAAAGTTCCAAATGATTTAATATTTGAGCTCAATGAGAAACCACAGTGGAATAAAACCGCAGCTGGAAATGCCTCGCTACGTATGTGGTTATGTACCAGATATTTAAGTTCGTCAGTGGCAATAAAAAAAAGTAACATGTGCGTTTTCCTAGCTTTCTGGTCATTCTTGAGACCTCACCATGCTACTACTAACAGCCACATATTTCTTAATTTATGACTAAAAAAGAGTGGAGTTAAGGCCAATAATTCAGTTTTTTTATCCAGGTTTTTGGGAAAACCGCCAACTCACGGTCACTCACTAGGCTCGATTTTCCTCGCTCTCTCGGGTCCAATCAACGGCTGGTAATCGAGCCTACCAACTCACCAAATTGTAGATCTTTTGCCTGGAGGTGAAAGTTGCGACAGTGATGACGAATCTGACGAAGAATACATCCCTTTCCAGACATCATCTGGCAGAAGAGTAATTCCACTGAATCGCCTTAACCTGTAAACCTGGAACTACTAGTACTTAAGGATGACTTTTAATACAAGCTTTCTTTAACGGATTGGAATGAAATCACTACAGCTGGCACTAATACAGCTGCCGTGCTATGTATCTGCACTCGACAAAAAGATTTCCGACTATGTAGAAATGTTCGCCTCACTTTACTGACATCTGCGGTATCTTGTTTTATTTGAAAATTAATTCCAGTAGCCGTATAAGCTTCAGTGGTAGCCATTTTAATACAGCTCTTGCTATTAAACAGATTAAGTTCGAGAGACATCCCACCATTTCAAAATTTCGAGCACGAAATTGATGAAATTAGGACGGCAACATCAGAACATTCCGAAATGGCGACTTGACAAAGTTTAAAATTCAGTTTGCGACATCTATACCCCCTCTAACAGGGCCTCGCTAAGTGGCGGAGTGAACAGCCATTTTCCTTTGTCCGGTCGTGAATTTTGGCGAAACACGTTTGCATTTCTTTTGCACAATACTGTATAGCAAGATAATTTGGGTTATCAACTGGGTTGATAATGTGAATTGGCCACGGTAAAGAAATTCGAAAGCTGACGTTTTGAGCATTAGCCCTTCATTGGAGCGAATTGAGGAATTGTGGGTAGTGTGTGGTTTATATACAGATATGTGAAGCTATGCTATTGGCTGTTGCCTGGTAACATGAAAAACAACTGAATATATTGGTTGAATGAAAAGCGTTCGTTAGTACCATTAGGATTAAGAGTGCCAATTTGAAAAAATTAATAAATTGTTGTTCTAGAGTTTTGCGGCCTCCTGTGCTTCCCTGATGAAGGGAAAGGCAGCAGATTGCCATATGTTGCTTAGAATGATTGGGTAGATTCACGTGCCTTGTGACCAGCTTAGATTCATTTTTGTCGTCTTTCTCTATGTTGCGAAGGTGTTCTCAGAATCGGTCGCCTATTCGTCTCCCTGTTTCACTGATGTGTAACCTTTTGCAAAGAGTGCAAGTTATGCAGTAGATGACATTGGCTGAGGTACAGGTGAAATGATCAGTGATCTTGATTGATTGCTTGGGTTCCGATATTTTCTCAACGTTGGGAATGAAAGGGCGTGTTTTGCATCGTGGGCAAAAAAAATGTAATTTGTTTACCCATGGAGCACCAAGGAGCTCTAAGAACTCGTTCAAACATGGCCGTGCATTCCAAGATCGAATTGGAATTTGGAAATGTTAGTTTTTGAAGAGAGGGGAAAACAGAAGTACCCGGAGAAAAACCTCTCAGAGCAGAGTAGAGAACCAGCAACAAACTCAACCCACCTATGACGCCAGGTCCGGGAATCGAACCTGGGGAACATTGGTGGGAGGCGAGCGCTCTCACCACTGCACCAGCCCTGCTCCTCAAGCATATTTAAAAGTCCCGGGTTGATCTCTTGTTTGGAATACATTTCTGACTAAAAAGTTACCTATGTTTTTGTCGCGTTTGAATGAAATTAATGGAGGTTGCGAAAAGATTCTTCCAGCATTGTAATCATTTTGAAGTAATTTAGAGTTTTTTAGAATGATTGGTTTCACTGCGTGGTTGTGAGGGCGTTTATAGTGCTGACTGTCGATCAATTTGTTGGGCGTGATGATGGCCAGCTTAAACAACAAAAGCAGGATTAAAACTTTTGTTGAAGAAATTGCACATTTCCTCTAATTTTAATGAAAGATCAGAGTGGTTGCTACAAAAATTATGAAGTCTAAAAAACTGGGAGTAAGGAATGGAATTCTTGACATGTGATGGATGTGAAGATGAATACAAGAAATAACTATGAGAATCTGTGGGTTTGTAGTGCACACTAGTGCATAAACTGTTACCTTCGATAGAAACTTTGACATCCAGAAATGCTAAAGAAGGTTTGGAACTCTCCCAGGTATATGTAGGTCAATGTGGCGACGATAGAGTTCAGGTTTAGGGCGGTTGTATTGATTGAAAAATTGGTGTTCAAAGTAGCCGACAAAAAGATTAGCGTAGCTGGGTCCCATTTTGACAAACAGATCCTACATTATCCCTCTGAAGTATCTAATGCCTGCCCAGCTATTTTAGTACAATCTATTCGTGCCAAAATTCCGGAGGTCAATTCTAACTTTTTTAACCATTTACACCAAATTAAGGACCAAAAACTATAACAATTAATGGGTCCTCAAATTACCTGTGACTTATCACCTGAAAGCCATAACACCGTGGTTACTATTTCAGAAAATCTTCCGCTTTCAGACTCGGAGAAATCGGTCCTCAGTAAGGGCTGGGATTTTGTTCCTCTATCCAAAAATCTTGAAGAATTCTCAGTTAAACAAGACGTTGAAAAATTCCTTCACCGCATTCAACTGAAAGCCTTTTTCCATGACAAAGAGGATGATTCTATCACCTCGGACAAAGACACTTTCAAGACACTTCAGATTTGAAAATCAAAGTGGACTCTGCCAGAGGGTCAGTTAGCCTCTTAAGATTTTTTTGTTAATAAATGCCATCACAACAATCGTAAACTTAATTTCAATCGCGCGAAGACAAGCTTATTTTCACTATGGATATTACATCTCTTTACACAGTCATCCCAAATGGCAAAGGTCTTCTAGCCCTCAAAGACTTTTTTGATTTATGCACTGTTAAGGAACCAAGCTCGGAAACACTTCTCTGCCTGGCTGAACTAGTGTTAACACTCAACTGTTTTTCATTTGTGGATAGATATTTTAAACAAATCAACGGCATGGCCATGGGTACCAAAATGGGACCCAGCTATGCTAATCTTTTTGTCAGCTACATGGAACACCAATATTTCAATCAATACAACAACCCCAATCCTGAACTCTACCGTCGCTACATTGATGACTGTATCGGCGCTACCTCTTCTTCTAGAGAGGACCTCAATCAATTTATAACCGCTGTCAATCTGTTTCATCCTGCTCTTATTTGTTGTATTCATCTTAACATCCATCACATGTCAAGAATTCCATTCCTTATTCTCAGTTTCTTAGACATCTTCGTCTTTGTAGTGAAGACTCTTATTTTCAATAGTATAAGAGGAAATGTGCAATTTCTTTAACAAATGTGGCTATCCTGCTTCTGTTGTTCCAGCAGGTCATCATCTTGCCCAACAAATTGATCGACAGTCCGCACAACCACGCAGTGAAATCAATCATTCTAAAAAACATGAAATTACTTCAAAATGATCCCGATACTGGTAAAATCTTTTCGCAACCTCCATTTATTTCATTCAAACGCAACAAAAGCATAGGTAACTTTTTAGTGAGAAATGTATTCCAAACAAGTGATCAACCCAGGACTTTTAAATACCCTTGCACGCGCACATGATGCAAAACATGTTGTTTTATTTGCAACGTTGACACAATATCAGGACCCACGGGATCGATCAAGATCACTGATCATTTCACCTGTACCTCAACCAATGTCATCTGCTGCATAGATTGCACTCTTGGCAAAAAGTTATAGAGTGGCAAAACAGGGATATGACTAGGCGACCAATTCAGGTAACACCTTCGTGACACAGAGAAAGATGACCAAAGCGCATCTAAACGGTTGCGAGGCTCTTAGATCATTCTAAGCGACATATTGTGACCTATATCCAAAAAATCGGACGAATTCTCAGTTAAACGAATGATTTCGCGAGGCACTTTAATCATTCTAAGCAACATATGGCTGATTGTGACCTTTCCCTTCATCAAGGAAGCATGGAAAGCGACAACACTCTAGAACAAAAATTTAATTTTCAAATCAGCACTCTTAATCCTAACGGTATTAACGAACGCTTTTCATTGAACCAATTTATTCAGTTGTTTTTCACGTTACCAGGCACCAACCAATAGTGTAGCTCAATATTTCTGTACGTAAACCACACACAACCCGCAATTTCTTGATTCGCTCCGACGAAGGGCTAACGCTCAAAACGTCAGCTTTCGAATCTTTTTACGGTGGCCAATTCACATTATCAAACCAGTCGATAAAACCAAATTATCTTTTTTTGTATTTTATTTGTTTTTGGGTTTTTACAGTTTTTACAAATACACAAAAACTATGTTGCAAATTCCACGTGCATAAAATATACCTTACACAACCGTATTACACAAATAAAAATACACTATACTACACTACGGGACAAAAGAAACGAAATAAAAAGAAAAAGGAGGCATCGCTTAATTGTTACGAGTAATAATTTGTTTAGCTATTGGTCTATTTGTGGAAGAACGGGTTTCCATTTGTTTTGATGGATCTCAAGCTTGTTATTCTTTGTAGCTATAAAAGCAAATTATCCTATGAAAACAAAACTATCTGTTCCCAAGCGACCATTATTCGGTAACTTTTGGCTCAATTGTTTTAAAAATACTTTGCTATCAAAATAAAGCAGTTAAAGCTTCATTGCTCTATTATTGTTACATTACCAACAACAACAATCTAAGAGACTTTGCTATCAAAATAAAGCAGTTGAAGCTTCATTGCTCTATTATTGTTACATTACCAACAACAACAATCTAGCTTAAGCCTTACTCTGCATTTGAGCATCCTGCATGTAAAAATAATTTACTATAAAGATCCTTTTGTTATTTTCTGATATCATTCATAAGGCACACCCAGTCTTCAGCCTCATCGTACCCCTACTACTTTGTGTGTGCCTGAGCCAGTCTTTCATGATGTGACAAGACATACACTGAAGCTTGCTCAAGGATTTCCAGTTCAGAAACTCTTACTGGCAGCATTCACTGGATCATGGCTGGCTGCTCCTACTGTCCCAGGGTCAGGTGGAATTCAATTTGAACTCTGGCAGAGATATTACTATCCAAATATCAGAGACCAAATGGTGGCTAAGGTAGAGAAATGTACTAAAAAAGTAGTATCCAACTATAAAAACTCTTTTATAACTCCAGCTGCCTGCAAATGCCTTTTCAACAATCTTTTGTGACGCAGTTAGATTTTTATTTGATAAAATGTCTTGTAAAGACTGATTGTATCGTGAACATGGTGCTGTAATCATGTTGTTTCCCACATCTTTGAAGATAATGTGTCCTCAAGACAAAGAGTTTCACAATAGGTTCTAACAGTACTGAGATTACAGGTTATCTGTAAAAACAGTGAGACCATATTAGATGTCGTACATGACTTGTCATGCAGTTTTGACCCTTTAGGGAGTTTTTTAACTTGAAAATTCATGTTGTAGGTATGCATGGGAGATTCACTCAATCCTTTACTCCTTCACTCCTTTGCTCCTTCCCTGACTTTTAGACTTTTGTGAATCTGCAAACCAATGTATTTAGGCTTTCACTGTCAAAGCAAAGTTTAAGTTCATTCAGTGTGGATGTGGGATGATTTCCTCAAAGAATGTTTAGTTTTAAGTAATGATCCAGATAAGCACTGTGGCATTTTCTATTGTTCTGTGGCAATACGTTCTCCCCACATTGAATATTTTGGTCACAGTAAAACCAAACATTCACCCTGCCAAACAGAGCTTAATTTTGTTTATCCAACGAGATACAGTGCTGTCTTTGTGGTATACTGATTTCATGCTGAACTCAGTAGTTTATTTCTAAGATCTCTCAAATCTCAAAGCCAGCACTTTGAATTGTCTTCAGAACCTACAATCGTAAATGCCTAATTGAAGATCTGAGTCTTAGTCTCATCAAAAATTTATCTATTAGCATTACCTATTGATGGAGCAGTCAAACTCTCCTTAAAGCTTTGCCTGACAGGGCAATGGATGGCCAAAGTGAAAGACAAAAAGCGCTCAGAAAGTACATGTAAGGAGAGGAAATAACTTGTTTATTAGCAAAGAAAATGAAAAATAGTAATAATAGCAGATCCCGTGCCACAATACGTAGTCCCATTTTTATAAACTTATGAATTGCTTTTCCCTTGGTTAAAATGGCTAACGGTGTTACTCGTGGGCACGTATGCACAATGATGGTGGCCACAAAAACGACTTCATACAACATTGAAGCCATACTCCAGCTAATAGGTCAACCAATACATGTAGCCTTGGAGTACAACAAGTTTCATGTGTTCAAAGAAATAGCAAAAAGGTAAACACGTCAGTTTGAATGCAGGAGTATCATTAGCCCATACACATAAAGTGCAATTGTCTGGGTGAGGGTATTTCCCATGGGAACTGATGTTGGTGTCTGACATTATTTCTCAACAACCTGAGCGGAAGTCATCTTCAGAGTCAAGTGTGGTGTTATAAGTTTGGTTCGTTGAAAGTGATTGGTTTGTTGATCCATGATGGTGTTGGCTGGAAGAGTTATGGCAAGTTTACCAGGAGTCATTAGTCGGTTTTGATCCATCTGTTGGTTAAATCAGTCTGTTGTGTTCCATCTATTGCCAGTCAAGTGAAGTTGGTCTGTTAGGGGTCTGGTTGTGGGTTTTGTTTACGTCGTGGATATGTTGCTTGTAAGGTGCCAGTAGTTGTTGACATTTACTTTAAAAGAGACATTTGTTCTCAGTTAGTTTACCAGCATCCAAGTCAGTCATTAAAAACAATTGGTACTGTAGGTTGGGCACTGAGCAGAGTCTCAGTCAATGTTGTGGTTTGTCATTGGTGATTTACAGCAATGTGATTGTTGTTTGGGTTCATGCAGTCAGTCTCATTTAAGGGTTTCTGCCAGTCTCACCAATTTAGGAAGCCTGGTAATCAGAAAATTTAAGGTGGCTCTGAACCCCATGTACAGAATTTTTGTAGACTTTGCAAAATCTACATCTTGGAAAGTACTGGAAACTGCTTTCAGCCACCTTAAGAATAAAGATATTAAAGGAAGCAAAACTTAAATGAAATATTTGTATTTATTATTGTAATCTTTCAGTTTGTTTTTAAGAGTGATTTGCTTGAGTGTGTCAATCCTCCCAAACCTTTTGGCCGTGTCGTTTATTTCAACACTGATTTTGAGAATAGCTACATGTACTGAATTAAGAGTGGAAAAACTATCTTCATTGTTTGCTGAAAATAGCCACACATTGCATCTCAGGGAATCATTTTTCAAATTTTTTTCCCAGGGTGAGTGTGTGACCTTCCTCTCATACTCTCCCTGAACGATGTGCAGTGCATGTTGTTTTCACGTAAACCGTAGCCATGTACTTTTTTGATGGAATCTGCTACTCAAAAGCCAACTGAAAACCTCGAAAAATCACCATGCCACAAGGACAGCTCAGTATATCATCGGATCACCAAATTTTTAACATGGCTTAAAAGCCCTGTTTGGAAGGGTTAATACTTGGTTGCATGACCAAGATGATATCATGATATTACCTCTCCAAGATGATATCAGTGATTATAAAATAACTGAGCTACTACTTGCTCTCTCATTGGTCAATAGCTGTGTTTAGATGAGAGTATGTAAACATGGTTCTGCAGTTTAGATTTGCCTGGACTTTTGAAAATTATTAATTTTTATGAAAGCAATAGAGCAATTTTTCATGTTTACATAACCTCAGCTAAACACTCGGGGGCTGGGAGATTTCTTGAAAGTTATGCAAACCCTTGACTATGGCTTGGGTTTGCATAACTGTCTCAAATTCTCCCAACCATCCTCGTGTTTAGATGAGGCTTTGTAAACACGGAGAGAGTGTTCTATCACTTAATTGCAGAACACCAATTCCTCTCTAATCACTAATGTCTTTTTCTTCTATTCATCAAGAATTAATTTTGTTCATATCATCTTGCTATCTCCAAATTTACTTTCATTACTGAACAATTATAGTGAAAATGTATCTATCAACTCTTCTTTCTTTTCCCTTATAACAATTTTGATAATGGCTATATTTATTCAAAAATTCATATTTTAATATTGGCTCTTTCCAAAGTCGAGGGACATTACCCATACAATTAAACTGATTACTCAGTGTTGAATTATGTTGAACTTTACTTTGTCAGTGAAAGCCTTATATATTGGCAAAAAAGTCTAACAAGAAAGGAAGGAGCAAAAGATGAAACGGATCTCCCATCTATACCCGCAACTTGGATTTTCCAAGTTAAAAAACTCCTTACTTACAAGTCATGTAAGACATCTCAAATGCACATGTGGAAGTCACGCAATTTTTACAATAAGAAAATGCTGATGACATTTCAGGCATAATCTCTTATTTTTCTAGTGGTTAAATGCCCATCTAGACTAAGCAGTGTTTTCTTTATGTCATATATGTGACATATATGTAAACATCAGCCATCACGTTCATTTTAGAAGTGTGGAAAGGGTTTTTAAGTTAACCTATACCAAAGTTCAAAAGTTACGTTTTCCCCATTACCCCCATCAGCTAAATATCCCAACACATTAATAGAGTTTGTGTGTGTATGTATGTTCCTTCCACAGAGATTATCAATAAGGTTGTTTTTGCCACAAAGGCAAGGTGCTCCATTCATTTCATACATGTATATGACTGGCATTTTGTAGTTACTCTATTTTTTGGTCTGTATGCATACTATAAGGCACAAATGGTGGGACTACAAAACCTCTTGCAAGTTTTGGTATAGCTAGACAAGTTTTGTCAGTGCAATTTGGATGGACCATTACTTAAACAGCATTATATTATATTTATTTTCACATGCAGGCAAGTCTGCCACTTGCAAAGCTGTGTGCAATGGTAACTATGCAGAAACAGGGTGAAGCAAATTTCCAGACCTTCTCCTTACCATTGAGAGTCCTTGCTGGAAGTGAGGTGGATAACATGCGACAGGATAGAGTGCAAGGCACTGGCTTACTTGACATCACTGTCAGATATCAGCAGGTGAATATAGAGGATCCTATAGGAAGACGTACAGCACAGGTGGAAGACAACAATCAAGTTTGTTTATCACTTGGAGTGTTTCAAGCCTGTGGACTCAAGGTGAAGTGTCTCATGCATTTTGTCACAGTTCAAATTTATGATCTTTCATTTATATTCATTTCAGCATTTCCTCATATCTACAGACCAGTATGTTATGATCTCACAGCTCCTAGTTAGCTTGATATTCAGTTTTTAGGGTACTGTACCAGTATAGCAGAAGTCGTGGGTTTGAATCCTGTTCAAGCCTGAATGTTTTTCTGACTTCAATTTCAGAGCTGGGCTGTATAATAAATTATTATAATAAAATAGTGTAACTTCATTAAGCAGTGATGGCTTAGTTAGAGTAAAAGATGGTTATCAGCTAGAGGCTCTTCTTTTCAGATTGGGCTTGTAGGTTTTGATATTAAATTGTGATAGAATATTGCCACGTACTATAATTGTAATTTCTGCTTTGTGGCATTGTTAGTAATTCTGGTATAACAGTTTTCAATTAGCTTCCAATTCTTAAAATTAATGGCAACATTTTGCGTTGATTTCCCCCCTCCCCCTCCCCCCCCACCTCCCCTCTCACTCTCTCTCCCTACTCACTCATCACTTTATACAACCATATTCACTCACCT
>Ga0126343_10000487_pt1 | contig 15371 bp, 15 predicted proteins | sample Cyp2metagenome_FD_92531 | JGI IMG/M metagenome (GOLD analysis project Ga0126343, IMG submission 92531) | Coral microbial communities from Lord Howe Island, Old Settlement Bay, Australia - Cyphastrea 2 metagenome | ecosystem: Host-associated > Invertebrates > Cnidaria > Coral ... | reverse complement strand
CACAGTTAAAAGATTTGTTCATCCCTACAGTAAAAATTCATTCATATATTACGCGATCTTCAGTTTCCGACAACTTTTATTTTAAAAAATCAAACCTTGAAATTAAACGGAAATCCTTTTCAGAAATTGGTGAAAAACTGTGAAATGAGATACCAACTAAGCTCCGAACACTACCAAAACTCATCTTTAAAAGGAAAATTCGTATGATTTTGTTTAATATATTAGAATCTGAAGACTCCTACAAAGACTTAGAATCCATCATCTCAAAAGTTAGAAAATACTCTTAATAGCTATTAGCTTTGTTTCGAATATCTTATGTTATTAATTTTTTCTTATTTATCCTCCTCTCATAACATATTGCGTTGTCAACCTCAATTAATTACATTGCTGTTTCCGTAGACTTAACCTGTTTTCGTATTTACTTATTTTTATTCATACGTAGCTTTAAGTGTGTACTTCATGGCCCGCCTCGATAAGCACTGCTACCTGCGGAGCCAGGGGATTAAGGATTACCTGTTCAAGAATAAGAGATTGTTGTTGTGACGAATTTTCCAAGGTGTTCCGCATTTTTTCAAGTGTGCATGGCGCATTTTTCTAAGTGTGGTACACTTTTCCCAGTGTAGAAGATTTTCAAGTGTGGCGCTTTTTTCCAAGGGTAGCACATTTTTTCAAGGGTGGCACATTTTTCAAAGTGTGGTACCTTTTTTGTAAGTGTGCTGCACTTTTCCAAGCTTGGCTGCTTCTTCCAAGTGTGATGCATTCTTCCAGGTGTGCCGCAATTTTTTAAGTGTGGCGCGCTCGTTTCCAAGTGTGCCGCACTTTTTATAGAGTGCCGCACTTTTCAAAGTGTCGCGCACTTTTCCAAGTGTGCCGCAATTTTCCAAGACTGAGGCAATTTTTTAAGTGTGCTTCATTTTTCCAAGTGTGGCGCTCTTTTCCAAGTGTCCCGCACTTTTCCAAGTGTGGTGCACTTTTCCAGGTGTGCCGCACTTTTGCAAGTGTGTCGCACTTTTCCAAGTGTGCCGCACTTTTCCAAAAGTGTCGCACTTTTCCAAGTGAGTCGTACTTTTCCAAGTGCGTCGCACTTTTCCAAGTGTGCCGCACTTTTGCAAGTGTGCCGCACTTTTGCAAGTGTGAAGCACTTTTCCAAGTGTGCCGCACTTTTCCAAGTGTGTCGCACTTTTCCAAGTGTGCCGCACTTTTCAAAGTGTGGCGCATTTTTTTAAGTGTGTCGCGCTTTTCCAAATGTGGCGAATTTTTCCAAGTGTGTCGCACTTTTCCAAGTGTGCCGCACTTTTCCAAGTGTGTCGCACTTTTCCAAGTGTGTCGCACTTTTCTAAGTGTGCCACACCTTTTCCAAGAGTGTCGCATTTTTCCAAGTGTGCTTCATTTTTCCAAGTGTGCTGCACTTTTCCAAGTGTGCCGCACTTTTCCAAGTGTGTCGCACTTTTCCAAGTGTGGCACATTTTTCCAAGTATGCTTCATTTTTCCAAGTGTGCCGCACTTTTCCAAGTTAGCCGCACTTTTCCGAGAGTGCCGCACTTTTCCAAGTGCGCCGCCCTTTTTCCAAGTTTGTCCCACTTTTCCAAGGGTGGGGCATTTTTCCAAGTGTGATGCACTTTTCCAAGTGTGATGCACTTTTCCAAGTGTGATGCACTTTTCCAAGTGTGATGCACTTTTCCAAGTGTGCCGCACATTTCCAAGTATGCCGCACCTTTCAAAGTAATATGCACTTTTCCTAGTGTGTCGCACTTTTCCAAGTGTGCTGCACTTTTCCAAGTGTGTCGCACTTTTCCAACTGTGTCGCACTTTTCCAAGTGTGCCGAACTTTTCCAAGTGTCTCGCACTTTTCCAAGGGTGTCGCACTTTTCCAAGTGTGCCGCACTTTTCCAAGTGTCTCGCACTTTTCCAAGGGTGTCGCACTTTTCCAAGGGTGCCGCACTTTTCCAAGTGTGTTGCACTTTTCCAAGTGTAATGCACTTTTCGGAGTGTGTCGCATTTTTCCAAGTGTGCTTCATTTTTTCAAATGTGCAAAGTGTGGTGCACTTTTCCAAGTGGGCCGCACTTTTCTAAGTGTGCCCCACTTTTCCAAGTGTGGTGCACTTTTACAAGTGTGAAGCTTTTTTCCAAGTGTGCCGCTCTTTTACACGTGTGGAACTCTTTTCCAAGTGTGTCGCACTTTTCCAAGTGTACTGCACTTTTCCAAGTGTGCTGCACTTTTCCAAGTGTAATATACTTTTTCAAGTGTGTCGCACTTTTCCAAGTGTAATGTACTTTTCCAAGTGTGCTGCACTTTTCCAAGAGTAATGTACTTTTTCAAGTGTGCTGCACTTTTCCAAGTGTATAGTACTTTTCCAAGTGTGCTGCACTTTTCCAAGTGTACTGCAATTTTCCAAGTGTGCTGCACTTTTCCAAGTGTAATGTACTTTTTCAAGTGTGCTGCACTTTTCCAAGTGTACTGCATTTTTCCAAGTGTGCTGCACTTTTCCAAGTGTAATGTACTTTTCCAAGTGTGCTGCACTTTTCCAAGTGTACTGCAATTTTCCAAGTGTGCTGCACTTTTCCAAGTGTAATGTACTTTTTCAAGTGTGTCGCACTTTTCCAAGTGTATAGTACTTTTCCAAGTGTGCTGCACTTTTCCAAGTGGGTCGCACTTTTCCAAGTGTGCTGCACTTTTCCAAGTGTAATGTACTTTTTCAAGTGTGCCGCACTTTTCCAAGTGTAATGCACTTTTCCAAGTGTGCTGCACTTTTCCAAGTGTAATGTACTTTTCCAAGTGTGCTGCACTTTTCATAGTGTAATGTACTTTTCCAAGTGTGCTTCACTTTTCCAAGTGTAATGTACTTTTTCAAGTGTAATGTACTTTTTCAAGTGTGGCGCACTTTTCCAAGTGTAATGTACTTTTCCAAGTGTGGCGCACTTTTCCAAGTGTAATGTACTTTTTCAAGTGTGGCGCACTTTTCCAAGTGTAATGTACTTTTTCAAGTGTGGCGCACTTTTTCAAGTGTAATGTACTTTTCCAAGTGTAATGTACTTTTCCAAGTGTAATGTACTTTTCCAAGTGTAATGTACTTTTTGAAGTGTAATGTACTTTTTGCAGTGTGGCGCACTTTTCCAAGTGTAATGTACTTTTTCAAGTGTGGCGCACTTTTCCAAGTGTAATGTACTTTTTCAAGTGTGGCGCACTTTTCCAAGTGTAATGTACTTTTTCAAGTGTGGCGCACTTTTCCAAGTGTGATGTACTTTTCCAAGTGTGCCGCACTTTTCCAAGTGGGTCGCACTTTTCCAAGTGTGCCACACTTTTCCAAGTGTGTCGCACTTTTTTAAGTTTGCCACACTTTCCAAGTGCGCCGCAGTTTTCCAAGTGTGCCGCACTTTTCCAAGTGTGTCACACTTTTCCAAGTGTACTGCACCTTTCCAAGTATGCCGCATCTTTCCAAGGGTAATGCACTTTTTGAAGTGTGCATGATTTTTCCAAGTGTGTCGCACATTTCCAAGTATGTCGCCTTTTTCCAAGTGTGCTGCACTTTTTTAAGTGTGCCGCACTTTTCCAAGTGTGTCGCACTTTTCTAAGTGTGTCGTACTTTCCCAAGTGTGGCGCATTTTTCCAATTATTTGTCACCTTTCTAAGTGTGATGCACTTTTCCAAGTGTGCCACATTTTTCCAAGTGTGCTTAATTTTTCCAAGTGTGCCGCAGTTTTCGAAGTTTGCCGTACGTTTCCAAGTGTGTTGCACTTTTTCAAGGGTGGCGCATTTTTCTAAGTGTGCCGCTCTTTTCCAAGTGTGATGCCCTCTTCCGTGTGTGTTGCACCTCTCCAAGTATGCCGCACCTTTCCAAGTGTGATGCACTTTTCCAAGGTTGCCTTACTTTTCCAAGTGTGCCGCACTTTTCCAAGTGTGTCGCACTTTTCCTAGTGTATTGCACTTTTCCAAGTCTGGCGCATTTTTCCATGTACCCACACCTTTCAAAGTGTGATGCACTTTTCCAAGTGTGTCGCAATTTTTAAAGAGTGAGTCATGTTTTTAAGTGTGCTTCATTTTTCCAAGTCTGGCGCTCTTTTGAAAGTGTGCCGCACTTTTTCAAGCGCGGTGGACTTTTCCAAGTGGGCGGCAGGTTTTTTAAGTGTGCCGCACTTTTCCAAGTGTGGTGCACTTTTCCAAGTGTGAAGCATTTTTCCAAGTGCGGTGCTCTTTTCTAAATGTGGCGCTCTTTTCCAAGTGTGTTGCTCTTCTGCAAGTGTACCGCACTTTTCCAAGTGCGGTGTACTTTTTTAAGTGTGGCGTACATTTGCAAGTGTGACGCATTTTTTCAAGTGTGGCGCACTTTTTCAAGTGTGGCGCACTTTTTCAAGTGTGCCGCACTTTTCTAAGGGTGCTGCACTTTTCCAAGTGAGCCGCTGTTTTCCAAGTGTGTCGCACTTTTCCAAGTGTGGCCCATTTTGTTAAGTGTGTCGCACTTTTCCAAGTGCGTCGCACTTTTGCAAGTGTTTCGCACTTTTTTCAAGTGTGGCGCATTTTTACAAGTGTGCCGCACTTTTCCAAGTGTGGCGCAATTTTTCCAAGTTTGTCACACTTTTCCAAGGTTGCCGCACTCTTCCAAGTGTGCCATACTTTTCCAAGTGTGCCGCGCTTTTCCAAGTGTGTCGTACTTTTCCAAGTGTGCCGCACGTTTCCAAGTGGGCCGCACTTATCCAAGTATGTGGCACTTCTCTAAGTTTGCCCAACCTTTCCAAGCATGCCGCACCTTTCCAAGTGTAATGCACTTTTACAAGTATGTCGCATTTTTTAAAGTGTGCCTAATTTTTCCAAGTGTTCCGCCCTTTTCCAAGAGTGTTGCACTTTTCCAAGTGTGTCGCACTTTTAAAAGTGTGGCGCATTTTTCCAAGTGTGCCACACCTTTCAAGTGTGTCGCAATTTTCCAAGTGTGCCACACAGTCTTTTAATTGTGTCGCACTTTTCTAACTGTTCCGCACTTCTCCAAGTGTGGCCCCCTTTTTAAGGTTTTCGCACTTTTCCAAACGTGTCGCACTTTTTCAAGTGTGCCTCATCTTTCCAAGTGTGTAGCACTTTTCCTAGTGTTCCGCACTTTTCCAAGTGTGTTGCACTTTTCCAAGTGTGTAGCACTTCTCCAAGTGTGTCGCACTTCTCCAAGTTTGCCGCGCTTTTCCAAGTGTGCCGCACTTTTCTAAGTGTATCGCACTTTTTATAGTATGCCGCACCTTTAAAAGTGTGATGCTTTTTTCCAAGTGTGTCGCATTTTTCAGAGGGTGCCTCTTTTTTCCAAGTGTGCCTCATTTTTCCAAGTGTAAAGCACTTTTGCAAGTGTGCCGCGCCTTTCCAAGTATGCCGCACCTTTCCAAGTGTGATGCACTTTTCCAAGGTTGCCTTACTTTTCCAAGTGTGGCGCACTTTTCCAAGTGTGTCGCACTTTCTCTAGTGTATTGCACCTTTCCAAGTGTGGCGCATTTTTCCATGTACGCACACCTTTCCAAGTGTGATGCACTTTTCCAAGTGTGTCGCACTTTTTAAAGAGCGGGGCATGTTTTTAAGTGTGCTTCATTTTTCCAAGTTTGGCGTTGTTTTCAAAGTGTGCCGCACTTTTCCAAGCGTGGTGCACTTTTCCAAGTGGGCCTCAGTTTTCTAAGTGTGCCGCACTTTTCCAAGTGTGTTGCACTTTTCCAAGTGTGCCGCACCTTTCGAAGTATGCCGCACCTTTCCAAGTGCGATGCACTTTTCCTAGTTTACCGCACTTTTCCAATTGTGTCGCACTTTTCCAAGTGTGCCCGACTTTTCCAAGTGTATCGCACTTTTTCAAGTGTGGCGCACTTTTCCAAGTGTGCCGCAAGTTTTCAAGTGTGTCGCACTTTTTCAAGTGTGCTGCACTTTCCGAAGTGTGCCGCATTTTTGAAAGTATGCCCCACCTTTCCAAGTGTGATGCACTTTTCCAAGTGTGTCGCACTTTTCCTAGGGTGTCGCACTTTTTAAAGTTTGGCGCACTTTTCGAAGTGTGCCGCACTTTTCCAAGTGTTGCTCTTTTCGAAGTGTGCCGCACTTTTCCAAGTGTGAAGCACCTTTCCAAGTGTGCGGCACCTTTCAAAGTGTGATGCACTTTTCCAAGTGTGCCGCACTTTTCTTAGTGTGCCGCACTTTTCCAAGTATGTCGCACCTTTCCAAGTGTGGCGCACTTTTCCAAGTGTGGCGCATTTTTGCAAGTGTGATGCACTTTTCCAAGAGTGGCGCATTTTTCCATGTACGTACACCTTTCCAAGTGGGATGCACTTTTCTAAGTGTGTTGCACTTTTCAAAGAGTGTGGCATGTTTTTAAGTGTGCTTCATTTTTCCAAGTGTGGCGCTCTTTTTAAAGTGTGCCGCACTTTTCCAAGCGTGGTGCACTTTTCCAAGTGGGCCGCAGTTTTCTAAGTGTGCCGCACTTTTCCAAGTGTGGTGCACTTTTCCAAGTGTAAAGCATTTTTCCAAGTGTGGTGCTCTTTTTTAAATGTGGAGCTCTTTTCCAAGTATGTTGCTCTTCTCCAAGTCTACCGCACTTTTCCAAGTGTGCCACACTTTTCGAAGCGTGCCGCTTTCTTCCAAGTGTGGTGTACTTTTTTACGTGTGGCGTACATTTCCAAGTGTGGCGCACTTTTTCAAGTGTGGCGCACTTTTTCAAGTGTGGCGCACTTTTTCAAGTGTTGCGCACTTTTTCAAGTGTGCCGCACTTTTCTAAGGGTGCTGCACTTTTCCAAGTGAGCCGCTGTTTTCCAAGTGTGTCACACTTTTCCCATTGTGGCCCGTTTTGCCAAGTGTGTCGCACTTTTCCAAGTGCGTCGCACTTTTTTAAAGTGTTTCGCACTTTTTTCAAGTTTGGCGCATTTTTTTTAAGTGTGCCGCACTTTTCCAAGTGTGCCATACTTTTCCAAGTGTGCCGCGCTTTTCCAAGTGTGTCGCACTTTTTCAAGTGTGCCGCACTTTTCCAGGTGTGGCGCATTTTTCCAAGTGTGTCGCACTTTTCCAAGTGTGGCGCGTTTCTCCAAGTGTATCGCACTTTTTCAAGTGTGCCGCACTTTTCCAATTGTGCCGCACGTTTCCAAGTGCGCCGCACTTATCCAAGTATGTTGCACTTCTCTAAGTTTGCCCAACCTTTCCAAGCATGCCGCACCTTTCCAAGTGAGATGCACTTTTCCAAGTGTGTCGCATTTTTCAAAGTGTGCCTAATTTTTCTAAGTCTTCCGCCCTTTTCCAAGAGTGTTGCACTTTTCCAAGTGTGTCGCAGTTTTAAAAGTGTGGCGCAATTTTCCAAGTGTGCCGCACCTTCCAAGTGTGTGGCAATTTTCCAAGTGTGCCACACACTCTTGCATGTGTGTCGCCTTTTTCTAACGTTTCCGCACTTCTCTAAGTGTGCCCCCTTTTCTTAAGTGTGTCGCACTTTTCCAAACGTGTCGAGTTTTCCAAGTGTGACGCATCTTTCCAAGTGTGTTGCACTTTTCCTAGTGTGCCGCACTTTTCCAAGTGTGTCTTACTTTTCCAAGTGTGTCGCACTTCTACAAGTGTGCCGCGCTTTTTCAAGTGTGCCGCACTTTTCTAAGTGTGTCGCACTTTTTATAGTATGCCGCACCTTTAAAAGTGTGTTGCGTTTTTCAAGTGTGTCGCATTTTTCCAAGTGTGCCTCTTTTTTCCAAGTGTGTCGCACTTTTCCAAGTGTGGCGCATTTGACCAAGTTTTGGCACTTTTCCAAGTGTGCCGCACTCTTCCAAGTATGACGCATCTTTCCAAGTGTGATGCACTTTTCCAAATGTGCCGCAGTTTTCCAAGTGTGCCGCAGTTTTCCAAATGTGCCACACTTTTCCAAGTGTGGCGCATTTTCCAAGGTGTGTTGCCCTTTTCCAAGTGTGGCGCATTTTTCCAAGTTTTCGCACTTTTTCTAGTGTGCCGCACGTTTGCAAGTGTGAGGCACTTTTCCAAGTGTGCCGCACCTTTCCAAGTATGCCTGTCCTTTCCAAGTGTGATGCACTTTTCCAAGTGTGTCGGATTTAACCAAGTGTGCCTCATTTTTCCAAGTGTGCCGCACTTTTCCAAGTGTTCCGCACTTTTTCAACTTTGTCGCAATTTTCCAAGTGTGACATACTTTTCCAAGTATGTCGCACTTTTTCAAGTTTTGCGCACTTTTCCAAGTGTGCCGCACTTTTCCAAGTGGTTCGCACTTTTCCCAGTGTGCCGCAGCGTTTTAAGAGTGCCGCACGTTTCCATGTGTGCCGCACTTTTTCAAGTGTGGGGTATTTTTCCAAATGTGTCGCACTTTTCTAAGTGTGATGCACTTTTCCAAGTAATGTGCTCTTTTTCAAGTGTGGCGCATTTTTCCAAGTATGCCGCACCTTTCTTATTGTGATGCACTTTTCCAAGTGTGGCGCAATTTTCCAAGTGTTTCGCACTTTTGCAGGTGTGGCGCTTTTTTCCAAGTATGTCGCACTTTTCCAAAGGTGGCGCATTTTTCAAAGTGTGTCGCACTTTTTCAAGTGTGCCGCACTTTTCCAAGTGTGCTGCACTTTTCCTAGTGTGTTGCACTTTTGCAAGTGTGCCGCTCTTTTCCAAGTGTGCCGCACTTTTCCAAGTGAGGCGCATTTTTCTAAGTGTCTCGCACTTTTCCAAGTGTGGCGTATTTTTCCAAGCTTTGGCACTTTTCCAAGTGTGCCGCACTTTTTCAAGTATGCCACATCTTTCCAAGTGTGATGCTCTTTCCCAGGTGTGCCGCACTTTTCCAAGTGTGACGCACTTTTCCAAGGGTGTCGCACTTTTCCAAGTATGCCCCAGCTTTCCAAGTGTGATGCACTTTTCCAAGTGTTTCGCACTTTTGAAGATGTGTCGCACTTTTGCAAATTTGCCGCACTTTTCCAAGTGTGCCGCACCTTTCCCATTGTGCCGCACTTTTCCAAGTGTGCCGCACCTTTCCAGGTGTGCCGCACTTTTCCAAGTGTGCCGCACTTTTCCAAGTGTACCGCACTTTTCCAAGTGTGCCGCACTTTTCCAAGTGTGCCGCACTTTGCCGAGTGTGCCGCACATTTCCAAGTGTGCTGCACTTTTCCCCGTGTGTCGCACCTTATTAAATGTGTGGCACTTTTCTAAGTGTGCCGCACTTTTCCAAGTGTGGCGCATTTTTTTAAGTGTGTCCCACTTTTCCAGGTGTGGCGCATTTTTCCAAGTGTGCCGCAGTTTTCCAAGTGTGGTGCATTTTTCCAAGTGTGCCGCAATTTTTTAAAGTATGCTGCACCTTTCGAAGTGTGATGCACTTTTTTTTAGGTGTGCCGCACTTTTCCAAGTGTTTCGCAGTTTTCGAAGTATGCCCCACCTTTCCAAGTTTGATGCAGTTTTCCAAGTGTGTGGCCCTTTTCCAAGTGTGGCGTATTTTGCCAAGTGTGTCGCACTTTTCCAAGTGTGATGCACTTTTTCAAGTTTTTCGCTCTTGTTCAAGTGTGGCGTATTTTTTCAAGTATGCCGCATTTTTCCAAGTGTGATGCACTTTTCCAAGTGTGGCGCAATTTTCCAAATGTGTCGCACTTTTCCAAGTTTTTCGCTCTTTTTCAAGTGTGGTGCATTTTTTCAAGTATGCCGCACTTTTCCAAGTGTGATGCACTTTTCCAAGTGTGGCGCAATTTTTCCAAGTGTGTCGCACTTTTCCAAGTATGGCGCATTTTTCGAAGTGTGTCGCATTTTTCTAAGTCTGCCGCACTTTTCCAAGTGTGCCGCACCTTTTGCAAGTGTGATGCACTCTTGCAGGCGTGTCGCATATTTCCAAGTGTGTCCCATTTTTCCAAGTGTGCTGCACTTTTACAAGTGTGCCACACTTTTCCAAGTGTCCCGCACTTTTCCAAGTCTTACGCATTTTCCCAATTGTGCCGCACTTTTCCAAGTGTGTCGCACGTTTCCAAGTGTGCCGCACTTTTTCACGTGTCCCGCCCTTATGCAAGTGTGCCCCTCTTTTTAAGTGTGTCGCACTTTTCCAAGTGTGTCGCACTTTTCCACGTGTGCCGCACCTTTCCAAGTATGCCGCACCTTTCCAAGGGTGGTGCCCCCTTCAAAGTGTGCCGCAGTTCTCCAAGTGTGTCGCACTTTCCCAAGTGTGCCGCATTTTTCCAAGTATGCCGCACCTCTCCAAGTGTGCCGCACTTTTTTAAGTGTGTCGCACTCTTCCAGGTGTGTCGCTCTTTTGCAAGTGTGTCGCACTTTTTCAAGTTGGGGCGCACTTTTCCAAGTGTCACGCATTTTTTTAGGTGTGTCGCACTTTTCCAAGTGTGGCCCATTTTCCAAGTATGCCGCATTTTTCCAAGTGTGCTGCAATTTTCCAAGTGTGCGGCACCCTTTCAAGTTTGCTACACTTTTCCAAGTGTGGCGCATTTTTCCAAGTGTGGCGCACCTTTCCAAGTATGATGCACTTTTCCAAGTGTTTCGCACTTTTCCAAGTTTGGCGCATTTTTAGAAGTATGCTGCACCTTTTCAAGTGTGATGCACTTTTTCAAGTGTTGCAGACTTTTCCAAGTGCGTCGCACATTTGCAAGTGCGGCACACTTTTGCAAGTGTGGCGCACCTTTCCAAGTTTGGCGCATTTTTCAAAGTGTGGTGCTTTTTTTAAAGTGTGCGGCACTTTTCCAAGTGTGGCCCATTTTTCTGAGTATGTTACAGTTTTCCAAGTGTGGCGCACTTTTCAAGTGGGGGTCATTTGCTCAAGTCATCAAGGTTGCCGCATTGCCTTAAGTATGCGGCCTTTCTTTAAGTGTGCCGCCTTTCTTTAAGTATGCCGCATTTTTCCAGGTGCGTTGCAAGTTTGGAGCATTCTTCTAGGTATGCAGCCCTTTTGGAAGAGTGAGGCAATTTTTTTTAGTGTGCTTCATTTTTTCAAGTGTGCGCACTTGTAAAAATGTGCCTTATTTTTTCTAGTTTGGCACTTTTTCCTTAGTGTGGTGCATGTGTCCAAATCTGCTGCACTTATCCAAACGTGTCAAATTTTTCCAAGTGTGCTGCCCTTTTTCAAATATATCGCATTTTTTCAAGTGTGGTGCATTTTTCCAATTGTGCCGCACTTTTCAAATTGTGGCGTATTTTTTTAAATGTAGCGCATTTTTTCAAGTGCATTTCTTAAAAAGTAGTGCATTCTTCCAGGTGTGCCGCAGGTGTGCAGCATTTTTCCAAAGGAGCCGCATTTTCGAAGAGTGAGGCATTCGCTAATTTTCATTGTCAATATGCAGACAGACACATAAATTTCAAATTCATGCGACGCGTCAGCGAGCAAGAGCGGGCAATTCGACAATTTTTTGTCGTCTGTCCGTTTTGTTGTCTGTTCTCTTATTGACAATGAATTTCGTTTTACCATTGTCAAAGTAGTCTACGGATCCACTCGGCTTTCGCCTCGTGGATGCACAGCTACTTTGACAATGTTATGACGAAATTTATGTTCAATAACAGGACAGACGCTATGTTCAATAACAGGACAGACGCATAAAAACTGACGTCAATTTGTTAATTAATCCTTAATCCGGCTTCAGAACAATCCTGCCCTGTTTTCAACAAGTTAACCTAGACATGAGCCTGCGATCTAATCAGAAAATCAGCATTTGGTCAGAGGTCAACTTCATAAAAACATGTGGCCTCGATGAGCTGTAAACTTGGGCCTGCGATATGGTCACATGATACTGGTCAGCGGATACCTTGTTTAGACAGGTGTCAATCATAGCATGGATGTCCAATATCAAAGACGTACACGGTAAACCAAGGCTGTGTGTCTCTGCCAACCTATTGTTTTGGGCAACGCCGCCGCCGTCGTCGTCGTGCGTACGCACCCACGAGCAATACCACTAGCCATGATAACCATGAGAAAATCAACTCATGGGTTGCCTTTTATTTCTTTTTTGAGTATGGAGCTTCGCTTGGCAGGTTATTGCAAGAAGCTCGGCTATTATCTAAATTCTCAAAAACTTCCGCCGTTTTCAAACATAGAGGGAAAAACTTTCTCATGAGGACGTCAATCGTGCATGTGTCCTCTAATAGATCAAAGACGAGAACCAATCAAAACTTGGCTGAGAAACCACACGGATGTTGGTAGAATGAGAAGAATTCGTAAATCATGAGTCCCACGCGAGTGATATACAAATTCTTCGAGTCTATTGCTTTTATAGAGAAAAATGCATGCCTGCGCGTGAGATATCGAGTTGAAATCTCGAAGATTAAATTCATATCCATAAGCGGGCATGTAACTTTCTGTTTATTATATAAACATACTAATAACGATGCTTTTGTCGAGTTTCCTAAGATTTCCGACCACTTTCCGAAGGTTCCCGAAGATTTTCCAAAATTGTTCCGAAGGCTTGACGAACGTCTCCGATCATTTTTCGAACATTTTCCGAAGATTACCGAAGAAGTCTGAAGTCGGGCAATCTTTCTCACTAGAGAAGGCACTCATCATTCAAGAAAAGGGATTTATATAATTCGGTTAAAACATAACTGATTGACAAAGGGGAAAATTTGAACATTTTGTGTCTTCAAGCTTTTAATTTTGCGCTGAAGAATGGGTTCGACAACTCTCTCTTCGATCGCTGTCGCACCTCGTCAGGTGGGAAAATAGTTGTCATTTACAACAAGGTATGCCGTTGGTCCTCAAATAAAATAGGGCAGGGTGTGGAAAAGTACAGTTTTTGTCACACCTACCCTGAGTCATCAACATATCTTTCTTGGCCAGGCACCAAACACCTCACTTTTGGAATAAAAGTACTGAATGCATAGCTAAAAAAACTTAAACTTACTTCCTGGAGATTATACTTTGACAAATATTACTGCTTTGGGTCTGAGGCCAGATATCTCTCAATTTTGCGGTTCTTAGCAATAACTGCTTACTATTGTATCACGAAAGAACATCGATCATCAAATCGTATGCATCTCATCTGTGTACTAAAATCACAACATGAGATAGAAATAAAAAGACACAAAAAATGGAACCCTCTTGCAAGATATTTGAGGATTTAATTAATAGCTATTATTATATTTCTTATACTTTTCTGGATTTATCTCATAGTTATTCCTTTTCTTCCAATCTCTTCTTGTCACGGGCAAAGCTCATTTTAGCTATAATGTACCACATGCCTTTGGTCTGTTTTTGTTTTTACACTACAACCTAAAGCTAATAATTGTTTATTTTTCTCCTTTTTCTCTTTGCCCGTTGTCGTTACTGTCTTTGTCAAGTATTGTACTGTAAGTCCTGTGGATGCTGTAATTTAAACAGTATAAATAGAGCAATATAATGAAAATAGAGTATAGTGCTGTAAGTAGTCTGAAGAGAGTATTGCTCGTAAGTATTGTTTTATTGGTTTTCATCAGTCACGTGATCAAAACTGAAAATCGTAATCGTTCGATAAATTAATTCAAGAATCTGGGATATGATAGATAATTGCAATATAAACAACCTCGCCAAAAATTAGGTCACTGCTACTTTTCATTCGCGTGCTATTCGCAGAAGTGTGTTACCCAAATTTACAGAGCTTTGTATGGAGACGCCATGTTGGTGCCCATCTGGATGGGCACGAACATGGCGGCCGGAAACCAACCGAAACACTGAGTTTGGCTACGAAAGCGTAAATTTATCTCTCGAGGAACTCAAAAACAATACAGTACTACTTTTTCCAGTGCAAGAACTGTTCAGATAGCCAATTTCCCCGAAATAAGTCTCGGAATAAGTCACTTTTTAACCAGCTCGTTGTCATATAAATACGGCGTCACGCAAAAGCTTCAAGCGTAGTCTATCACAAAACCGAGAACCCATTCGGAACAAAAACTTTTGTATGGATATTAGTTTTCAGCTGCTCTTATACATCATTGAAGTAATGTATCGGAAGGATTAATAGCTTTGTAGTTTGAATTTTTGTGACGTCATGTGAAAACCGGCAATTGTAATTATCGTTTACCCGTAGTGTTACTGCAAAAGTAAAAAAAAAAGTTCGATTTATCTTGTTTTTCATTCAGTGGTACCATGAAGACCTGAGCTGCGATCAAATATTAAGAAAATTCAGCATAGGTACAGGAAGTAGAGTGTAGCCCAATCAAGGAGAAATCGTTTTCAAGAAAATTCTACAAAGACTGACTGTATTAACAAAAACAAACTACTCAGTGTACATTTGTTTTCTAGCTAGGGTCAAGCTATTGGCAAAAGAAGAAGCAACATCGGTCTTCATTTATAGACAGTGGTTCTTTTGTGCTTTGCATGAAATAAGCGAATTTTGCGCCGTCTGAGGAACATGAACCACGACTGCTAATTTTTAAATTTCTTTTCTAATTTAACGCCGTGTTCTATTTTCAGTTACGTGATAGTTTTGGAAAAAGAAAAAGACTTTAAAGATGTCATGATATTCAGTCGTGGGTAATTCATTTTTAAATCGATGTTTTCCTCAGCGTACTTTAGTCCTATTGCTGGTTTTCAGTGTCACGCCATTCAAAAGAGATCAAAATAAAAACCAAAACCGTTCAATAGATTAAGTCCAGAATCTGAGAAAAGAACGAAGGTAACGATGCAAAGACTCTCGGCAAGATTCAGGCCAAAGCAATTTTTCTTATGCAAGACTATGCGGAGAAGCTTTTTTCCCAAATTTACAGAGCTTTGTATGGAGACGCCATGTTGGTGCCCATTCGGATGGGCACCAACGTGGCGGCCGGAAACTGACAGAAACAGCGGTCACTGGGTTTTGCTACAAAAGCGAAAATTTACCTCTAGAGGAACGCAAAAACATCAAAATAATAGTTTTTCTAACACACGAACTGTTTAGATTGCTAAATTCTCCGAAATAAGTCACTCTTTAAGTCACTCTTTAACTCGGAAGTCATGTAATTGCCGCGTTACGCAAAAGCTTGGAAATTCAAGCGTAGTCTATTACAAAACCAAGAGCCCAAGTAGTAGTTTTCAGCTGCTTTTATTCATCATTAAAGTAAAATATCGGGAGGATCAAAAGTTTTGTAGTTTGATTTTTTAGTGATGTCATGTGAAAACCAGCAATTAATAATTTTAATTATTAATTTTAATTATTAATTGCAATAACAAGCCAAATTCAATTTCCCGGCCAGTGACGTTATAAACAAGGAAAAGAAGCTTAAAAATAAGACAAGGCAGGTGCTGCCGTCATGTTTGTGATCACTTACAAAGGACAGCGGGTAACAACTAACTTCTAACATTTATCGCCCTAAAGAGCATTAACGCGAATATCTTCGCTTGCCGTGATCATTAGAAGTCATGGAGGAATCGCTTTCTGTCGAGCTTGTCACGAGAACAAAGGCTGTACAGTGGACTGAAACAGTTTTGTTTGCTGTTATCAATGTTGTGGCCCTCTTTGGCAATCTTCTAACT
>Ga0126343_10000486_pt1 | contig 15389 bp, 11 predicted proteins | sample Cyp2metagenome_FD_92531 | JGI IMG/M metagenome (GOLD analysis project Ga0126343, IMG submission 92531) | Coral microbial communities from Lord Howe Island, Old Settlement Bay, Australia - Cyphastrea 2 metagenome | ecosystem: Host-associated > Invertebrates > Cnidaria > Coral ... | reverse complement strand
GTTGTTGTGTTATTTCAGATCAAAAGCTGGTTTTAAACAAAAGATAACCTTTATTCTCCTTTAAAGAAATTATTAAAAGAGAAACATAAGACCACTATATATGGAAAAAAATTATTACACATAAGACCACTAGCTTGGAAACTTTACATTTTAATATAACGAACTGACAAGATGAAATGAAAAGTAAAAAGAATGGTACTTACGACCTGATTTGTTTCCCAACATCCACATGGCCAGGAAAATATGGAAAAAAATTATTACACATAAGACCACTAGCTTGGAAACTTTACATTTTAATATCACGAACTGACAAGATGAGATGGAAAGTAAAAAGAATGGTACTTACGACCTAATTTGTTCCCCAACATCCACATGGCAAGGAAAATATGGAAAATAATTATTAAACATAAGACAACTAGTTTGGAAACTTTACATTTTGATGTAACGAATATAGGCTCAAAAGAAGCTGACAAGATCCAACATCGCCATGGTAGGGAAAATACGAAAATTAATGACTAAAGGTAATTTATATTCTGCTCCTTATCAGGGAGAACTCAAAAAAGTAAGCAGCAAGAAAATACCAAGACTCTGGTTAGCTAGTTAGATAGTGAAACAACACTTAAGGCTTGTTGGGTTCCCTAACAGCGACAATGAATGCAAAACATGAAATAAATGACTAAAAGGAATAACAATATTTTATTAACAGAAATTAATATTTTAAAGTGTTATTTAAGACAACATATTGTTTTTCATGAAAGATGATCTTTATTTCCTTCTAAGAATTTTTATGTTTCTATCCACCCACAAATTGGCAAATCTTACACAGTATGAAAATTAGTATGTGCTGTGCTCTGTCCAAAAAGGCAACACAAACAACATGATGTAGAAAAAATGGCTATGTGAAATTTTGCACATAGCCAGTTTATTAAACTCTGAAAATCCATTACCAATACTACTGAACAATTCATTAAGCATGCATTGCCGGCAAAGGTGAGGGCAATCAACCAGCTAGAAAATACAAGCCATAAAACAAGGAGGAGGTAGGAATGGGAGAAGGAGGGCTGAGGAAAAAATTTTGTGCGTCCACGAGATCAAGAACGCGACATACATTATATGACGATCAAAAAACACGACATCACCTACAGACGCCATCTTGAATTCAATATTCAAATCAGTACCCCCGATTCCGTGTTTCTTCGCCTCTTTCGACGTTACTGTATTCATAGACTATGTAAGGCTGAACTGTCGCATAAAATTTCATTTCAAGACAAATAATGCATTATTAAAAACGAAACACAAGACCATTAGCTAGAAGCTAGTTTACATTTAAATGTAAAGTATATTGATTAAGAAGAGATTGATGTGATGAGTTACAAACTGAAATGAATGGTACTTACAACCTAATTTGTTCCCCAACATCCACATGAAAATGAAAATTAGCAAAAGTAATTATTTAAAGGAATTAATATTTTATTGATATTTCAAGTTCAAAATTGTGTTTAAATCAAGGTTACTTGTTTTCCTTTTAAAAAACTAATTAAAATAAGACAGACAAGACCACTAGGTATAAACTTAACATTAACTACAAAAGAAATTGACATGAAAAATTGAAAAGTAAAAAGAATGGTACTTACACCCTGATTTGTTCCCCAACATCCACATTTACATGAAAAGAAATATATCGAAATTAATCATTAAGATATTTCTTTTAATTAATGTTCCTTTTAAGAAATCACTCAAAAAAGTAAGGAGAAAAACTACTAAGCAACTTCAAGTGAGTTAGGAAAAAGATGCTTATAGCTTGATGCATTCCCTAATATCAACAAAAAAATGTAAAAGGTGAAAGTCAATGACTAACAGGAATTCAGAATTTTATTGTTATTTCAGACTCAAAACTGTTTTTAAATGAAAGAAAGAAGACAAGACCACCTTAAGTACAAAAGAAACTGACAAGATTAATTGGAAGGTAAAAAGAATGGTACTTACGAACTGATTTGTTCCCCATCATCCACATGGAGGAGTAAACATGAAAATTAATTAATATTAAGAGGAACTAATTAATACGTTGTCATGTTATTCATCTGCCGTTCGAACAGACCGGCAGCTGTTCGAATGCCTCGAGCACCCGTTTTAAAACAATCATCATCCGTTCAAACAACTTGAGCTGTCCATTCGAGAAAACTCATCAGCCGTTCGAACAGCTCAAGCTATCCGTTCGAAAAAAAGCATCAGCCGTGCGAACGGCTTAAGCTATTCATTCGAAAAAAAACATCAGCCATTCGAACGCTTCAAGCTGTCCGTTCGAAAAAAATTATCAGCTGTTCGAACGGCTCGAGCTATCCATTAGAGAAATTCATCACCTGTTCGAACGGCTCAAGCTATCCATTCAAGCAAGAAACAAGTGTTTTTGGCAGCTGCTCCAACAAGACAAGAAAAGACCTCATCCTTAGAACATGCTGCTATCTACAATCACCTCTCCCCACGATTGCAGAGTTTATTATCTGACGCCTAGAAAATAAAGGAAAGATATCTCTTCTCATTTTGTTGGGTTAAGACCTCAACCATCTGGCTGCGGAAAAATGAAAGCTCTCGTCCGTATCGCCATTAAAGCTCTACTGATTTGTCCAGTCTCGCAGCTCGCCTATAATCTTCTGGTGATGTCACTACTCCACAAAAACATTAATAAACAATCTACTAAGGTAAATAAGACACTCCTAAGCGAGCTTCCATATTTCATTTACAGCGATCTAATTTCCGCACATGGCCATTTTAATAATAGTCTTAGTTCTTCTCTTCCCACCAAAAAATATCTTGATCGTCTCCCAAGTTACTATGACCTTGACTTATTTACTCTGAATCCATTTTTAGATAGAAGTTCGGATTCCAACAGTCATTACTCCAATACAAGATGCAAATACTTCTCTCCACATAGCTTTTGTAATCAAAAGAGTAAATTTGCTAGTAATCCCTGTCCAGATTTTAATATTTCATTGATTCACACAAATATCCGTAGCCTAAAACGTAACTTAGAAAATGTTCAAACTCTTCTATTAGATGAGCTAGATTTTCATTTTAATATTATAGGTGTAACAGAAACAAGAAGAAACAGCTCGACTGAGACCTCAGATTTTAATTTTTCGATTTTGCATTATAATTTTGAATACATGCTAATACCTCTTTCAGCTGGAGGTGTAGGTATGTATATTGATAAGCGATTTCAATATCAAACAATAGGGAAGTGTTCTAACGAACTTTTTATTGAATGACTTCTTCGCAAAAACGCAAACATAATATGTGAAGTGCTGTATAGGTAGCATCATTCCTTTAAGCGTTTTCAGGAATATTTTGATTCCACAATGGAAAAGCTTAGCTCCACTCGAAAACAGATTATTCTTATAGGTGACTTAAATATAAATCTTCTACATGTCCATACTGGTACTCATGCCCAAAGTTTTAACCTGAACCTGACTCCGACAATTGATAAACCAACCAGAGTTCACAACAACTCTTACTCATTAATTGATAACATCACCTGTCTTTTGCTCATTGATCATGCCCCCACTTTATCTTACAGTAAGGCTCTAGCCCACTGGAGACAGGTCGGGAGAAATTACCTATTCCAAGGTGGCTACCCCCCGTCCCCAGGAGGGGCTCCCCCTCCTGGCTCCATCAGTCCCCCGAGACTGTGGGATTTGGGCCCCACCCCTGGAGGCAGGTCTGGAACTTTTATTCTAGGGTGGCTACCCCCAGTACCACCTGATCTGTACTCCCCTCAAGGAGGGCCCCCTTCCTAGGCCCCGACTTCCAGTGGTCCTTCCCTGCCACCCATATTTTACCCACAACCGGTGTATTATTTCCAAATGTAGTACCGTAAGTAGCATCTCAGACTAGGCCTCGAAAGAGAATCATTAACGTCTTTATTAACAGTCTAGAATATGCAATGTAGTACATGTATTTGTAGTGGTAACATAGTCTCGGATCTACCAGACCACTTTTCTCAATTTTGTATATTTAACTCTTCTACTAATCGAGATCGCTGTGATTAAGCGAGATCTCAGCGGTTAACTCGTGACTTCTCAAACTATTCAGAGACAAAGTTTTAAAGTGAGCTATCTAAAATTGACTTAATGAGTACAATTTGTAATAAGGCAATTTGTAATAAGGCAGACCTAAACAAATCATTCCCCTACATTTCACAATAAACTAAACAAGCTCCCCTTGGAGGGCCATTATGAAAACTACTGGGTGACCAGTAATCAATGTCTTTACCCTCGTTAAATAAAGTTATTTATTTATTTATTTATTTATTATTGCTTAATAAGCACGCCTCATTTAAGCCAATTTCAAAACGCAGTTTAAGAAAACAACAAAAACCCTGGATAAAAAAGGGCTTCAGAAGATCACTTAAGATCAAAAATTTACTCTATTGATCTGGTGACAATTAAGCCTACAAAATTTATCGTAACAAAACACTGATGCTCACACGAATAAGTAAAAGGAATTTTTTCCACAACTATTTCGAAGTTAATCTAAGCAACATTAAAAAGACTTCGGAGGGTATAAACAATCTTTTAGGTCGCAAACGTAAAGCTATCAAATATATCACCTCGCTCAAACGCCTGGGATCTGACCAAATTTCACACAATTTGTCAGAAATTCCTGACATTATGAATGAGTATTAGCTAGTATTTTTCCTCAATTGGTCATAACCTACAACCTTGGTCACAAGGGTTGGAAAAAAATCATTCTTTACACATTTTGCCCCTCCCCACCCCTGTGCAATGTTGACAAAACACTTTCATCTAACACAAGTTTGCATTTTAGCATTTTCCAAGATTGAAAGGGGGAATGGGGGGTGTCGACACTTATTCTGTAGGTAATACGATTATAATTTCTTGTTTTTGGCATTTTCCAATGCAATTTGTCCAAGGTTGTAGCTTCTAAAATGCCAAACTCACAGACGGAATTTTTTTATTATCTTCCAAAATCACGTAATGCTGATTCTTTCTTCTTCAATCCAGTGATCCAAACTGAAATTGAGTCCGAATTTGTGAACACTCCATTAAAAAAGGCTCATGGACTGTACTCTTACCCCACTCGTGTCTTGCGATCAGCAAGACGTATTCTTAGCCCCCCCCCCCATCGGTACTATAATCAACAAGTCGGTTTAACATGGAATATATCCCTCTCAATTAAAGCATGCTAAAGTTATCCCAATACACAAAGGTAATGATGAAACTGACCCATTCAACTACAGACCCATATCACTACTTTCAGACTTCAACCGCATCTTTGAAAAAATTATGTATATTCGCTTGAAATCATTTCTTGAAAAGTTCAGTATTTTCTATTATTCACAATATGGATTTGGTGAAAATCGATCTACTGAACATGCTATCTTAGAAATCACCAATCAAATTCAAACAAATATGGATAGAAATCTGTACACCTGCGGAATATTTATTGATTTACAACAAGCTTTTGACACAGTCGACCACTCAATCCTTTTAAAGAAGCTTGACCATTATGGTATACGTGGTATTGTGAATGACTAGTTCACCTCCCACCTTAATATTCGGAAGCAAATAACTGAAATTGGCCCCTTGAACATATCTAAGAAAGCGACAGTATTATCTGGGGTTCTCCAAGGATCAGTCCGAGGGCCTCTGCTCTACCTTGTTTATATAAATGATATTTGTAACAGTTGTAGCGAAATGAAGTTTTATCTATTTGCAGACGATACTAATCTTTTATATGCAGATAAAAACCCAAAATCCCTAGAATATACAGTAAAAGATGAGCTCTTTAAGCTTTACGACTGGCTAATAGCAAACAAATTATCTCTAAACATTAAAAAATCTATAATTACATTGTATTTCGACCAAGACAAAAAATGTCAAATACGAAGTCTTTGGAACGTAAAAGTTATGTTAAATATTTAGGCGTGCTTATTTATGAGAACCTCTCCTGGAAACATCATATTTTACATATAGCCTCTAAAATAAGCACATCGATTGGCATTATTGCTAGGCTAAGACATTTCGTACCACTTAGTACTCTGCAACATGTATACAGATCGCCGATTTATCCCTATTTATTATACGGTACAACATCGTGGGGCCGAGCAGACAAAACTCACAGAAACAAAATCCTACGTCTTCCCTCAGAAACGTGCCCTTCGCCTCATGTTTTTTTTTGTGACTGTAAAATTCACGCAGTACCCTTCTTCATTTTATCCAGTCTACTACATCTAGATCTTCTTTACGTCAAGTCAGTTGCCATCTTAATGCATGACATCTCAAAAAACACATCGCCACCTCAAATAAGTAATCTACTTAATTACCAACATAACAATATTTATTCACATAACACAAGATCATCAACAAGAGGCAACTTCTTTCTCGAATACTCTAGATTAGACAAGCAAAACATGTCTTTTTTAAGAAACGGTGTTAGAACCTGGAATAACTTATCTGATGAAACTCGTCAAATTCCTAAACTAAAATTTAAACGTAACATTCACAATATGCTCCTTCAAAAACTCTCGGAGGCCAATGAATATATTGATCTACTAGATTTGAATATGCCTTGAAAACTGAACTCAACACATTTTATCTGCATTATCCTTCCAGCTTCTCATCTAATCTGTCTAATTCTACTGTGTATCTTTGTCTTTCCCAAATGTTATCACTGGTCGGTATTTAGTATTTAGCTTATTGTAATGTATTGTATGGTAATAATTAATTCCACTATGTATTGTTATTGTCATTATTTTCCTTAGTATGGTAATATATTATTCTCTTTTGTATTGTAATTGTATTTTAATTGTAACTATTCTATTTAATTTAATGCGTCAAGCCACTGCTCTCCTCGCATAGCTGTAGCTAACTGCAAGCAGTGGAACATCATAGTCGCATTTAGTTAATTTTCTTCATTAACTTGAACTTGAACTTGAAACTTGAACTCGAACTTCATAACAATTCACCACGCTTTGTTAAATGACGCATGCCATCATGTTTACATTACACAACCAGTCATCACGTTTCTGTTCTTTGTTTACCTTTGCTTAAGTGACACTCAGTTACGGAATATCGTTTGATTCACGAGCTCTTATTAAATTGAAAGCCTTACCGTCCTTACGTGTTTGTACAGATTTAGAAACCTTGCGCTTCTGCCTTGCATTGCAAGGAAATGTCATGGTTTCCGGAGAGGTCCGCATCTTCCGAAATAATTATGTTTGTTTGAGATTAACCGCTCTTTTCAATGCAAACACAAACTTGCGTGGATCATTCATATGTTAATTTGAAATCGATTGTTTTCCAATTGTCCAATTAAACCTTCAGATTTTCGATCTTAAGACACTATAAAAGGACTCGAAGAAGCAAATAATTTTCACAGTGATCTTGTTGGTTGATAGTTGCGATCAGCTGGTCAGTACTTTTATCAGTAATCATGTTTATCAGACAGCTATGCAGACAGGGAAACAGGTACTTTCGCCCCAAGTCCGTTTCGCCCCAGGTTGTTTCGCCCCAACTCAAAGTCGTTTCGCCTCAGACCAAAGTCGTTTCACCCTAACTTTAAGTCGTTTCGCCATAACTTTAAAGTTGTTTAGTTTACAGTAATTTGCAATGTATTTACAAATCATTAGAGGCCGAATAAAATGTCACCTTTGTCAGGCATGAGATTGTTGGTTACTTTTAGTTAAATTGTTCATTTCACTCTCCCCAATCTCTCTTTCCCGCCCACGCCATGTTGATAATGCACCGCCGGTTGATCGGTGACCGATCGTATTTGTAAATCTTAATAAACCTTCAACGGCTTCTACCTGTAGAGTATCAAACGCCATTAAATTCTAAAACCTTTTATTAAACATTTGCGTGGTTAAAGAGCCATTGAGTCTAAATGTATTTGTATGATTATGCTCATAGATCAGAGGTAGTGCTGTTGCACTCGCATGGCAATAAAGTCAAACAAAGTCCGCTCATCGATCGTTGGCCGAACTTAATAAACCTCCCACGGCTTTTTCCTGTTGAGTGAATAAGGTCTCAACAGTGCTTGTTTTGTTTTGGTCGGGGCGAAACAACTTTGAGTTGGGGCGAAACGACTTGGGACGAAATGGACTTGGGGCGAAACGACCGTAATTCACCGACAGACAACCAAGCGCTCATTGAATGCCATCTTTTACTTCCGCAACCAGGAAAACACTGGAATAGCGACAATTTGAGTTGTCGTCGAGAAACACCAGCTGAATGCCATAATTCCCGAATGCGAAACTTCAGCCGAGGGTGCCGCAGAACCGTCTAGAGAGAACGAAGACCTGTCCACTATCGATTACAACATCCTGAATGTTCTCACTTCTGTGCAAAGAAAGCCAAACTACTGAGACACAAGAAACCATTCCCCAAAAATTTGGCGAGGAGTTGACCACGCCAACCAGAGTGAAGACAGTTCAGCGCGTCCTAGCATAGCAAGACGCGAAACTTCACCTGTGTGCCTTGACACTGCCAACTCACTTTTTTTCTACAGAGGAACCAGCAGAAAGCAATACCAACGGCAGTCACGACAAAAGAGGATTGGACAGTGGCAAATTAAATTGGCTCAAAATATTAGTCTTTAGTAAGTTTCTAGCTAGCAACAGCGAAGAAAAGGCCAAGGCCTGGAGGATTATAAAGAAAAAAATGTCGAGTGTGTCGAGTTCCCGCAAACTTTGTTGTTGCCACATTCTACGCCTCCACGCTCATTGTAATAAGTTTAAAAAAATTGAAAAATAGTTTTGTAACTCGAGCTGAGGGGAAGTCCAGCTGATAACTTCGGTATTTGCATTTACTTTGTTTGATAATATAAGCGTTAAACTTAGTGAGGGAAATAGACTGCAAAAAGAGAATAAAAAGTGACAGTCAAAGCCGTTTTAAAGTATTTCTTTTTATTATCTTCTCTTTATGATTAAGTGGCGTGCGCGCAAAAGATCGAGGAAAAAATTAAACCGAGTATTTCTACTTTGAAATGACTTTCGAAAGCTTTGCAGTTTGTAACCATGGCGTTCTTTCCTTCTTTATAATTTTGCGGCACGGGGAGAAGATCAAGAAAAAAACGGACCAAGTATTTATACTTTGATATGACTTTAAAATACTTTGCAGCTTGTAACAATAGCGTTCTTTTCTTCTTTATAATTTCGCGCGACGCAGGCAAAAGATCAAGATAAAAAATCGGACAGAGCGATTTTACCTTGAAATGAGTGTGGATTGCTTTGCAGTTTGTAACAATAGCGCCCCAAAGGATGGAAAACAAACCTGACGAAATCCTTTTAGTTTGAAATTACATTTCTACATTTGAAATATACTGCGGCTCTCATATTGCATATATTTTTAGGGCACATGCACACTAAAGCATACAAATGAAAACTTTAACAAAAAGCCTTACTGAGTATCAATACTATTAATTTTTGTTAACTTTGATTTTGTAGTGCTGATCAAGACTTTCATGGATGTGGTGGATTCTAAAGGAGCCCTTTTATGGTGGCTCGTAAAAGCCGTTTTAAGGCATTGCTGGGTACTGCAGTCGCCATCGTCGAGTTTATTCCTGAGGAGCTGGTGCAACCAGTTCTTCTGTATCTGGCTTGCAAAACTGCCTGATATCACGGAAAAGATACTGTTTGCGATCTTGGCTCAACCCTGTTGGAATTGCTTTGGCTGGAAGGCGTGAGGTCGGAGGAAGGATTGCGGGATTCTTTAGAAGCATCAGCGACTGTTCGGGAGCGAATGTCACTCTCTTTAAAGTAAATTCTACCAGGCTCATCTTTGTTGAATGGAAAGTGGTGGTAGCTTTTGATGTTTGGCAGCCTTTTAAAGTACTGTTCAAGATATGAGCGCGAGTCATACACAGGAACAATGACTTTTCCATTACGCGTTCGAACAAGTTGTGCCTTGTTGACCCCAGTACTCGACAATTCCATTACGTTTGCAAACTCGTAAATTGACGAGATGTAGTTTTGCTTTCACAATTTCTTTATTATGTCAAAACATCGATCAGGGGCAAACTTTGTGTGGCCAGCAATCAAAAAAGAATATATAACTGAAAGATGGAGGTGGAGAATTGTCCTCCAAGGTAAAAACCAGACAAAATATTTTTTTTTATTTTGCCCTGAATAGTTATTGACATGGAGATGAACGGAAGTTTCTCCAAGATCGTGATGTTCGAAGGGTATCTGGACAACTCGCCCCCTAGACAATTCGCCCTAGACAACTCGCCCCAGATCTTTAAAAAACTAGACCCTCGTTCTTTTATCCACTTCCAAGCCAAACGAGCTGCTTAATATATGAAACCAAGACTTAACGTCTTACAAATTATTCTTCGTTGTTTTATCCACTACCAAACAAATTATTCTTCGTGGGCAAGTTGTCTGGGGCGAATTGTCTGACATTTGCTCGAAGACCCGAAGAAGTGATACACGAAACTTATCGTAGTGTTCGCTCCCTTGCCTACATCGCTGGCCTTGTCATTCAGGCAGTTAACCTGCTGTGGGATCGCCTCGCACATAATACCAAAGATGGCTACGCTGTCCTCTAGTGCTTTAAAACCGCATTTAGCATCATCGCACGCCTTCCTGTAAAGTTCTCTCTCGGTCTGCACTGAATTTAAGTGCTCCTATTGGGTGCGAACACATTCTGACTTTTCTGCCTTTGGAAGATTGGCTGCTCGAAGAAGCTTAGAAGTGTTCTGTTGGCTTAGAAGTGTTCTGTTTCCGCTTTGAAGTAGTCTGAACACTGGCCACCTTTCAACCTTTGATGACATCCGCACCCAACTTGTAAAAGCTTCTGCACTTTGGCGACAATACTTAAAACATTTTCGGCAGGCTTGCAATCCATATCTTCTCTCGTTGAAGCGACAGCAGTTGTCAGCAGTTACCAAGGCAACGCATTTTTATTGGATATGACAGTTTAAATTATTGAGCTGTTTCCAAAGCAACACATTTCCTTTCGTCTGCTGAGATTATGGAAATCTGAACGTGAATAGAACTTGAGAATTGAAGTTATGACTTGTTCTTGCCATGTAAAAATTATGCATATCAACGCGGCCGACCATGGCAAATGCTCGTTTGTTTCCTCATTATTTCGAACATCTTTCGCACTGAGCTATCGAGGAGGAACGATAGCATAAGTGTCGCCTTCTCAGCGACAGTAGGGAGTTTTAGGAATAGGGAGCTTAAAAATAATAACGACAGCAACGATTAAAAAATGAGTTTATATTTTACCTACGAATCTCGCGGCACCCTAAAGTCATTTACCTTGTTTCTGAGTTATTTTCTTGTAAAAAAAAACGTCTTAGTCGGCGCGTCGAGTATGTTGTGGACAGGTCAATGGATCAGTGAGTCAGTGCGTCAGTGAGTGAGAGATGTATGTATGCCATACCAATCAGATCGGATCTACTATAAACAGCCAATCAAATTTCTTGTTTTAAAAGTAAATGGTACATGAGAAGATTTGATCCCGATGCAGTCCAGAGTGGCTATATTTATTCTTCTATAAAAGAGGAGGAAGTATTCATATATTGGGTTTACTTCGGCATTTTCTGTGGGTTAGGCTGAGGACTTTACTTATGGACGAGATGAGCCTTGAGGTTTAAAACAGGGCGTGAGGTAGTTGTATGCAAATGGCCGAAATGTTTTTATCTTTAGTTACAAAGGTAACTTGATATTTTTGTTTTTTACAAGGAGAAAATTCAATTAGACGTCTCGCATCGTTGCTTCTCGTTCTTACGAAATGTTTTAGAGGAGACGAGACTATTTTTTTTTTGAAAGAGTTCGAACGTTTACAGTAGGCACAGGTCACGATTGTTGTGTTCTTGTTGCGTGCAAATATTTAACAATATCGAGGCAAAACATCTTTCGAGCAAACGGTGATTCAGCCGCTATTGTTTTGGTTTTCAAAGCTGGCACTTTTCGCTACTAGTGGGCTATAACAAATAGCCTAGTAGTAGCTCAACCAAAGATATTTTTATTTTTTTAGTTACAAAGGGTAATTTGACACTTTTGTTTTTCACAAGGGAGTAAATTCAATTAGAGCTGGTAAATCATCACCACTTGTTCCCACGAGATGCTTGCTATTTTTAGTTACAAATGGTAACTTGGTACTGGTTGAGTTATTTTTTTTGTAAAAAAATACCTCTTAGTCGGCGCGTCGAGTATGTTATGGGTCGTGGATAAGTCAGTAAGTCAGTCAGTGAGTCAGTGAGTGAGTTAGAGATGTATATATTTCACACCAATCAGATTGGATCTACTATAAACAGCCAATCAAATTTTTCGTTGTAAAGGTTAATGGTATGTGGGAAGATCTGATTCGGATACAGTTTAGAATGACGAAACATTTTTCCTTTTATAAAAGAGGAAGAAGTATTCATATATTGGGTTTACATCGACACTTTTTGTGAGTTACGCTGAGGATTTTAGTTATGAACGAGATGAGTCTTGAGGTTTGAAACAGTACGTGAGCTAGTTGTTTGCAAATGAAGCGAGATACTTTTATTAGTTGTAAAGGTAATTTGATCCTTTTGTTTTTCTCAAAGAGTAAATTCAATTAGAGGTCACGTATCGTCGCTTCTAGTTCTTACGAAATGTTTTAGAGGAGACGAGACTATTTTGATTTGAAAGAGTTCCAACGTTTACAATTGTAATTGCAGGTAACAGTTGTTTGATGCATGTAAATATAGTGAGATATTATTTTTTAGTTACAAAGGGCAATTCGACACTTGTTTTTCACAAGAGAGTAAATTAAATTAGAGCTGATGAATCGTCACCACTTGTTCCCGCCAGATGTTTGCTGTCTTTAATCTCAAATGGTAGCTTAATACTTTTGTTTTTTATATTTGGGAGTAAATTTAATTACAGCTGTCAAGTTATCAGCTATTGTTCCCAGGATATTAAACAAAAAAGAAGCTTTTATTTCTGGATGGTTTTACGTCTCAGCAGTAGCAGTTTATTTATATTTTATGAGCATTTAGTCTATGCCATTATTTTCAGTCCGATACTTTTAAAGGTGAAAGGTATGAAAACTGCTTAAATGCTCATCTAAACAAACTCGTCACTTTACAAAAGCGCGTTCTTCGTCTAATGTATTTTACCGATTATACATCTTACAGTGCTCCTCTATTTGCCTGTTCGGGAATTCTACCGATGAAAATGCTTTACTTTATATTGGTTGCCTCTCTGTTACATGACATCGAAAATCATTGTGCTCCTCCCAGTATTTCTGAACTTTTTACTCGCACTGAACAGGCTCATTCCTATTCTACTCGTTCCTCAGTGGCCGGAAGCCTCTATATAAAACAAGCGAGAACAAATCATCTGCTGCTTTCTTTTTCCAGAGTTGGTGCGAAAATATGGAATGGCATCCCCCTTGAACTTTGTAAGCTATGGAAAACATCTTTTAAACGCAAACTGACTCACCTGCTTTTGAAAATTCTTGAAACTGAGGAGATGAATGTTGACTTGCGCTACCTAGACCTTTCTAGCTTACATTATTTTTGTACTGGCTAGCTTTCTCTTTGACCTGGTAAGAATGTCTTGCCTTATCTTCCCCTCAGGCTAATGCAATTTTTGTGTGTCTGTCTGGCCTAATTTGTATAGGAAATAGCACGGTTTCTAGGGGTATTTGGGATAAATACCGCGAGTGATATTTCAAAATTCACCAAAATATCACGAGCCGCCGCGGCGAGTGATATTTGGGTGATGTGGCTTCCTCTCTAAATACTAGTTATTTATTTAAGCTCCTATCACAAAAAAATAATTCTTGCACGCTTTGCGTGCCTATGTTTTACTGTCAAAGCTATCGCGAAAGTGAGTCTAGGACACATCGATAAATTTGAAATAAAAATTTAAAAAATTAACCCTCGTGGTTCACGTTCCCCTAACAACGCAGAATTTGATCATTTCACGTTGTTGGTTTGCAGAGGACGGCAAGGAAATGTACCCGGCAAGAATTATAACGTACGTGCACAGTCATTGTTCTCCTCATTAAGCCTTTTGTTTAGCGACGTTGCCGTTGCCATTGCCGTCGTGGTTATCTTAAGCTCTCTAATGACGACGGCGGGGGCGAAACCTTGTAAAAAACGAATTTATATTTTACCTTCGAATGTCGCAACTCTGTAAATGTGTTCAGTACGTCTATCGGTTTAAAAACTTGCTCAGGCTTAGCATGGACCGACAGCGTTAAATTTCAAAAGAAGATACCGAAAATTAGCCATTGTGATTTGTGTTCTCCAAAATACAAAGAACTTGGTCATTTCACGTTGTTGTTTTGCAGTGGAAAGCAAAGAAATGCACCAAGATTCAAAACGCACGTGCACAGCCATTGTTCTGCTCATTGAACCTTTTGTTTGGTGTTGCTCCCGTCGCCATCGCCATCGTGGTTTGCTAAAACTCCCTAGAAATCTGACAGCGAATGTCATAGTCGAAATGTTTGCCTGACAGTATGTTTAATCAGTGATTTAATTCTCAGTAGAGAGATTCGCTTCACTCTAAAAAGTTTATTTGAGATTTCGATGTTTATTTCTCATTACAATTATTTGGTACAGAACTTTATTCAGTCATTCGATCCATAATAATACAAACGATTGCCAGCCCTACGAACTCATCGCTTTATTTTCTCCAGCTCTTCAGCCGTTGTTGGCGTTCGTTTTCGGCGACCACATCTGAACAAAAAGGTTCAAGAGGCGATTAGTCATTCGACCGCTGCCGTTCAAAAGTTTTCATTAGCCGTTTTTCCTCCGTCCGAAACAAAATCAACAGCGAATGCAAACTTGTCAAGTATTTGTAGTGATGTTTTTTCTAGCTCTTTTACAAAAAACAAATACCCTACTTGGAGTAACTGCAGAATTCCCGATGCATTTTCAAATTGCATGCTATACTAACCTTTACTTTTGGAAGATTTTGGTCACGTGCAAGCGACGTGTGAATCGAGAATGTCTCAAAATAACTTTACAGATCGAGACAGAGGTAAGGGCTCTGGCAAAAACAGTTTAGCAAAATAGCAACAGTCGATTTTCGTCGCTTGGTCTGAATTAGATGCTGCGTTCACTTTGTTTTCTTTTTCAGCAACATCAAGGAAATTTCACTGTTTACAAATTATTATTACGATGTTTCCCGGAGTCCCAGACCTGCGGTGTGGTAGCGGCATGAAATGAGCTTGTTTCAAATGGCCTTTTTCTGTCCGGAATGTTGCTTGTGGCAAAGGTTAAAACATAAGCACGAAAAGCGTGCATGAGTTATTTTTTTGTGATAGCGGAGCTTCAGCGCGCGAAGCGCGCCAGCGAAGCACCATGGGTAAGAAAAATTGGTAACCCATCAAGCTGAGAAAATTTGGTTATGACGTCAGCGTACGACCGAGCGAGCGAAC
>Ga0126343_10000485_pt1 | contig 15398 bp, 7 predicted proteins | sample Cyp2metagenome_FD_92531 | JGI IMG/M metagenome (GOLD analysis project Ga0126343, IMG submission 92531) | Coral microbial communities from Lord Howe Island, Old Settlement Bay, Australia - Cyphastrea 2 metagenome | ecosystem: Host-associated > Invertebrates > Cnidaria > Coral ... | reverse complement strand
TTTTATCAACTGGGTTGATAATGTGAATTAGCCACCGTAAAGGGATTCGAAAGCTGACGTTTCGAGCGTTAGCCCTTCGTCGGAGCGAATCGATTCGCTCCGACGAAGGGCTAACGCTCGAAACGTCAGCTTTCGAATCTCTGTACGGTGGCTAATTCACATTATCAACCCAGTTGATAGTACTGTAATTATGTTCCATACTTCTGCAAAATTTCAGATTCCCAACAGAGGCATGAACAAGAACTATTACAGCTACAAGAAAAACTTCAGTCTTTGTCTGAGGGTCATGATGGCGGCTGTCAGTCAGAGCTAAAAATTGACTATACTCCTGATAGTGCCGATTTTTCCAAGAATGGAGAAAAACAAGAAGCTGACAGTGATCAGACGCTAGACAAAAGTGAACAGTCAGAGACATCCAAAGAGAAACTGAGAGAAATTTTAAACAGGGAATTGGCAGTGTTTTGTGAGAAAATGAGCAGTAGTAGCACTGGTGATGTTTCTAAGGAACAAGAAACAAACGAGAGACATGAAGTGGCAGAAGGGTACGAGGGAAATGTGGAATGTGAGGATGATATTGAAACAGACAGGAAAGAATCTACTGCTAATCACAAATCAGGAAATAAAACAGTTGCTGAAGAGATAGATAATTTGAAAAGAAAACTCACTGACGATTTAATTGGTCTTCTCTGTTCAAATGAAGGTAAGATCTAAATCGTCAACTGTTTATTCCCAAGAACAATCAACAACAACAACAACGACCCTAACACCGAAATTAAAAAAGGCTAGTTACAAAAGCGGCAATTGAAGAAGAAAAATAGGTGAATTCACTCAGAATAATCAAAGGCTAATCAAGCCTGGTGAAATGAAATAAAGAAGTTTGCTGGCAGTCAAGTTTAAAAGAGGGCTGGGGGCATTAAGGAGACGAAATTAGTGAAAATAGAAAAAGAACAGCTCTAAATCGGCAAGCACATTAAATCAGTAAATCAATAAATACTGTAGATCATTAAATATGGACAGCGCCTAACACAGCGCCTAACACCGTTCAACTGTATTAGTCTGTCCATACTACATGGAGAAATTTGAAAAACGTAGCCTTATTTCTACGGTTACATTGGCCTACCGTCCACACTAATCCGGAGAAATTGTCCGCCGAAATCGTAGTCTCTTAGCCATCATTAGGGTCGTCATGCAACGCTTCTCCCCCACTAACTAGTAAGAGAGAAGCGGTGCATGAAGACCCTAGTGACGGCTGCGGGGGGTCATCACGGTACTCTTCTCCACAACTAACAAATGGGAGACAAGCGTTGCGTGACGACCCTAGTGACGGCTGCGGAGGGTCGTCACGGTACGCTTCTCCCCAACTAATAAGTGGGAGACAAGCGTTGCGTGACGACCCTAGTGACGGCTGCGAGGGGTTGTCACGAAACGCTTCTCCCCAACTAACAAGTGGGAGACAAGCGTTGCGTGACGACCCTAGTGACGGCTGCGGGGGGTCGTCACGGTACGCTTCTCCCCAACTAACAAGTGGGAGACAAGCGTTGCGTGACGACCCCAGTGACGGCTGCGGGGGAGACTAGCGAAATCGGGGCTTTTCGCTCTTTAAACCAGAGGAATTTAAAAACGCTGACTTTGCGTTTTAATGTAGACGGAAATCATTTTGAAAACGGGGCTTTCCGGAAACGGTGATCATGTGATTTACCCGATTAAACCCTCAAGCTTTTCTGCCGCTTATGATTGTTTTTCTGCCGCTTATGACAGTCTCTCCGGCATACACAGGAGTGTGGACGGATACTAGAGAGGTTAAGGCCCGGGGTCAAACGCCGTACTTCACTTGAGCCGAATCGAATGCAAATGAGAAAAACCCTTCGTTCTCCCTCACTAAGCTTCACTAGCATTCGATTCGGCTCATGTGAAGTGCGGCGTTTGACCCCGGCCTAAGAGAGCCACGACGGCAACGGCAACGGCAACGGGGACGTCGATGAACAAAATGATTAATGAGCAGAACAACGGCTGTGCCCGTGCGTTATAATTCTTGGTACATTTCTTTGCTGTCCTCTGCAAAACAACAACGTGAAGTGACAAATTCTGCGTTTTCTGGAGAACGTGACCACGACGCCTAACTTTTTAAATTGTTATTCCAATTTTTATCGCTGTGTCCCAGATTCAGTTTCGTGAAAGTTTTGGCAGTGGTAAAGGGAATGACTTTAGAGTACCGCGAGATTCGTAGTAAAATAAATTCATTTTTTTAATCGATGTTTTCCTCAGCGTCGCCGTTGTAGCTTCTTAAACTCCCTAATGATGCATTTTCAGAATGAAAACGTCCTCTTTAAATTATCCCGACATAGCATTATGGGCTGAGGCCTGAATGGCATTTGGTAGATTATTCTTTTAATTGCTTGTCACAAGTACTTCACTTAAGTGAAGGCCAATTCACTTTAAAAAAAAATCGTTAAATATAATTGCTGACTTGATGTTTGTATTCATACATGAGCAGATGTGTTAAATAGAACATCATTAGTACGGAGTCCTCCAAGAGAACGCCGTCAAGAGGTCAGTATTTAAGCGTAATTCGTTACTGATTTAATTTAATGTTTGTTACAGTATATAATATACATTTTCAGGTGAAATCCGGCCATTGACCCAGTACTTTTATTAACAATTCGTGCTTCAGCGTTCATCTTCGAGTTTATGATACTAACGGGAAGTGTATAGAATGTATAAGAAACGTAAAGAGTTAAACACACAATGGGAAATGTCATAGAGAAGTGAAGCGGTTACAGGCCCCTTCGTGCTCATATGGAACGCATGTCTCAAGAAAACGGTAAGAAAGCTAGAGCACACGAAGCGGATTGAAGCATAGGAATGCGTTTTAGTGGAGACAGTTTGCAAGAGCAGTACACAAGAGTAGACATTGAGGTCATTTTGTCGCTTACCTCATGACGTATGAATTCAAAGCACCTGAATTTCATGCAGCATGTTGCAGGGATAATCCGTTTTCCTGCAAGCGAACTTTTCCGCATGAAGGGCATGTCGAACGAGGAAAACTGTTGCTACAACATGCCCCAACTTCATGACCCCGAAACATATCTTCTGGTGTGTGTCGATCTATTACGATCGCTTTAACTTATGGAGTGCTCTCCAAACTCGATGATGGACGACCCAAAGGGGCATCAATCGATGATTTTACGCCGGACAACTGCAGAAATTCGTGCACGCTCATTGGCTAATTTTTATTGTCAATATGCGGACAGACACATGAATTTGAAATTCATGCAACGCGTCAGCGGGCAAGAGCGGGCAATTCGACGATTTGTTATCGTAGTAAACAAATTGATGACAGTTTGTAATGCGTCAGTCCTGTTATTTACAATGAATCCCGTCATAACATTGTCAAAGTAGTCTGCTACATTGACAATGTTATGGCGAAAGTAGTCAAAGTCACGGTAGTCTTCTAGTATTGTCAAAGTAGTCTGCTACTTATTGTCAAAGTAGTTTGCTACTTTGACAATGTTATGACGAAATTCATGATCAATAACAGGACAGACGCATAAAAAACTGACGTCAATTTGTTAATTTGTGTATTATTTAGTAATGTTGCCAATCGAAATGGTAAAGGGAGAGTGTTAACTCTGTCCACGCTATGAGCGCGCACCACTGGACTATAGCCTACGGCTGTTATATGTGGTAGCTCAGCTTTGCGTAAACTGTTGTATAAAGCTGTATGTACATAGGAGTCCCTAATATTTCTCTTCATGGACTGTTCGCTAGTGTTTTAATTCGATCCAAATAAGATTTATCATGATTGGCTGTTTGATTAGTTGACTGGTTGAGTGATTGATTGATCGATCGATCCATTGATTGAATTTAGGTTGAAATTAGAAGTGTGGCTCTGGAGAAACAAGTTAAGGAAATGGCGGAACTCCAATTACAGCTTGATACGGAACGAGAGGAAAAGAGGCTTCTTCAAGAACAACTACAGGAAGCCGAGGTGAGTAGTATAAGAAAATCTCTGTAAAACTTATCGCCGGATCACTCGTTCAGCTTATAGGGTGTAACGTCATGTAAGTAATCACAAAATGTCCAGGTCACATGACAATCGTTATAGTTCACCACTAATTTTTCTCCGATTCTTATTGGTTTAAATTGATGACGCGACGCGATAGTGTTCATCGGCGGAGAGACACTACCAGCCCCTGGTGCCCATCCTAGAACAATATCCGGATGTATAGTACTCGTCCGTGAGGATTTTTCTGTAAAAAAGTGGGCTTATAGAAGAAAAATTGAAAGACACAATTTATCTAGTTTCTAGTTTTATCTAGTTTTGGCTTTCACGTCTTTCATCTATTCATCTAGAAAAGTGGAAAATTATTTAGTGTGATGTTTGAACTGGCGTGCGGAAGAAAAGTTAGCAGTGAAAAATTAGACAGTTAAGGGAGCTTTAGATTGGGTTACTTGTACGAGATTGAGTGCAAGTACGATTTTCGATTTTCAAATCAGTGACGTTTCTGGAGCCCTAGTTGTTCATGTTGGTTTTAGGCAGAGGGTAGCTCATGGGATGGATTGGGTTTGTGTTGTGATAATGTAAAGCCTCCAAAGTAGAATTGGAAAGTCGTTCTCGTACTCGATCTCAAACTCGTATTTAAATCCAAAGTCCCCTAGAGCGCTTCGAACTATCGGTCTTTGAAATTTGATGTTAAGTTTTCATTGTGATAACACTACTTTATGATGCTTATAAAGTATTTTAGGTTATTCCCCAGTATTGCATTGCGCATCCCTACTGCGCATAATTTTACGCGTGATTAGCACGCGCGCATTAGAAAATGGCGGCCTTTTTATTGCGGCTGGACCTCGCCAAAGAAGTAAATCGTCATTTCCTCGAAAACGAGCGTGGTGACCTATCATTTTTTTCTGTTGTATTAAACTGAGTAGTAAATTTCTCTATGTAAAATAAATATGGGCCAATTCTCAGTGTTTAACAAGAAGCAATCTTCAGAAAGGTGAGTTTACAACCAATCATGGTGCTATTTATAAGGATTCATATGGTATAATCAAGGTGCTGTCGCTCCTAAACGAACGTGGGGACCCCCCATTTTTATTTCCAAATTTAAGTTCCTATTGATTTTCTTGTAGACGTCACGCAAACAAGAAATTACAAGGCTCGAACAAGAACTGGCCAAAGTAGGTGTTAAATGTACATTTTTGCTCTCATTGCTCGATAAGTGTGTTTAGGTATTTAAAAACGGTTGCGGCCCTTCAAGATTCGCGGTTTTTCTGAGAAACCTTTTATAAAAGCAGTGAAGCACTTTTGCTTTATTAACTTAACGTAGCTCTATCTGGACACTTGGGGATAGAATAATCAAAAGTTAGCTGGTGCACAGCTTAATTGCAGGGTTTATTTGAAAGCGGCTATGTGATCATTTAATAATCTTTTAATTTGACGGTATCTTTCCACAGCTGACAGAGAAAGTAAAGCGAAAACAAGAGAGGTAATAAATAACTACTTGTTTTAAGGACTGCGCTTGTGGGCTTTGTTAGGACTGGTTTTAACTAGCGACATTACGACGTACAGCTGTAACGACAGACATTCGCCTTTTTGTCACACGGCGGCCGTATTGTCCCGGGAGACCAAAACAGCTTTGTTTTACCACGCAGAGCCTCGCAGTCAAAACCGTGGGGGCGAGGCTCTGCGTGGTAAAACAAAGCTCTCTTGGTCTCCAGGGACAATATGGCCGCCGTGTGACAAAGGCGAATTGAAGGACGTTATGTCGTTAAGTTTGTAGCGTGAACATCACGTGACATAACGACTTAGCAAGATAACGGCATAAACATAACGGCAGAAGGAAAAAAAACTGATCTTTTTTATGGCCTGGTGCACATTACCGACATAACGACATTGTTTTGTCATTATGTCGCAGTGTTGTTTATGTCGTTATGTCCGTTCACACAAGTGACATAAGGTCATAACATCCATGCTGTTATGTCGCTAATATGTCACAGTGTCTCCATGTTCACACTACAAACGTGACGTACTTTTGCCGTCGAGATAACGTCCTTTTTATGTCGTTCGTGACAATGTCGGTATGTCTCTAAATTTACCTTCCAACGGTAGGAAACCTATTAATGGTAGTTTACTACTAAGACAGTAAAATACCAAAGAGATGACCTAAAACCACAAAGGAACAAGGATTGCTAAGGATGGAGAAGATTAACGCGGACTGCAAACGCCGGACGAAATTGGAAAGAATTTAAGCTTAGCTTTCAAGACGCGCAAGCTGTGATGTAGCCTCGCTAAAAGCAAAAAATAGAAAAAAAAAAATAGAACGTATAGCAACATTGTCTCTAGATACAACGTTTGCAAGCAGACGGTTTTGAATGATTGAAAAACAGTAAGAATAATCCAACAGTCCAAAATGATGCAATGTTGTTCTGTCATCCTTACACATCATATTGGATTTTTTTTGCCGTTTTTGTTTTCGTTCTGAAAATAAAAACGAATTTACTCCCAGCCTTCTAGAGCATGCGTAAAAGGTTTTGCACTTCGTGTTTTAGTCACGCCAGTGGTGCGTGATTCCAAACAGTTGTTATCTAATTATCCGTGATTCTCAAAATCCTCATTTTATCTTGCCTTTTCATTGCATGGAAAAGGCGCGTTATAAATTTTTAAGCATTATTATTATTTTCCGTGCGGATAAGACTCCAGGCAATTTTGTCCTAATGCGGTCCTCGTGTTCGGTAAAAAATTAAGTAACTCGTTCTTAGTTTAGGATAGTACTAAGCCTATTTCAGTTATATGCGGTAAACGTTCAACTCTGTGAAAACCTTGTCACTTGATTTTCTTCTCGCAGTTATCTTCAGCTTCAAGAAGAGAAGGAGAAACTCTACTCCGAAAACAAGTAAGATCAACCTGTAACTTCACCTTACAATCTGAATAAGTCATGTAGGAGAAAAGTGTTGAAAATAAAGAAAACTATCCACTTGGTATTACTGTCTGGATGCAGAGCCAAATTCTCAAAGCTAGCGTTGAAAGAAAACTATGACAAACGATTAGGAAAATTGAACTTTAAATCCCGGGAACTAAACTACGTTACCTCCGTTGTTAGCATTTTTATAAAATAAAATTTTTAGACTTCTTTAATGTCACGATTTTGGAAATTTGCATTTTGGGATACTTAGCTTTCTCATGTTTAGAGGGGGCTAGCGTGGGAGGTGTTGGTGATTTGGTACAGGCACCCATTTTGTTCAACCCTTTCATAATCTAGGATGTTTTTTCTTAAAACGGGACTGCGTATCCATGGTAACTCTTGCAGTATGGCATGCTTTTTTCTGCCCACTGGACGTGTGTGGGTTTCTTTTCGACAGCGGTCTAGTGCATGATTTTTTTTCTTTTTTTGACAAAATCACCCACCCTTCACTCAAGAGTCAAAATAACTTTCCCTTTTTTCGGCAACATCGAATTTTCACCATCTTAAAAAGAATGCGAGAAACTCTAACAGAAAAGAAATTATGCTGGGAAAATGTTATTGTGATTAAACTTAAGGTAATACCAAACAGAGAGTTGACTTTGGTAAATTATATATTGTGAAGCGAGAGTTAAATTTTTGTTTACTTTGCTGCTTTAGGAAGTCCCTGGAAGAGTTAAAAACTACTAAACAGCAAGAAATAGAGGTAAACAACTGAATATCTGTAATAACAGTACTGATTTCGTGCACATGAGCGCGCTTGGACTTGACTGAAAATTGAAATTTTGTTCCTTGATTTTTCTGATAACTGGAAGAAACATACTATTAGCCTCTTTCTGTAAACTACAGAACTAATGCAACACAATACAATACACAGTTTTCAAAAACATTTAAAAAATAGCTAAATAAAATTCATAGTAGAGCAGTTTATATTTGACTGCAAAGGTGACTCGGGAATGGAGACAAACTTACCTGATAAAACAACTGCTGAAAACAATCCAGACAAACGGAGGGAACCGTTTCAAATATGCTAGCTTCTTTGATGTGATATAGTCATGTGAAAGTTTTGTCTGAAAATGGGTCACTGACTTAGCTCGTAATGGGGCATTTTCGATTTATTTAACTGAACTCTAACTTGGTTTGGAGGTTTTGGGGAATACAACAACAACAAAAAAGAATCACACCGAAGTTGAGGGATGAATGATTCACTTAATTTGTTTTATTTCTTCAAGCCTTGGAACCAAGTTCGAGTTTTAACTTATCGAAAATGAACTATTTGCTTTAATCTCGGCAGACCCTTACTGAGCAAATGGCCAAAATGCAAGACATGTTAAACGCTGCTAATAAGGTTTGTGCAATAAATTAAGTTATTGTGAAATAAAAAAGGTACATATGCTTTTGTTTGCTGATTGCCATTCAATCTACATCGAATAAACCACACGTAACTGATTCTTTTAATTTGAGCTACATTTGATAAAATACATGTTCACAATTGTGACCTCTTACCATAATTATTTACGAAGTTACGAAGAAATATGAGCAAGCTTGTGCAGACGGCAACTGAGAATCAAAATGTACAAGACACTGAAGTAGATTACATTTTGCTGTTCACTTTTTTTTTTCATTTTGTCTCAGGCAAAACTTAGCACTAAAGAAAGGCCAGGGGTCTCTTTCCCGAAAGTCCCGGAGACGTTTCGGGCCTGCAAAGCCATTTTTAGTTAATCTGTATCTAAAAACAGAGAGTTGAATACGCCTGAAACTTCCTCTATGAAGAGAACCTCCGTTCATGTCAAGAATATGTGATTAATACAGCTCCGTAGTTATCTAGTTTGGGTGCGAAAACCTTTCGGAACGTTCGCGAAAAAGGGCGTCAAGCGCGAAACATCAGCTAATAATCTAACTTTTTTGGACTTTCAGTTTACATTGTATAACTTTATGCGCACTGTGTCATGCAGCCCACCCATTCATTTGGAACACCGATATTTGATTTCTATTTTACTATTACCTATTCACTGTTACATGAACTTGAAATTACAAATCAGTGCAAATGAGTCAATGATGTGTGTTTCAGCCTGTTTTTGATTGAGTTCTTTTGTTGTAATCAGGTTTACATAGAATTTAAGGAGGAAGCGGAGAGAAAAATTAGAGGTCTTGAAGAAAACTTGGCTTCTCAGCTCAACCAGGTATTGTGCCAAAAAAAAGAAATTAGGTAACAGTTGGTACAGTTTTTGGTTGACAGGAAAACACCTGAATTACATGTAGTACGTAAACACGAAAGTGGTTGCAAACTGTTTCCACTGACGAGTAAGGCTATTGTAGGATACACCCTCGAAAAATCATATTGCTTGGTGTTTTCTGGTCTAGTTCTCAGTTCTCGTAGTTGCGTGTTAATATTCATCATGTGGGCCAGCAATCTTAACCGTCGGGCGCATCCAGCTGTTTCGTCAAAGGTTGTCCCACAAAAGCGTCAAAGCGTACGAGACAATTTGGCCTTGATTGATTTAGGCTCAAGGTGTTTACCAACAAGAAAAGAGCAGGCATAAATACATTTATTTGTGCTGTTTCCCTTTGTCGTTGAACCACTTAAAGCCTCAATCAAAGACCACGAAACCTCATTGCCCATAATACCTTTCTGCATTGTCGCGTACTTGCCATAAATATTATAATTATGCTTTGCGCTTCACGATTGTAACCAAAAAATGTCAAGAAAATGAAGATGTGCCATAACACAACTCATTTACAGTAACTAATGAGTTATCTTTTGACTTCAGTGTAGTAAAACTCACTCCTGCCAGGCCAAGTTCTCCAGTGGTGAAAATTTGCGGTTAAAGCTCCGAGCAATACCCAGTCACAGTTTTGCTCTGTGAGAGCAACGCATACTCAGACTCTCTGGCCTTGATTGTGTGTTTGCTTTTGGAGCTATTTTGCTCTTAGACCAGTTGAAACTCAGTCCAGTTCTGGATTTGTTTGTGATTTCAGGCGTCGTTATCTGCGGAAGAAACAGAACAAGTTCTTTCCGGTTTGAGGTAAGAGTACGTGTACTTCGCAATAGCTATTGGTGTTAATACCATTTACTCAAAGGAACCGGGTTTGACAACGCTTTGTGCAAATGGTAAACAAAAATACCTGACTGTAATTGGCCATTTACCATTTACTCAAAAACCTCCAACTTACCGAAAGAGACCAGGAGGAGTACGGCCTGATCACAATTCCAAGATAGGGGTGAAGAATTTCAGATAGCAAGCTGTTTCGAGCATTTTCCGGTCTTCGCATTTACTTTGTGACCGCAATCGCCGAAATGTCTCGTTAAATGATAAAGAACGGGAATAGAGTAAAATTTATTACGCAACCCATCCATGTGAACTCGATGCAACTGGGAAGAACTGAATCGATCATTCGGTTTGGGAAACTTGGACGATCTTTTTTGGAATCGATTGTACGAAATTACACACACAAAAGAAGAAAAAAATCAACGACCTTTTGCTGTGAATTGGCGGTGATTTGTCGAGTGCCAGAGTGAAAAGTATTAAGTGACGTAGTTTCTTTGTCAAACAGTCCTTGGTCACTTGCTTTTCGATGTCATTGGTTTTTTTCCCTTCTATTTTGTCATCTCCAGGCAAGAAAATGAGTCACTGGTCACTGAAGTGCAAGAATTAAAAGAGGTAAAATGTTATTATATCTCTCAATTACTACGCACGCTGTGATTAGTCAATTTGGCGGACCATATTCTACACTGTACGACCCGCTAAAATTTTAAAGCTGTTTTTGTGGCCAAAAGGTTTGGTGATGAATCGCCAAGTGTTAAACTTACAGTACGGACCGAGAAGACGACTTGAGTAAGAAGTATGACGTTATGCTACACCACGCCTGAGATATTTGAAAAGACAGCTTTATTTCTAACCGCTTTAGCTGCATGTTTCAATCGATAGCCCAGACCCTTCGTCAAGATCTTAGCCTCCCACGCAGACGTTCTAAGGCTTGTCACGCGTTCCTGGGAGGCTATCAAGATCTTTGCCTTAAATTTATCATATATAATTATATTTATTTTTGTGTCCCTGCAGAAAGTAAAAACCGCCCGAGAGGAACAAGAAGAATCCGAGGTAAAATTTTGAACTTGAAATAACGGTTATATCTATTTTATCTCTTTTAAACTCCGATTTGTCTAATTCTCTGTGAGTAGAATTCTAAGTTTAAGGTTTAAGTTTGACACTCTGCTCTGTACCTCAGTAAAAAAGTTACTGTAAGCATTGTTTTGTGCCCATCCAAAGGTGGATTAAGCAGCTGCAGTGAAGATAACCTTCCCCGTTATTTCTGTTTGATCGACGAAATGCTGTTCATTAAGAAACCAAAACTTAGTTCAAGTTGCAGTTGCAGTCCGGGAATTTTTCAACAGAAAACTCATTACTCGTGTAGTTAAAAGATACAAGTTTCTTTGGAAATAACTCAAATTTAAGAAAAATTAGGAAAAGGAGAGAAATATACAACACTGTTCTGGACTTGAAATAATCAATCACAAGTTACCTTCAAATTAGTCTCCATACTGGAGGTCCATTTTAGCGTAAACTGTTTCTCGTATGTACTTGTGCTAAATAAATAACGCGATCCCGTTAAATTGTTTAGGACTTGATATCTCAGTTGGAAAACAAGGTTTCCTTGACAGAGACTCGTTGTGCAGAGCTTGCCATGGAAGTAGACGAGCTGACTGCCCACTTGAAGGTAAATGCATGCTTTGGTCCCTGCCAAGACGCCATTTTGAACTTTTTAAACAGTGTTTTGTTGTACTGTATTTGGCTTTAGTACTACAGTGACTGAACTCTTTAATTGGTTCACAAACCCAAGCTTCTTTCTTCTTGGTAGAGGTAAGAAAGTTTGAGCAACAATCAGGGCGACGTTTTGAGGGCCGGAGTGATTTTTGCTTAAGTCTCACCCTATCAGCTTTGACAATTCAAACGTACTTTACAGAGCACTATAGAAAGGACCTTTTTTTTGGTTCAAAACAGGAGCAAAACACGGCAGTGGATGGCTGGAATGAACAAATTTCACAACTTACAGCCGAGTGCGATCAGCTGAAAGATTCGTTGCAAGAAGTCACTAAGGTATTAGCTTCTACTTTTTTTTTCCTGCTGTATTCCCTGTCAACCAGCAATTTTCACACCTCAGGGAAATTGTATAGTTATTGCTGATGGCAGGTCCAGTCAGGAAATGAAGCGGTTCAGTTAAGAATGGAAAATAGCAGCATCAGTGGAGAAAACAAAGATTGCTTTTATCAAATCCCTGGATAGCGCAAAGATTTTCTGCTTCTTGCGATATACATTTCAAACACATGGAAAATTGTCCCATTAGCGGTTTTAAGATTTCTCTGATGGTTTTAAGGCCCCTTAATTAGGAATCCAATTGATAATGATATAAAGTTACCCGGACCAACATCTATGTTCAAGGAAAAGATAAATGATCAGTGTTTTGAAAGATACTATAAGGTGCCTGCATTATAAGATTCGTATGTCGGACTGTCGTACTGAGTGGATCTATCCAACTATTTGTAATAAAATAATAATAATTAGTATCCGGATATATTTTAAGTTACGACTATTTTTTTGCTCGACCTTAAAATATGAGCAAATGTCTCGGCTTGGATGAAAATACTTGGCCGCTGTACAGATGTGACCGCTACTGGAGTTTCGACTGGGAATGTTGAGAGCAGGATTCCGAGCAAACAAGGAAACCAATTATTCTGGGCATTCTGAACAAGTTGCTTTTAGTCCTCTATGCTTTGTCCCTAAAAATTTCGGAGCTGAAGCTAAGTGATGCATTAATCTTTCCTTTCGGGTGGTGCTGTTTTTCAGGTCGCGGAGAGTCGTAAGAATTTAGTCGATGAACTGGCTATAGACAAACAAACAGCAGATACAAGCCACAGAGAGCAGATGGACAAGCTGCAGGAAGAACACAAGGTTGGCGGATAAACTTTACTTTTGATGCCTGTTTTTTTTTTTTTTTTTTTTTTAAAACAAAAAGCATTTATCTGGGGTCATGTAGCCGTTAGAAAGCGAGGCAAGAAGGTGCAACCTCCATCAACAGCGGGAAACGTGTAACGGATAGTAAGCGCGGGAAAACATGTAACTCGTGAAAAGCACGGGACAACGAGTAACGGGTGGCAGGCGCGGGAAAATGTGTGACTTGTACTAAGCCAAAGACACGTCTGATTGGTTGGCAAAGCAACAGCTCGACATTGAATGGATATTTTAGAATTTCATTTTTAGTAGACCCACCTGAAAACCACGTTTAGGTGATTGGAGGTCTCCTCTTAAAATGTTAATTTGTTTTATTACTATTATCGTGTTAACCTATTTATGATGACATGTATGCGATGTTTCTCGTAGAAAGAGCTTAGTGAACTAAGGGAGCACCTAACAGGAGAAAAGGTAGTTGAAATGGTTTCTACTTCAGTTCCTCAAAGTTAGTAGTCAACAGCTATCCTTCAGCTCGACATTCGCAGTGTCAACTTTCCTTGATGATTACTAGGCTTGTCATTGAATATCGTTTGTGTCTTTTAAGATACTTTGATGAATTACTCTAGTGGAATCACGTGCAATTTTCCGGTTTGGTACAACTCTGAAAGTGTTAAATCAGTGACGACATCCTCGACAGCAATTCCAATTTTTGCTGAACCAGAAGTATCTCTTTCTTGCTCAAGGGCTTTTTTATATTTTTTGCCCTTTTTTGGGCCTCTCTAGAGAGGTGACCGCTACTGGAGTTTCGACTGTAAACATCGAGAGCAGGATTCCAAGCGAGCAAAGAAACCAAATGTTCTTGGCATCCTGAACCACTTGCTTGTAATCCTCTATGTTTTGCCCCGTTGAAGCAAAGTGATGCATTGATCTTTCCATTCGGGTGGTGCCGTTTTTCAGGTCGCTGAAAGTCGTGAGAATTTAGTCAATGAACTCAGTGGCCATAGACAAACAGACAGCAGATACAAATCACCATATATCACTATACTTTGATGAATTACTTTAGCTTCGAGTCACGTGAAGTTTTTCGGTTTTGTACGACACTCAAAGTGTTAAATCAGTGACGACATCCTCGACAGCAATTCCTATCTTTGCTGAATCTTTCCTGCTCAAGGGCTCTTTTATTTTTTGCCGGCCTTTAGTTTTGTCTTAAGCTATTTCCTCTTAACGCAACAAAAGCCGTGAATAAACGTTCCTGTCGTCTATATCTCTATAACAGCCCGTTTTTAACCATCCACGAAGCTTCCTACTGATAAATTTGTTTCGTTTTCAACTTTGGTTCTTTTGACCTTTACTCTGATATTTTACAGTTTGTGGAGTCCCAGTTTAGTGATATTCCTTGTAATTTTTCTTTGCAGAAACTACGCAAAGAACTTGAAGAGTCCCAACTGAAGCTAGCGGAAGCGAAGGCCACAGTGCAGTCACTGGAAAGCAAGAGTGGCTGGTTTGAGAGAAGGCTCGCTGAAACAGAAGTATGTTGTTGAGCTACTGTGCATTAAATACGAGTAACAAAAATATAGTTGTAATTACGTTTAGCTCTTGTGTGGGAAGGGTTTTGATTGTAATATAGCAAACACGAAAGGCCGCGTTTGACCACATTTCCAAACACCGAGAAGAGAGTTGAAAATACGACGCGCAGTGGAATAATTTTGACGAACTTTGAGGTGTTGTCGAGGTGTTTGAAAATGTGGTCAAACAGTGTCTTGTCAGACTTGAGTGTGATATATCTTCTCAATCGAAACTAAAACCAGCGGAAAAACGCGGAGGAAAAAAATCGTCAAAGCCTCTGCTAATTAAGATCAGATATCCAAGCACCGTCAAGGTCATGATCTCTTTTGTTTAAACTTCTTGAATTGTTACTGAGTTTGAGAAGTGGAACATGGTGCAGGGTTAACAAAGTGACTGCTTGTGAATAGCGATTCAGAGGGTCCCCAATAGGGTTCTTCAATCCCGCCATTCCGACCGGAATTTTCCCTCAATCCCGTAATCCCGACGGTTTCTACCGGCTAATCCCGATCCCGGTCAACAAAAACTATCCTTGAAGTTCCGTTCCAGATTCCCTCACAGCAAACCCCGCAGACCCAAGCACTGACTATTAGGTTCGATTAGCTGTATCTCTCTGCACTATAAAAACGATGATCTAGTTCGTTTGTTTCTCATGACTAGTTTTAAACGAGTTGCGTCAGCCGATCAGTCAATTTTATGATCTTTTATAGCTTGATTATTTTTCTGTTTTTTGTTTTGCCACTTGTTCGATAACGTTTGCCTTCCAGATCACTTCGATCCCTGAAAAACGTGACTCTCAGAGATGCTAGCGATCAAAGGGCATTAAAGGTACATATCACGACGTGCAAATTCACTGTTAACTACACGTATGGCAAGTCGCCGTCAAGCGCAACTCAGCTGAAGACAGTTTGCCCATTCACAATTTTCA
>Ga0126343_10000484_pt1 | contig 15407 bp, 16 predicted proteins | sample Cyp2metagenome_FD_92531 | JGI IMG/M metagenome (GOLD analysis project Ga0126343, IMG submission 92531) | Coral microbial communities from Lord Howe Island, Old Settlement Bay, Australia - Cyphastrea 2 metagenome | ecosystem: Host-associated > Invertebrates > Cnidaria > Coral ... | reverse complement strand
TGAAAGACTTGAGATTGAATAAACGAATTGATTGAATCAAGTGTCAAGAGTCTTGACAACTCCAAAAAATGCTGAGGCGCCTGTGAGACTGAGGAATCAGAGAGAGGAGAGCTCCTGAACTCAAAAGGAACATATCCTGGCCCTGGGAACTGTTGCTTACACTTCTATCGAATATAGATTACCGGCCACGCAACATTTTCTGACTCTTGCATCCTGGAATTCCGATCGAAGAAACAAAATAATATAATCGTATCAGAAAACGTGTCTAGAACCACACTCTTTGTGCCGCAAGGATACAAATAACCAAGTCAACACTCACATGCATCGTCGCAAATGCAACTTCCCCACAGAATACCATGTCAAGAAATGCGACTGGTGACAGGCAAGGCAATCCTAAATTGGAACTGCCATAAAACATCCATAAAACATGCAAAACATCCAAACGTTAGTTTTCTCAACATTTTTCTGATCCCAAGTGATCCCAAGTGATCCCAAGTGATCCCAAGTCCTGACTGTTTTCCTTTCATTGCACACAGGACTGCGGGGATGACTATGATAGCTTCCATCTCCATCAGCTCCAATGATCTCAGGAAAGATCACTACAATATGCATCAATATGCGAGCCAGGTTGCCAAAATGATGACATCAAAACCAATGAACAAAAAATCCAAAAGAATCTTACTATGCAATGCCGTCAATGCCGTCAATGCCGTCACAATCTCAAATCTCAGCCCAGTGACTTCTAGTGGAGATCGCGAGTCCCAATCTTCTCTGAGCGCAATCAGGTGATACGTTTCTTCGCCCAACATGTGTGGCACGTGGAAGAGGTCCACCCCTACACGCGGACATGCCGAAGAAGTTGACCCAGCAATGCCCATGCGTTTCCTGGAGGCAGGACAGAACGACGTACAAAAAAAAAGGGTATTGACAACTTGCTTGTGATTTACTACTTGGTACATGCTTGGCACATGCTTGGCACATGCTGGGTATCTTGTGGGCCAAGAGTGTAACGTAGTTGCCTTTCAGAGTTGGGACGTTTGGATTTGCATCTGAGCTTCAATGAGACTCGCAAGCACGGAGGAGCACTGATGTCAGATGCCACAGCCTGCTTCCGCTCCGACATGAAGCCTGAAAAGGAACGGCAAAGCGACAGAAAACCTGTTGCTCAAACAGTTTCCATCACCGTATGCAAAGTACCAGTACTCTCGCTTTGTAGGCCCCAATCCAAGTGCCCCAAAAACCCTTCCAAGTATAAAAGCTTCTACGTCTGGATTTTTGGAAATGGGGAGGCTTGTCAACAGGACTCAAGTCTGTGTCAAAGCTGATGGAAACCCCGAAGTAATTGATTCACGTGACTAAGGTCCACTATCCTTGTTGCTGTTGGGTTGAAAAAACCCGATTGTGTCAACAACAAGGCATTCAAGAAGAAAAATGAACCAACAACGATTGGTGCAAGCTGCAGAAAAAATGGTTTGCATGTTGAGCAGGTGCTTATATTGGCAGATCGTATGTACCTGCTAAACTTGGATCTCTGTTTGCTTGACCCCTTTGGCATCTTGTTCTTCTCTGAACATTTATGTGGAATGCCAAGAATTACCTGGAACCCCAAATTGAAATCTTTACCTGGAGACTTCTGGGATCTTTGAGATGGAACCCAAAGAAGGACTGTGACTTTAAACCTCCGCCCCAGCCCTGGTGAGCACCCACAGATCCACATTGGCTAATACATGCTAATACCAACGTAACTATATCTTTGGGATATTTGGATAAATTTGAAAAAAACCCATCAGCGTCAAACATCATACTTTTGGGGCACTGCTCAGTTGCACGTGTCTTCTGAAATCTTCTGGTGTTCTCGTTTGCAAACTCCAAATGGGGTTGTCCCAAATTTGGTAACCCTCCTACAATTCGTTTATCTTTATTTCTTGAAAGTGGCAAAACTGGCCGTCTCCATTTTTCAGTTTGAATAAACAACAACCCACTCCGTTTCCATCCTCGTCATGATTAGTTAACCACAACCTCCGTTACCAAGGCGAACACCCCCACTCAACTGTGCTTGGGGGCTCCGAAAGCGTTCGCGTTCATCCTCCACCAGCAAGTCCTCGAAGCTCTTGTTGCCGAAATCAGAGTCCGAGGTCATAAGCAAAGTCCTCAGCAAGCTCTACATTTGAAAAAAAACTGAGGGATCAGTTCTTAATCTTAAAGAAACAACTCAAAGCAATCTGAAAAACGAACTAGCCCAGCACAAGTTGGGCAAAAAGTGGCCAGTTGAAAACGGCCACTCGAGATATTTCCTGTAGCAACCCCTCGATTAGTCATTAGTCCAAACAATCCTAACACCCATTTCAATCAAAAATGAGTCCTTCCTGAACAAAAGCGCACGACTCGACAAAGAAATTACATATGAAACCGATGCAGCTGAGCGTCTGCAAGCAACACGCATTCCCTGAAATTCTCAGTTTACTGTCCAGCAAGATTTCTCCATCGCACACCCCACGTAGCACCCTTGGATGCCGTGCATGCTCCGGGGTATCCACAAATGTCATCGATGTTGTTTCTAAAGGTGCCCACCATGGTCCTAAATGAAAAATCATTTATGTGCCACAGCACGACTACTCCAGGTGCATCCTCCCAATCCCAAAACAATACGATGCATGGAAGCCATGGAAGCTATGGAAGTTATCGTTTTTCAGCGCAATGTGCTCTTTTCTTCCTTTGCTCTGGGGCCCTACATGTTGTCGTTTCCTCTTGCTGTTTATTTTTTTTGCTTGATTGTCCATCCCGGTCTCCTTTTGTTGTTTGCATTCTTATCCGTTTTTTCTTGTCTCTGTTTCCTTTCTGAATCCACTGGTACAGACTAGTTGTCCTGGATTGACCTTCACAAAAAGGGTTAGTTTTGCAGATTTATATCTCCACAAACTTAACCTAGAAACCAAATGAAACCAATAGATTTTGAGCCTCAAAGTCCTATCGTTTCTCCAACAGTGTCGCCCTGAAAGGCCCCGTGGAGCGCAGTTAAACTATTTCCCAAAGATTGGATTGTCATGATTCAAAAAATACTATGTGAGCTAACACATATTGACATTCACGTCACCTGAATCGCGTGGTTTTCATTCTTTCATGCGTGATGTCAACACTCTGTTGAGATTTGAGGTTTGTTGATTTCATTCATCCCATCTGAATGAAGACTATTGAAGACTCATTTTGTTTCTATCCCAGCTCAACCTTTTTGTCTCTTTGTCGCCTTCTTTTCCTGACTTTGCACTAAGTTTCGGCGGACCCGCCTGCGAAAGCTGAAGACCATGGACTCCGAATTTATCAGCAGTGCAATCCGGGAGCGGCTGTTGAATTCCATCAGACCGGCCAACACCAAAATGAAGGCCAGAACCTGAGTGGCAATGTTTGGTATCTCGAATGCTCGAATTAGATCGAATTAGTAGTATTGGCTTCGAAATCAAATGAAAAATACAAAGTGGAAGAAATTAGTATGGAAAACAAGGACTGAGACATTGCCAACTGGCACAAATGCTGCTAAACACCGCGAAGCCCGACACAAATTCACTGTTGACTTTCTGCCAAATCCCGACAAGAAACTGTAAGCTGATGAAAAAAGAAGATGTGCACAGATTGTGGGTCACGCTTCCAAGCATTCCAAGTTTCCACCAAGCTTAGCACCTGGAGCATAAGACTGGCTTCCACCAAATTCTTTCACCAACCACGGTGGGCTAGTCTTGAACCGACAAAACGGACAGCCATTCTGTGTTCCAATTCTGACGCAGAAATTCTTTCAGCCAGCTGGTTTTCAATATTCAATCAAGTTTGAATCAAGTCCACAAATGCAACATGCTGTCAAGTCACAGATTGGGCAGGAACGGCGATTTGGAAATCCACGAAAAATGTGGCAACGGCAAAGCGAACAGAAATGGTGACGCTTGAGAGAATCAAAGCATTCTGGCAATCACCTGGATAGCCGAAGACCCAAAGGGAGCACATCAAATACATCACCTGGCTGAGCTCGCGTCATCCATGTCATCCGAAGTTCAGACCAACCCTATGGATGGAATCTGTAAGTTTGTGCAAAACCAGCTTTTAATTCCTGTTTGATCCTGCTTTTCACCAAAATGAGACTTTCTGCAAAGCCCAGTCGCAAGTAAAAAAACTCTAGACCTGACGCGATTTAACTGCAAGATGTTGGAACTGATGACCAAATGCATCAACCATGCAGCCATCGAAATTACAAATGGCCAGCGCGAGTGCGAATGGTCGTTCCATCGCAAGTGCAGCATTTGACCAAAGGTGCAAATAGCCCCAATGTGCATACATGCTCTGGAAGAAGAGCGATACTGCCTTGGCTCTCAAAGTTATCAACCTTGGGATATTACTGGTTGATGGTGGTTATCTGGTTTCAGGTTTCCCCATCCCAAAACGGAGCTGGATCTACGTACAGATCCAGCTTTGTCCTGGGACTGGGTAGCAAACCAACGGGAAAACGATGGTAAGCCGCCCAAATCTGTCCAAATCTGTCCAGTTGCTTGATGCGGGCGTCCCACACCGCAGCCTCTACAGCCTCTAAATGTTCATTGGACTTGCCTTGGCCCTGTGATCCATGCCACACGGCGCACGCTACACGATGCAGAATGGATATCACTTCCTGAGATGAAACTGCGGCACCCGAAATAGAAAATTCGAATCTAATAAGAGCAGGACTAGCCCGGAATAGCGGTTCTTTTTTCACCTTGGTCTTCCATTGGGTACCTCAAAAGGAGGGCGTCAAATTGTGACGTGTGGAGAAGTGCGAAAGCCCAACGGTGGTCTCAAGCAGAAAGAATCACAAGTAATTCGCAATCAGAAACTAAAAAAAAGGGAAGCTTGATACTCAGCAAATGCCGAGTGTCAAAACCAAAAACACAGCAATGGGTCGCGAGCACTGCAGCCCCTGTTGTCATCAACATGGTTGCGTCCATTGTGATGTCACTAGAGTCTTGAGCCTCTACAAGGCTGGATGTCGAAGCCAGGTTTGCTCAAAGAATCCATGGGTTCATGATTTTCCCATGACATGGCCAAACAATTTGAAGGTAAACATGGGTAGATCATGGTAAATCCCTCGTTTTTTAAAACCCAAATGACAGAAATTCATAATCCACCGCATGGCCCTGAACTTTTGTTTCTATCCTACATATTTCTTGGCAAAACCTTTGATATTTCTGGACAATTTTCAGCGGCTGCGTGACTTGATGACTTTGGGCTTTTCCAAATCACTAAAAATTGGATGGTTTCATACCATTTCATACCAAACATCACATAATGATACCTAAATGTATCCCAATGTGATGAATTTTCTGGCTCCTTTCTGGCTCCTTTCAAGTCCTTTTCCCCTTTTCATGACCACTTTTTCGTTCGCTCGCGTCGCCACGTGATCCGCGTGATCAGCACTTGGGGCCGGTCCACATCGACACGCCGACATCGTCGGACATGCCCAGGTGGTCCTGCTGTTTCGCTGTGTTTCTGACGATTTCTGACGCTTGGGAGGAAAACTGGGAAGCAAACACTATATCAATGGCAATAACAACAGTAGCAACAACAATAGTAATGATAACCATGACAACCATAGCAAAATAGTAAAAATTACTAATGATACTATGCATAAAAGTAATGACTATAATAGAACGAATATATGACTAATCAAAGGACAAATCACAAGAATGAGAATAGAACAGTGGTTCTGGAGTGTGTTCTGTGTTCATGATCAGGGGTAAGGCGTGACACAAGCGGATAATGGCTATCAGAAGCACCCAGTATCACTGTTCCCTACGTGGTCATTAGCATTTTCCAACGGCAGTGACTGGTAGCAGTGTGATGTGCTAAGAGCACGTCCTTCAAGCGGTGCTCACAGAACTTGCGCATGATGAAGTCCTCAGCTCAAAGGTCCACAATGTGAAAATGGTGCTCCAAAATCCTTCGATTTTTGGAACCTCGTTTTCCAAAATGGCATCTGGAGAAAATCATTCATTTTTCGACCGGCAAATGCACACTGAGCTCAAAGCACAGGCACTCGGAGGTTTGATGTGAATGTGCAGCAACAACTGCCCAGAAAATTCAGGTCTGCACAAATGTTGATTGGCTGGTTCCATGTTTACATGGCATGAATGCGGCATAAACAACACCGATGGAAAGGATGTTGAAGCAGCCTGGACACGCTTGTACTGAGCGCGATGGATACGCACCATGCCCTTCAGGCGTCTCAAATGAGCCTGCAACAAAAAGCCAACAATCTGAAGTCGGTTTCAATATTATGCAAAGCATATCTGGCATATCTCAAAGCAGTTGAGAAAGTGGAGCAAAATGATGCAAGGTGATACACTGATACACTCAAGATCACCATGGGTTCCCACCGGTGATTTCTTGGACTTCAAGTTGCGCTGGCCCCTGACCTGACACGGGAAGCATCGCCCTGTCGTTGTGTCGTCGTGTTTGTCACTGAGCTCCAGGACGTCGCCAAACGGTCAATCGCCCAGAAGGCTCTTTGCGAATCAGATAGCGCTGTTTGGCGGCACTGTTCAGCCTACCACACATCTTGACTCAACTTGGGCAAATCTCAAGATTGATCCATTTTTTCCCTGATGGCCAATGCTATCCAATGGTCAAGACATTTCATCACTTTCGGCCTTCGTCCTCGTTTCCATTCCTTCAGCGTCCTCTTGGCAATGCGCACGTGTGGCCTGATCACTGGGGTACCATGGCATGCCAATGGAGCTGCATCGATCGGTTCGTATGGAAAACACGATTAAAACATGATGAACAATTAAACATATTAAGCATGATATAACACGACTAAACCATCCATTAAACCATCCAAATTGATCTAAAATCTTGGTAAATCATTACCCAAATAGTAAGCCTAACAGTCCTAACAGTTACTAACCTCTAAGATCCCATCCCAGCCTGCGTGGAATTTGTCCCATGACCGTTGGGGAGTCGATATCCACGGCATCCCCAGGTTGTGCCACCAGCATGTTGCTAGAGGTGACATGGGAAGTTCCATGACCTGCAAAGGGCCTCGGTGGCAGTGTTTTTTTCATGGTGTCCCATCCCGGAGAATCGGTTCCACATATCACCACTTTTGGTGACTAAAATCGTTGAAACATGTTGAAACATGTTGAAACCTCAATTTGTCAGAAAAGAATCACTGGAACTGGCGCCTGCGAGCTAAAGCCACCACTCCAAGGAGGGCCCAGATGACGCCACTTCCTGGCTGACAGGTTCTTGGTAGAACCAAGAAATGTGGATATCAATCAACCAACCACCCCCCATGATCTACACACATATAAATGTATATATATATATAACATGGTATGTATATCTAAATATACATATGAGATATGCGTGAGGTTGGGTTTGTCCAAAAATGGAACATTTACCCTCGATATATGGTCATTCTAGTAGGGAAGATGAACTATGGGAGCACGCGATATTCAGAGGAAAGGTGAACCAACCCGTGTCCAGTTGAAAGGAAAGAAGGAACGTGCGACATTCAATGGCTCCCTGATCATTCTGATCATCTAACCATCTGCTCATCCGTGAACCCCAAAAGAAAGCGTTCAGATGAAGTGCAGCATCTACCAGCGTCCACTGTGGCCGAACCTGTGCTCTTGCTCTCTTGGCGCAACTCAGTCTGCCCACGAGTTGGCAATTGCCTCAACGACATGGACACAGTCGAGTTGGAACACAACTTCTGTTGTTGGAACTTGGTGAGCTTTCAGCGGTTTCCAACGGCTGATTTCACTACCTGCAGCTTTCAGCCTTCTCTGTTGGTCAAAATCAAACAGCCCAGGAATGATCATGTTGACACGCTGAGAAAGGAAACCTCGTCATCTTCTGAAAGGATTTGCAACTGGGTACTTCTAACCAAAAGCAGCTACTTAGCCACGCAGCAATGTGGCCACACTGCATGCTACACCCTGAAACACATGAACTTTCTGTGACTTGAGGGTATTCCACCTTACTTTGGACAAGTTTGAAAAACTGGACATGGTACTGGCCAAGACTCAAATTCAGGACATAATGTATACAATATATGTATATATACGTATGTATATACACCAAATAATAATATGTATGTACATGTTTCAACACAAGCGGAGCTAAGAGTGCGGTGAGAACGGCACAGTGCAGTTCTCTCTCTTAGCCAACTTGGATTCCAGGAATTTCTGGCATGGTGGCATGGTGGCATGGTGCTCCATGAACATGTTTGCCTCCTCGGAATCAAAACGACTCAACAGCTCCAGGCCCCCTGCGCTCGTCGGCACCCGGTGGTTGGCACCGGCTGCAAGAAGCTCTCACTAACCTCCGATGAAACCATGGGAAGATCCCAGAAATGGCTCCGAAAATGGGACTGTTTGTCGCTGATATGGCAATCTAATGGGGAATGTGATGATGAGTGGATTTGGGGTATCCCATTCTTGGACAAATCCAAATTGGATCAGCTCAAAGTTGGAAACATCCACATGATTCCAGGGTTGATGGTGTTTTTTTTATTGGCTGAAATGGGGTATGTGAGTTCGGCACAAAGCAAATTGTGAGCTGACTCTAAACGCTGGCGCCTGCGAAAGACATGCTGCCAACAGCAAGCCTGCGACGCGCATTTGTTCTAGGCTAAGCTCACTCAGGTGCTTCAAAGAATAAAGAGCGAGACTATTTTTCGCATTTTCCGTTGGCTAATCTGCATTGACCTCCATTAAGCCCCATTAAACCTCATTATTTCTCAACACACATACACAATTACAACATAAGTCATGAACAACCGCACCATTCACCATTTCACCCAGTGCCTAGTGCGAAACTGATGCATCGCCGCAGCCTGAGACCGCCATTTTCATGCGAGTGAGTCAACCCCCTATGGACTCACAAGAATATGTCATTTGAAACCGGTTGATTTATGGGTTCAGATGGGTTCAGTATCTTCAACCTATATCCAGAATGGTACCCCCAGAACAGCAGATGTTGAACAGGTTGAGAGATGTTGAGAGACAGGCTACTTACATATCAGTCTTGGATGTTTGGGAATGCCACTGCAGAACGTCATCTACTGGGCTCCCGAACATGGAGGGCACTGGAAAACTGCGGCCCAGTTGCCTTTCCCTTCTTCTGTTTGAGCAGTGAGCAAGCAGAACACCATTCGAAACGAATCACATGAAGAGCACCACAACCACACACTCATTGAGTCTGGCAAGCGTAGAGTTTGATGGGTGTTGTTTTCTTCATGACCCAAAACGTCTGACAAGCAATGGTTTGCAACATGGTTTGAGTCGTTCCCGAACCTCTGTGAACATACATCCATATCCTGTCAGCTGGTCAGCATTTTTTCCGCAAACGAATTGGTCGGTCCTTTGAGGAGGCCCTGTGTTTTGAAAATGCTGAGCCAGGTCACAACAGGAAGCGCACATTCAACGCAGCCGCACCCGTAATGCCATTGAATGCACGACCATGTGCCCATTTGGAGAATCACCAACTTTCACCAAGGTCAAAACAACAAAAAGTGTCAGCAGTTCCACCAAAGTCCATCCTGAAATCAAAATTCCAAAGGGGCACTCCCCAAAGTAATTGAAATTCCTTTGGCCTGGCCACTTTCAAGAACAGCTTCGTGCCAAGCGGAACTTTGACATTGGTGTACAAACAAACTTCTACCATGAAATGATACATCTGGCCGCTAAAAAAAGACATGCCAAACATTTTGTCCAAAGAATTGCTTCGTTGCTGTTCTCATGCAATTTGCCATGCAGCGCACGAATTCTGCCCAGCGCCCTCTGCCACATGCCACGCTTGTGCCACGGGCCACGGGTCGCCCTGGGCAGCCCCCAGTCGAATGGATTCGTCATGTCACGAAACTACCAAACTCACAGCCGGACATGGTCGGCATGGCTTGGCGCTCGTTTTGCTCCTGAAGTGACGTGACTTCAACTTCAACAGGTGGGGTCAACATGGTCAACAGTTAAGATTTAGAACAGGATGAACGGATGAACCCATGAACAGGTCATTTTGACATTTTACCATACTCCAAAGTTTGGGGTGGAGGTTTGAACCATACCGTAAGGTGAAAACTCCCAACTTCACGGTCAGCCGAGATGATTTAGATCGAACAGGGTCCTGCCCAGTCGGAATTTTGCCTTGGAATCCAAATCGAAGCGAGGCAGTTGATGTGTGACCTGTCGTGGACTATTAACCACTATCAACCCTGGTAGGGGCTTTTCCGCCCAAAAAATTGGGAGACCTTTAAAGGTTTCCATGGCTTGCCTGCAATGTGGTCATGTCAAAGCTCAGCTGTGGATTTTCGGATTTGCTTCACAATTGGGGCCCAGGGCCAGTCGAACGCGGCAACGATGGGAAGACGGAAGCATGGAAATTGCTGCACCACGTCCTTGGGAAAGTGCTGTTCAATCTCGTTGACGCAACACGAGTAAAACAAATAAAAACAGACCTGGTTTGAAGCGAGCCTTTCTGAGTTGCAAACTTCCTGCGGCATCTTCTCTAAATACTCAGCAGTATGTCCTGCACAAAAATCGTGTCTCTAGATGTCACCAAGTGCACTTTTTTTTGTCCAACAAATCTGTGCTTCAAACTTCCATCCCACCTGACAGCGCCGTCACTGGCGTCATGTTCAGGAAAAACACAGCGTCCGGGTGGCGCAGCCTCACAAGCCACGCGGCAAAACGGTCACAACTTGCCGACCCGACCACTTGGCACCTGTTCAGCCCCTGGGAACGTACTGGCGCCAGTTCGCAATCGCAATCATCCTCAGTTCCCAGCGCTTTCCGAATCTGTTGGAACACGAAAACCTGTGAAACCAGTGAAACAGCCATGGCTTTCCAGGAGCCCAGCCAAGCTCAGCCCAGGTGGAGCTGGAATGTGAGCAGCCACCTGACAGACACAGCTCCTTGGGCCCATGGGGCCATGGATACAAATCTACTAGCAGTTTACTGCACTGGCTTTCAGTTGGAGATATGGCTAAATTAGAGTTAGTAGAGGCTTATCACTGTTCGTTTTCACCTTAAAAAGGTGAAAACAGCGATGTCTAAGCCTGCCAAACAAATTGAAGAAAATTGGACAAAGGCAATCCGGCTGGTAAAAGAGCAACTAGACTATATTTGAGTCATTGGGATATTTTTGATTTTCGACCAGTTGTTTTTTTATGAGTCGTCATGACGGGGTGACTTTTTGTGGCATGGACTTGACTGACATCTGGACGTGGGGAAAGTGGGTCCATCATTTGAACACGCCACGTCGCACCTCTTCACCCAAGACCTCTTCTGCAACTGATGGCAGGCCTTACAAAGCCAAGTTGTCAGTAGATCATTCCACAGCGGTTCCACTTGGCCCATTTTCGTTTTCAAATGGTGCTTGTTGCGGTGATATTGTGGGCGGTCCAAACCTCCCTCGCTTGTTCTGTTGCTTACTCCGCCCTCACTCCGCCTTTTCCCTCCTCAAAACACATTTGCTCCTTAAGATGGTCAAGTCCCAAGCAAACCTTTCAGTTTTTATAGTTAAGCATCTACTGTATATTGGTTGAATCAGTAGTCCTGTTGGTGTTGAAGTTATTTGAAGTTCATGATTTTGGTCAAACCACCACAATTTTGCGTCTTCTTGGTTATGGTTGTTTCAACCTCCAATTTCTGGTTCAGTCTTGTTTGGCCCTCCAATTCATTAGCTGTTCATGTTTAAACTCCCAGTTGACACCTAGAATCCATCAAAACAAACATCCCCAACAATGATCTTCCCATATTACCTCTGAGTTCTGTTCAGCCATGAAAAATATGGCCATATCAAATCCTTATTTTCCGGGATTCCAATGTGAACCCGACCCAAGTTCCCCGGCCCACAAGTTCATCCACAATGCCCGCGGCTTCGGCACCGCCCACGCTGGAAAGGTCCTCCAGATATATGATATGATATAGATATATAGATATATATATATATATATTATATATATAATATTATATATATATGATGAAATCATTGAAATGGACTAGGATGAAATTAGGATGATGAAGTATAGTACACAGGTTTAAGGAATGCGACTTTTTGACAGCAATATGGACATTTGACCGATACGTGGATCCTGGTTGCAGGTCTAACAAGTTTTGACTCAAATCCGATTGTCGCAATCTCTGTCGTGTCTTCAAGAACTTCACTCGAAACACACAAATGCATAGCAGACGGTCCGTGCACACAAGAACTTTTTCGTGAGCACCAAAGAGCCTGTCACGAAGCGGGATCTAAACACATTGATCCAGGGATGGTCCGCACTATCTGGAAATCCCGATGTGCAGGTCTCAGAAGCATTCCCTCGCTACATACTACGATGTTCTATGTCTCTATGTGGAATGGACGTTAGTGGAGTATTATCCGACTACCATCCCAAAACATTCCGAAAACATCATTTTCGAAGCGATTGGTAGCATCCCAGCCTTGATGAGTCGTTGTGCACCTGTCAGAAAATCACATCCGGGTCCTGTTGGGGGATGTATGACATGTCAGTTTCCAAAAAAAAAACTGCGAATTTCTCTCCGCTGAATCCACACCAGCCAAATCATACAGTCAATTTTTGTTGCCCAAGTCCCATGTCCACAATGACAACGCTGAGGCACATTGGCTCGCCAGCAAACCACACGAATCGAAGTTTCTGGATCCTCCCAAGCAGCAAGCAGATTGGCTCGGGTTTCCCGGTCTCCCCGAATATCACGTTGGATCTGTGCAGAAACAAGGCCTGGGTGGCTTATGACATATTGTCGAAGCACAAAATTCATGAACATGAACTCATTTCCACCGACCATCAACAGGTTTGCCACAATGATTGGTTGGTGAAACTCTCATTTCAAGTGGGTAAATCCTTTTAATCGCATCCAACTTCGAGTGATTCATCCTCATGCGCCAGCGAATTTACCCAGATTTTGGCCATTGATGAACCCACCATGTTTTCCAATCAGATCGGTCGATGAAATCCATCATCGATTTTACCAATGTTTACTTGGTGGCGAACTACCCACGGCTCGTAAGTGGGTTAGTTCACCCCAGTTATAAGTGGGATTTTTGTAGGGTTAATCCACATGAATCACTGGGGTGAACTAACCCACTTACTAAGTGGGTAGTTCGCCACCAAGTAGCATCTGAAATCACCCATTTTCCTGGAAAAATCCACCAATTTCGCCGGCCTCATAGGGCTTTAGCTCCACAGCCAGCGCGTCGCATGTCACGTCTTCCCTCACCCGGTCCCAACGGCGACGATCCCAGAGGATGCAATTGGCCTTCGCCGTGGCACCATAAAAATCATCACAAAAAATCACACCAAATATGGGGAAAATTGTGAAGTTCAGCGAAATGGTGAAGTCCATTGCCAGAATCAGGAAGAAATTAAAAAGGTTGGATGATTTCTGAGAACATGTAGATGGTGTGTTGTTAATCATCACAAAGTCGAACAGAATTCTAAGCGTCGCCTCTCCGGTGACCTTGCTGGAAGCGAGGCCTAGGAGCAAATGTTACACCCACACAGTCGGCCATTTTGAGTATTAGTCCATCCATTTGGGTTGTCTGAGCCCAAATTTTTATTGGTTCCTCATCATTTTCCTAGTAACATGGGCATTTGGGTGTCCATTTTGACTCCCAAACAGATCGCTGAGAGTCATGCCATAGCCTTCTTCCACGAGGCTCGTTGCAAGGTTTGCACCAATCTTCTCATTCGCATCTAAGCCCTGACGGGCTGCAGCTATGGCACTATGGTCTGCAAAAATCCCACGAATCCATCCACAAAATGGGTGTCTTGCGGTCGAAAGCCGACGCATTTTCTGGGGAAAATCATTGCTTTGTTCAACTCTGGCAGCTTTTTAAGCGGACACATCTGGCTGATGGGACTATGTACAGCGCCTAGCAGCAACTGCCTTTTGCAGTTGCCACGGAACTACCAGAGCTTGTTGGATCTGTTTGATCAGTGTCAATTGCGTGCAGTTGCCAGCTCCACTTTCTTCAACTTTGGGAATCTCAGACCTTTCTCACCTGGCATCAAGAGTGACAAACATGTGGCCAGAAATGGACACTTCTATGTGGCTTGAAAATTTCAAGATACCCCCAAAATGGTGAGAATCCTCGTCAGGTCTTAACACGTCTTACGATTAAAGACGTTGATTTGGCACATGATTTGACCGGTGGTGCCCATCACCGCAGGTGCCTCTGAAACTTGATCTGCCAGTGAGGTACAACTCGTCACAGAGTCGCTCCTGTGTTTGCAGAGCGGATCTATCTGTGGAGATCTACATCCGTAGCACATGAGAGGGGGCTTCCCTGGTTATCCAAGCAGCCAAATGTGCATATGTGTAGATCCATCATGTGTAGATTGAAAAATGATGAAAAATGGGTAGATAAATTTACATGGGTATAACGGTGTAATCGCATGTATTCAAAACATGGCAGTTGCAACAATCATTAGGCCGGCGATGCTGAACCAAAAACAATGGCTCCAGACTCCAGACCAGGTCAAATTTAAGACCTCTTTCTTGCTCACTCACCATCCCTATTTTGCAATTTTGGGGTGTGCGCCATTCTCAGACACACCCACATGTCATGTTGTTGGTTACATCACATTCCCAGTATTTCCCAATCCCAGCAGACCCCCATATTCTTCGTTTTACATCCTTATTGTATCCTGTCCCCAAATTTGAGGAATCAACCAACTGGGGCTTTGAACACCATCCCCCTATAATCTAACTTATACCCTGTATATATGGAACATTATGGAACCATATCACATATAACCAAATATAACCAAAAAAATACAACTAATTCATTGGCCATTTCAGGTACCTAAATTGAAGGTGCCTACAATCTTGAAAAGGCCTATGTAAGGGCTATGCAACCAGATATGTTTCCAAAATCGGGTCTTATATGCTACAATACTGAATAATAGGTTGATGATATATCCCTATTCTATCACTCAATTTGGGATTCATATCAAATATACTGACCCTAAACCCAAAACCCATAAAATTGGAGATGTCATGGCTACCTGAAAAACATCAAAATCCAGCCAATAATTCAATGGCTATGTTGAAAAAAAATCGAAGATCTCATGGGAAAAAAAGAAGATCCATCCCACAGTCCCCCAGTCCCCTGCGGTCCATGGCAACTCCCCCAGTGTCAGCCAGCACCAGACCGGTGACTTTGGTGCCACAGCTGGAGCGCGCAGAGGTGATGGAGGCTTCGTCGGTGTTCCTCAAGGCACATAGGGGAAAGGATGTGGATATAGTTTTTATGATGTGTATACCTATCTATCTATCTATCTATCTCTATCTATCTATCTATCTATCTGTCTATCTGTCTATCTGTCTATCTGTCTATCTGTCTATCTGTCTATCTGTCTATCT
>Ga0126343_10000483_pt1 | contig 15414 bp, 6 predicted proteins | sample Cyp2metagenome_FD_92531 | JGI IMG/M metagenome (GOLD analysis project Ga0126343, IMG submission 92531) | Coral microbial communities from Lord Howe Island, Old Settlement Bay, Australia - Cyphastrea 2 metagenome | ecosystem: Host-associated > Invertebrates > Cnidaria > Coral ... | reverse complement strand
TGATGAAGGCATAATAAAGAGGGTCGCACACGGCTCGTGTTGACACACCCCAATTGAGGTTGCTTGTTACATGATAAATGTTTTATATTCGTTTGAGCGGGGTAGCGAATTAGAATATAAAAGCAGTGCTTAACGAATAATTTTTTTGTAACAATAGAGTATTACATTCGTACCATGAACCACTTTATAATCACATCTATGATATCAGAGAAGCTAAACAAAATACTATAGGCTCATTGTTTGTCTACCTATTCACTAGTTTGTTCATATATCAAATAAACCTTAAAGTCAATTGGCATAGACATGACCAATTTCAAATTTCACATGGAAACTGACAAAAGAAAATCATTTTTTTCCTGAATTTCACACAGTAAAAACCCATCTGTTTGAGGTCATACTGAACAGATTAATTTCTCATATTTTAGGGTAGTTTTTAACAATTCAGACTGATTAGGCTCTTACGTGTATTTCTCAGAGGTTGTATATATATATTTTTTTGTTTCACAGGTTCAGATTTTTATCTTTATTTTTTTTAGTCTATAAGATATTTTAATTTTAAATTTTCACGCTCAGTAACCATTCGGCAGCGCTATTTGGCCCCTCCTGAAAACCGTAGAATTAAAGCGAAAGACCTCCTATTAATCAATCAACTACAAATAAGGGGACAAATATTATCGCACGAAAATAGAGTTTCTTTTAGGCTCGCCAAGAGTTGCCCGAAAATCACGATGCGGTGATATCTCGAAGAAAAACTAAACTCGGCAAATATCATGTTGTTAATCTTTTCCGGGGGATAGCTTTTATTCTGTGTGAAAGGATGAAGATAAACGGTCGACCTCGATCTACTGCCCGGTTTTCTCTGACAATGACACTTAAGCTTACTGAGTTCAGCTCACACTCGAGATAAGGACGGTATTAAAGATTAGCCTGTTCCTAAATGCTAGCCAGTCATGCTATGTTTCTCCCTACCAGCAGCCATCTTTGTTATAGGTTGAAGTTTGACATGCGTGTTGGTTGACGTGCGTATTGTCTGCGTTGAAGGTTGGGGCCTACTTATTTTTCATTGGTTCATTATGAGCATGCGCATGCAAATTATCCTGGACTCTCCTTTTTTCCTGCCCGGGTTCAGCTCCTATATGGGGTGGGAAGAAAAGGAGAGTTCGAGATTTGGACTAATTCATTGTAACCTTTTTTATGCTTTACCAGAGTATATTATATGGCTAGGTCCGCGAACGGGCAAGATGAATTAAATCCTGCGCTGTGATTGGCTACCTTCGCGGGCAAGATGGAGCTATCTTGCCCGCTCAGGACTACCCTCCGCCTCCCGCAAGAAAAATGTCCCTAAAAGCCATATAATATTTCCTTTATTGACCAAGTTTGTTTGGTCAAGATGGCTGGATGTTGTCCTCGTTCTGTTTTTTGCGAGATTATGGACCTCGACTCCGTCTCGGTCGATAAACACGCAAAAAAAAGAACTTGGCCAATATCCAGCCATCTTGACCTCACACTTGGTCAAAACCCCAGTCGAAATATGCCTCTTACACTCCTTTTTTTAGAGGTAATGAATGCAGCAGTAGTTATAACCGTGATGGGCCATCAAGAAGTTAACAAACCTTCCATGTATACTCTCCCTTGGGCTTTTGCTCGTAGATGGAATGGAGAGGTGCATACACGAGATGAGTTGCTAACCCAAGCAAAACAAAATGAAAGATAAGGTGATTTTACGCAGACATATTACTGTGCTCTGGAAAAAAATATTCGTGTATAGATCGTTTTCACTGTCACGCAACAAAAAAATAAATCGAAAACCATCCAGTGGAAAAAGCCAAGAAATTCTGATGTTATAGAAGACAACGAAATAAGTCACTTCTTCAAGTTTTAGGCTTGTACCTTCTCCCAAACTCCAGATATTCGTCGAAATGTTTCGCAGAAATTTATAGAGCCCAGTATGGAAACGCCATGTTGGTGTACATCCGTGGTGCACCAATATGGCGGCCGGAAAATAGTGTTAACATCTGGAACTTACTTTGGCTATCTAAGCGACTAATTATCAGTGCTGAACAAACAATCACTTACGTAATCCTTTTTCCTAATAATCTAACTTCTAAAACGGCTCGAAATCATGAGATAAGTATATATTTTTTTTAAGTATATATTTTTTAACTTCGATCGTAGACTTGTGTCACGCTCCTCCATAACTCTGAACTTCAAAATGCTCTGGTTTCCAAACGAAGCACGCTATTGAGCTGTAAATTTGTAAACTGATGTAAGTTTACTGCCTCTTATGCCTGATAAGGGTAAAAACATTGGTAACTCTTTAGTTTTGGATTTTAGAAAGTGATGACGTCACGTGAAAACGATCTATTGAAACATTTCACTGCTGACTTGTTTGTCACATGTTTAAAAGCTGCATTTAGTACATGTATGTCATACATCATACAACTAAAGCAGAGTTATTTAATTCCTCTACAGAAATGATAATGGACCTGGCGAGGCAGAGGATGTACAGCATGGAAGTGATCACAGTCTGGATTCTGACGACAATTTAAGTTCATAAAATTTTAATTTTTGCAGAACAACTAATTTCAGAGACTTTAAAGACTCTGAAAGAAGACTTTACTAACACCCCCATAATGGCTTTAATGGAAAAAATAAGTAACAACGAAAAGGACGTCCACTGCACGGAACATTTCCATGGATTGGTTCTCGTAAAAAGCAGTAAAGTCAAAAAGAACATTACATTTAACATAGAAAGCATCGCACCAATATGAAGAGATTAAACAATGACTAATGGAACTCTACGGCAAAACAGCTGGTTGCAGAAAATCAAGAAGGATTTATCATTGTAAAAATTGACTTCAAAAAGGATGTAGCAAAAATGGTTCAAGGCTTAAAAGAAGGAGGCAATACACCACCTTAAGTTGCAGACATGACAAGTCATTTTGAGCCAAGGAACCTCAAGTTCTCGTGGCTGCGAAGACCAAGGAAAAGGGAACTCGTAGAAATAACGTCTAAAGACATTTTTCGCGTAAACTAGCTGTTCGCGGTATACCACAGTTAGTTTTCATTTGGATAGTATGAGCAAGAGAAGCACGAGACGACTTCCACTGCATTGAGTTTAAGATAGAAATCGATCCGGTTTCTATGTTGAAAAAGTAGCATGGGAGGAAATCAATAAAAATGGTGTTTGATTATTACGCGATTTCAGATCTGAGATTTGCATTCTTAAAAACCCTGTCACTAAGAGTTTTGCAAACAAATTTAATCCCAGCTAAAAACCAGGGCTCATTATTTACAAGATATACGAAATCAGTACACACTCCTTCCACACCACACTCAGTATACCCCTTGAGTCTCCCAGTATACATACCGCATACTGACGTGTGGACAGACTTAGAAGGAACCTCACCACAATTTCGTATGCACTCCTTCCACGTACCTTCCAGTATACCTCCTGTTTCACACAGTATACATGAAGTATACTGAAATGTGTACTGCCACAATTGAAAAATTCCACATACACACCTTCCACACACTAGTCTGCGTAGCCAGCGTTTCCTTACCAGGCCAATGAACTCCTTGAATTTTATGGAGCCACCTTGGCCTTAACGAGCGCAGGCGTTCTCGTGAAATCAACATTTAAATCTTTTGTGACCTGAAACTTGAAATTTTTCATTTCCTACGTTGTGTTAAATTAACACTTTGCGCATTTCTAAGCGAAATCGACATCTCTGCTGTTAGTGACCTGAAATCGACATTTTGGACGCTTTGCACTTTTTAAAGTAAAATCGACATCCTAGCCGTCACGATCGCGTTAACATGAAATCAACATTAATATTTTAACCTTTACCCATTTTGCTCCTTTCTAAGTGAAAGAAACTCCTTGCCGTCAAGCGTCAACCTGAAACTTACATGTTAACCTATTTATACCTGAAATCAACATTTTTAAGCTTAAGCGTTTCGTCAAGTCAACATTTTGCTGGTTTTTAAGAAAAATAAATATCCTAGCTGTCACTCGTTAACATGAATTCAACATTTAAACCACTTTAGACTTGTAATCAAAATTAATCTTGTCTGAGTTGCGATTGTGGAATAAAGGGAATAGGCATTTTTATCATAAGTAAACTTTGTCGAAAACGCTCCAAATTTCGCAGGCAGTTTTGTTCAGGTATGTCATGCAATGTCCCGTAGTTTAAGCTTGCCTCGTTTTCCAGATATTGCGCATGCAAAAAACACACCTTTTCCAACTTGTGTGCCCTTTTTGAATACGTTAATTCTCGAAAAAGAAGAGCAACCCACCAAAAAAAACAAACTTCAGAATAATGTTTCTCAGAAGAAACGAAGCCTACATGCCAAAATTTAGGCCTTCTTACAACAGTTCTATTTTCCACCCAAATCGTCATTTAGCATGGTCTTGCACTCACCCCTTCAAGGCTCTGTCATTAGAGCAAGGATAATAAGCTTAGGCCTATGATGACAGAGCATAATTTATTCATTTTAAAATTTTTAAGCTTTGTAAACAACTTGTTACTTGAATTTTGTATTTCTTTTTTCTTTGTTTTGAGCAGGCTGGTCTCGAGCCCTGGCTGGGAACATTGCATCGTGTTTTTGATCAACTCACTAAACTCTTACAGCCTTTTTCCACTCAGGTGGACAAATAAGTACTGGCAAATTTAATATTATGAGGTATATGTAACCCTGCGATGGACTAACATCCCATCGGACGCGAGAAGGGGGTGGGGGAGGGTGGTAGTAGAAATACTCATAGTTGGTACATGCTACAGAAACCGGAATAAGTGCGAACCTGACGGGCCATCTGGCTCATATGCAGACTTAACTTCCACTTCGCAGTGTCTTTTTGCCTTGGCCTCTTTTTAAGACAAATGCTCTTGCAAAACGTTTCCGATGAAAATGACTTGATTTTAAAGAGAATGAACGTACAGGGGACATGCATTTTCATACGAATAGTTTTAAACAAAGATTCGTTTTGCCACAGAAGCAAAAGGCAACTATTCATCCATGAACTGGCTCAGGGAGTTTGATATTTACTCAATACCCGCACTATCTGAGCTATCGTTCTCAATAATTGAATGCAGTATATTGATGGCATTAGTCTTCATTACAAAGATATGTTAGAAAAGATAGCGATACAAACAACTCAGCAATTCGTAGGTTTAATTTGTTACCGAATGAACCCAATTAAATGAAGTACATTCGCAGTTGCTCTAAACATTGAGACCAAATGCTTTTGCAGACACCCTCCCCATTTCTAACGATCCAGTTGTTAAAATATCAAGAAATTTGGCAAAAAAAGAATAGGTCAGAATCCACGTAAATGATCTGTCACAAAAAAATCTGAATTTTGCAATAGGGAATTTTTGTTAATGCAGAACATGCAGTAGAAACTATTGTCAAAATGTATTAGAACAGTGTTGGCAGGATGGTTTTTTCAACGTTTTCGTTGATACGCGACTTTAAAAAACAAAACACCCGCGGAAACGTTTCCAAAATTTACGTCAGTCTTACGCGTTATCGACAGATCGGATCGAAATCCACCAATCACAGCCACTAGTGTGACCTTCTGACCTTCTCTTCTTCATGCTAGCGGGCTGTGATTGGAGGATTTCGATCCGATATGTCAATAACACGTAAGATTGACGGAAATTTTGGAAACGTTTCCGCGGGTGTTTTGTTTTCCAAACTCGCGTATCAACGAAAACGGTGGTAATGTCTATTCGTAGTGAGGAAATAGTAAAAAAAATCTTAAGACTAGATTTTTTAAAATAAACAAAAACCGCTCTTTAAGCCTTGTTTCCAAACAGCCCCGTTGTCATAGCAGCAGCACACACCTTAGCCAAAATGCGAGAATAAGCCCTTTTGTGACCTTAAGATGACTCAAAAAACGTGCGCCAGCTTATCAACCGTTTAAAATAATTACAACTAAGAATAGGCACTTGAACGGTGTGACCAAGCTTCAAAACAGGTCAGAGGGTAGCTAAAATACTTTTAATACACAAACGAAAACAACTCAAATCTTAGCGATTAGTGATACTATACAACAAGAAACCAATTCCTAACCATGCGACAGAAGTTTATAAAAAAAATAACTCAGCAAAACAACAGCTCGGAGGGACCGAAGTGATCAGCAAAAGAAATAATGTTTGAGTAGCGGTAAAATGACAAATAGCTTGCAGCGAAGCGGCCAGCAACAGAAACAACTTGGAATCCTGCAACAAAACAGCTCGAAGTGAGGGTTGTTCAGTACTCCGACAAATTTATGCATAGCCATAGGCGGATCTAGGGGGAGGGTGCAGGGGGTGCGCACTCCCCCTCCCCCCTGAGATGAAGCTTTCTTCTTCGTATTGGCTTTTAAAATTTGTTTACCTGACCGGTCAGTGACGTCATTCCTTAGAGGTGCGCCCCCTCCTTAGGAAAATCCTGGATAGTGTCCTCATTCCTTAGAGGTGCACCCCCTCCTAACAAAAATCCTGGATCCGCCCCTGATAGCTTTGTATTGTATTGTGTCCACATAACAATAAATTAACAATACAATACAATGGAGAACGACGCAGTACAATAGGATACAATACAATGCTATGCATAAATTTGTCAGAGTATTGGACAAGTATGAAAATAAATTTGAATGTCGGCACAACGACCAAGGAACTAGATGCATGGCAATCTTGGGAAAGCAAAGATCAGTGAACGATTGAGAAACCCGCGCAGATACAATTAAGGCCTAAGTCCTTTTAACTCCTCCTAAGTTGCCTTAAGTCCCGTAAAGTTGCTATAGGCTAAGTAATTTCAAAACCGAGTGCGGGGGGTTTCATCAGGTTTCCAAACGCAAGAAGCCATTTAAAACCACGAGGCCTCAGGTCAAGTGGTTTTATTATTTTCGAACGTATGGAAGCCTGGTGAAACCTGAAGCACGAGTTTTTGAAATCACTTCCTCAGCAAAGAAATTTAGTTTAAATTATCATTTCAATAAGTTTCCTCAATTCAGATATTTCATTTGGGACGTAAAAATGCGATTCTATCACGTAGTCGCTACTCTATGACAATTTTTCAATATTCATCACTGTGTTTAGTTGCCACCTAGCTGTTTTTCAGTGCTGAGCGAACACGTTGCTTTGCAAAGCAAATGGCCAGCAGAGTGCAGATTAGACCTCCCAAAACCCGCGAAAAAGAAAAAAGTGTGTGACCAGCGCTATTCCGAGGTTAAGTGTGCGCCTACTCTGTTAAATGCGGGGGTAGATAATAAATAAATACGCCTTAGAACTGGGGATTTCTAACGTTAGTGCCATTTTAGGTCGGAAGTGTACAGCAAGGTCGAGAGCGAACCAAAAAACAATTCTCCACCATTGAGCACGAATTTAAATTTAAAGTCAGACAAAGAATGGCCTTTTCTTTTTTGGGAGTTTAAAAACTGCACCGTTAATTTTAGCGTCAGCAATAAATCTTTAAAGGATTGGTTAAACAAGGAAACATTGTTTTGGAGGCAACTGCTTCCCAGCTAAGCCGCGCGGGAAACATATGATATGTCGCGGGAACAAATTTTGCTGCTCGGTAACAAAAAATGTTTTCGCCTGGGGTCAAAAAGACTTTTGTTTCCCGGACAGAACTTTTGTGTACGAAACATATGTTTCCCAGTTCAGCCACGATCAAAACAATGTTGATTAGCTTCCAGTGCCGCTCGCTCATTTAAAAGCATTTTTAGCAACTATGGGAGATCATCAGCCGCCAATTGCTGGTTTTCGATGTCACGCCATTCAAAATAGATCAAGCTAAAAATCAAAAAAGGTCCAATAGATTAAGTCCAGAATTTGAGGGAAAAAAAGAAGGTAACTATGCAAAGACTCTCGTCAAGATTCAGGTAACAGTACTTTTTCTTACCCACGATCCACGATATGTGGAGAAGCTTTTCCCCCAAGTTTGTGGAGATTTGTATGGGGACGCCATGTTGGTGCCCGTCCGGAAGGGTACCAAAATGGCCGCCCAAAACCAGCAGAAACATCTGTCACTGAGTTTTGCTGCAATATAGGAACGTCTAAAATTTATACTGCAGTTGTTTTTCTGTCTAGGTTCCAGATCCCACTGATATAGAATAAATAGCTTCCCAAATTGTAACGGTTATACTCTTGAAAATGTATGTTGACTAGCATACGAGACGTCAAGTTCATAAAATGCATGTTTCTAAAATGTTTATCACCGCTGTTTGTTTAGTTTTTTTGTTGTTTTGACGCCTCGAAATAAAGTTTGGATTCTCACGTCTATCTAGCGGTGTATAAAAAAGTTACAGGCATAGGCAAAGGAGCCGAGACGGGGGCCCACAGCTACGGAAATAACGTAATTTTATGGACAAAACGCACACGATTCGGGCAACGACACCCGAGAGGACAGATTACAACATAACGCTGTTGGCATGATTTCTAAAACTTTTTAGTTGTTACTTTTCTTTGACTGACTTTTTCTTTTAAAAAGTTTTAGATTGTACTCGGATTGAGACTGTTGTTAAAGTATGATTAATTTATTGTGTATGCAATGTTTGAAAAAAAACTATATTTGAAGTAACCGTGTGGAATGAAATTTACGTGGAATCTAACTATCGAGAATTTCGAAGATTTTTCATTGATTTGCGACAGGAGCCCATTGACTGAGAGGGTTAGTATGGAAGATGGAGGCTCCTGTTTGCGATAATTGAATCCCGTGAAATCAAACTCCCTCCAACGAAAATCCAGCAAAAACTTCCTCCTTTTTTTACATTGCTGAACTTTAATGAAATTGGTTGTAAACATTGCAACGAAAACGACCGTGTCGCTTCCGTTCTGTTACTTTCAAATACTATACATGAAATCTGCGGGAGTTATTCCCACAAGTAAGGTCTGAAATCCAAATTCGCGATTTTTTTCACCGCGAAACCTGAAAAATCTAAAATCCGCGAGATTAAACTCCCACGAAAAATTTCCCGGCATACGGTAAATTGTAAACGGGTTTATTTTTCGTGCAATTTGAGTGAGTTTGTATCCCGCTTTCAACAATTAGGCATTCGGAGATTGCGTACATTTTTCGGGCAGGAAAAACACCCCCCCACCCCTCCAAGACCGAAAGTACGCGTAGGCCTATGGTTACAGATTGACTTCGAACGTACTTTCTTAGACTGGGAGCAGCGCCATGCCGAGTGAGTTTGGTCGAGCCACGGTTCGTACTTTGGCGATAAGTAGTCCATCCGAATTGCCCATATCAGGTCATTGACGTGATGTCTCAGGATATCAAGACAGTAGATACGGCTTCTGATTGGCTAATTGGGAATTGAGTACGGCAGACAATACATATTTGTAGAGATCTACTCACAGGCCTTGCAGCTCGGTATTGTAGCTGAAAATATCCTCAGGTAAGTCTTTCAGATGATTCCTTTCCAAGAACCTAACAACAAATTGTCACAATTACTATCAATTCCAAGATAAAAAGGAATCTAAAGAGTGTGTGCTGTGAAGTTCTCTTCCCGATGTGGGATACCACGGTGCAGAAAACAAGAGTGATAAAAGAAATAAGAATGGGAGAACAAGACCTAACAGGATACTTTCTATGTTGTTTCTCAGTCTAGAGAATTCTAGGATACCGGAATTGTGAAATTTTTTTCATTTGTGCAACTATCCCTATTCAAAATGCTCGACATGTGTGATATCGCACAGAAGTGCCAAATAAACACATATCAGGAGTTGCACGTGTTTTCGCACCCCATGATAACAATAAATACAGGATCCGTTGTTTTCTCGTTCAGTCTCTCAGTTTTCCAGCGCGAGGAAATTCGTGTCCGAGCACACAGGTACAAGCTATCGTCTCCTAAACGCAGGATCAACTTTCTACCCATACCTTATCAGGCTAAGCGTGAAAAGACGCGTTGTGCAATAAAATACTAGTCTATATCAACCATGTTTTGTCCGTCTCCATCAGCCATGCTCTAGGAGGCTATTTTAACAAAATATTTGCCATTATTACGCTTACATTTGTCTTTTTCCATTTGTCTTTTTCCATTTGTCTTGTTCCAAATTCTTGCACTATTCCTTGATGTCCAAATTACTATTGCACTTTTTCTGCGCAATTTGTAGGAAATGTATATGGTCATTTTGGCTTCATATCACCTGTCACTAAAATTAACATTTTCGGAATTCTTGCACTACTTTAATAATTCAAGTTAAACTAGCAAGCTCAATTTTAGAGATCAAAGGGTAAAACAAATCATTGTAAGAGAGCATGAAAGTTGCCCGATGAGATGCAGCTCACTAATTGGGTACAAAGAATATAATGTAACAAATTCTGTATTCGATCAATTTATTTTAAACTAGTCGTGGAACCAGTCCGATATGAGTGTTAACAGTTACAGCGACAAAATAAGTCTGTCGTTAACTCGTGTCAATGCAATCCCTGCCTTTTCGTCCATGTTTCATGAATCAGTTAGCGACAGGCTACGTGTCGCGGCGAAATGCGCCTGTTTACTGAGTAAAAGCTAGATATGCACTCGTCTACCTGTCAAATCGTGATTTAATTGGTCTTAGGGAACATATTTTGACACCTCCTACCATTTTGTCCATGGTTCATGAATAGGTTAGCAACAGGCTACGCGCCGCAGCTAAATGCGCGCGTTAACTGAATTTAAGCTACAAGTGCGCCGTTCGCTTTTTCTACCTGTCAAATCGTGATTTAATTGGTCTTAGGGAACATGTTTTGACAAGAACGGATGACAGAACTGTCCACACTTTTAATTTTAATTTTTTTTTAGTTTATTTTATTTGAAACTCGGATTATTGTAAAGTAGAGGCGCGGCGGCCTTATGATTAGTGTTCCCGATCCTGGATTGAACGGTCCGGGTTCGAGTCCAGGTCAGGGAAAAGGTGTCTCTCTCCACCCAGGAGAATAAATGGGTGCCGGTGATTTGTTAAAAGAACCTAACAAATTGCGGAGAAATGCCAAATCATTTTATACTAGCATAAATATACTAACGTTTGCTCTCAGCGTTGAAGTGTCATGGTATAGGAGATATGAGATCCACTATTCCTCGCCCCGTCAGGTCCAAGTTTTTCTAGTGGACTTGACCCAGATTTGACAGCCAGCGAAAACTGTCAAATTTAACGAACTAAGTTCGTGTTTTGTATATTGTCATAAATTAAGTCACACCTATCTAGGATGACGTGTGGAAAAGAAGGAGGTGATTTTACGAAGAAAGATTCTCCAGTAAACGAATGCAGTGGATTCAACTCTACTAAGACTCTACTAAGTTAGACTTTGAAGACAACAATAACTTATTATTTTCCTCTTCCTCCGAGTTTGAATTAACACTAATCAGTACTGTTACTGACCTTAAAGAAGAAGTTAAAGATATTAGCTTTTGAGTAGCTAGAGAGCGCATCGGCAAGAGAAGCGTGTAGTCTTCTTTGAAGCATTGGCCGTATTTATACTAGAAGACGGTTAAGTCGTCCAGATGACCTTAGCACTTTTAGTTAAGGTCATGTAGTGTAGATTCGGGACGACCTTTCCGGCAGACGGCTTTACGCTCAAACTTACCCTAGAGGACACCAGACGTCCTTGCGCTTAGGTCGTCTACCCGCTAAGGTTATCTCTAGTATAAATACGGCCATTGGAGCATACAGCTGTTTCGAGAAGGTTGTCTTACAAACGAGGAGAAGCTTACGCAACAATGTCGAAAGTTATTATGGGTAACGGTGGTTTTATGGTTGCATGATTGAAGCTAAAGGACTCACAGCGTGCAGAAAGAAATAGCACAAGTCCGTGTATTCGTTACTTCTCCTTCCTTATTGCTTCTCAACGTGAACCTTAACCAAGAAACGCCAAATTCCTCTCACCCATAACACCAATCGGTATTGTCGCGTACAGATTTACACTTTTCCAGAACAAACATTGTCAAATTAAGTCAGCTGTATATTAGATGAAAGATTAATTCTAATAGCTTCGACTCTAAATTCGCATTGGGAAATTATATTAAGCACACAAAAGTTTTCTAGCAGTGGAAAGCGGGTCAAGTTCTCACAGAGGCCTTAACACTACCATTGCACCAAATGAATAAGAGAAAGTACTGGAAGCACTGAGGCCTTCTTTCGGTACAACTCTTGTCATAAAAGGAAACGAAAGCGGAGCATGTGCAGTAGAAGAAGTTACTGCAGAACAGCAACCGATTTGCTGAAGGGTTTATCACGAAGCGCAAACTCGACAAACCTGATTGCAAATTGTATCAATGTTTGCGGAACATTTTTCAAAAGAGGAGCTCAGAGAGATGATTCCTGGTCGACTTACGAAGAGTGTTTTAATGCTGAGGTTAAAAGGTTTAATTAATATGTATGCACGGAATTTCCGTAACAGATAGCTTGTACCAGATAAGCATTTTTTAATTGAGCACTTTGGCATCGAGTGGCTTATTCTTGAAAGCATCCCACCCGCCTCTCCCGGGTTGTCAGGTGCTAAGCTTTTAACGCAATAAACGATTATTTACCCCATCTGTGAGTTTGCTAGTTTGTGATAGTAATTGTGGCAGATCGATCAATCCCTTTCCCATGCTGCAGAAGAAGGTCCAAAATAAAAAAAAAGCGGGGGTGTCAGCACCAATAAAACGTACACATTTTGATCCGGTGAAAACAAATCACTTCGTCAAGTTTATTGCTGATGCAAATGTGATTACATTAGAACGATGGCGATTCCACGAATAATCAAGCAATACATTTCTTATTGCTAAGAGAAGGTCAGACCTTCATCTGTTTCAATCTTTCACCATGTTTATTCCCAACTACATGAAGAGGTGGTTTCTTCTCCCTTTGTACTTGCAGTGGACGTCCGTTTAAAAATCACGGAATCTACGTTTCACAGCCAGATTGATCTCAGAAAATCAGTACAATAGTCCAATTTCGATGCATAAAAATTCAGCCTAAAAACCAGATCTCAACACGAGTCTCCGGGGAATAAACCCCACGCATTTTCCTAGCCTGCATGGCTTGCGCTTGGCAGCTCAAGCAATCTTTTAGGCAATATAGTTCTCTCTTAAGCTTCTTGTGGCTTCACTGCTGGTTCCCGCGACTTCGCCCTTTTGTTGGCGTTCTCAAACTCGTCAAAAGCCTTTAAGCTACACCGGCTAAGACTTCCCAGGGGCCACGAGCTGAGGTTAATTGCCTTTAGCTGAATTTAGATATATGTAAATTTGTCTATTGATTTTAATTCGCCAGAACAATCTAAGGAGCCATGAAACTGTACATTTACATTAAGAGAAGTGCTGGAAATAATTCGTCTTTTTTAACAGGACCTGTGCTTTCAAATCCTTAGTGTGGTCGGTCTTCTTCACAATTTAACCGGACATTACTTAGTAAAAATGATTAACATAATTAACTAGCATACATGACTTTCATCAGCTTAAAGATTATCAATATGAATCGTTTAAGACTGCAAATATAGTTGATATATTTATTTATCATGTATGATTATCTACAAGATGACTGCACCGTTCTCTCCTGGTTATCTCCTGGTTATGTATTATTTAAGCAAACGTAGTTTATTTTGAAGACCACTTGACAGCAGAATATACAGTTTCACCACCAGGAGCATCCAAGTACTCTTTGGCCCATTTCAGACGCCGAACTTTTCATGAGCCGAACCTAACACCTTGAATTAAGTACATGAAAAGTTCGGCGTCTGACTCAGTTAAGAATTTCACCACCAGGAGCATCAAAGTACTCTTAGGCCCAGTTCAGACGCCGAACTTTTCATGAGCCAAACCTAATACCTTGAATTAAGTACATGAAAAGCTCGGCGTCTGAATCAGTTAAGAATTTCACCACCAGGAGCATCCAAGTACTCTTAGGTCCAGTTCAGACGTCAAGCTTTTCATGAGCCGAACCTAATACCTTGAAATAAGTACATGAAAAGCTCGGCGTCTGAATCAGTTAAGAGCGGCTATTTGAATTTGGAACGGCTGAGCCGTTCCTTCCGCCTGGCTCAGCCAGGAATTTTGCCTTTGGAACGGCTTTGTTTCAGACGCCGAACTTTTCATGTGCCGAACGTAATGCATAAATTATTATGACGTATTATTATTATAACGAGTTGATTTAGTTCAAACTAAATTAAGTTCGGCGAATTAAGTTTGGCGTCTGAATCAACAGGCGTACTTTTTTTAATTTGGGTCGGTCCAAATTCGAACTCATGAAAAATTCGGCGTCTTAACTGGGCCTTAGTAGACCCTTAGTATTCCTGTCATGGCGTTTTCACAGAGCAATCTAGCTTAAGCTTGAATTTACCTCGAGCTCAGACCCCAGCAAGAACCTCAGTGACCAATAACAAGCATGGCCCTCATTTTTAAATGAAGTCAGAGATTCAACAGAAGACTATTTCAATATATCCACCTGAGGGCCTCCAATATTTTTCCGGTATACCGATGGGCGCTAATAGAAACCGGAAGTGGCCCATCTCGTGGGGAGAGAATCTATAAAAAAGATCGGTCAGAAGAACTGCTTTGACATAGGCTTCTTAGGGGAGTTGCGGTCTATTGAAGTTGACTCTAGGTTACATACATGAGGCGCTAGCAGCATGTCGCAATCTACTTTTTGTATTATAGGGCGATTTCTGAACAGGCTTCGGTTGGTCAAAGCCCGATTAATCTAGCTAAGATTAGCGAGAATTTTGATTTATTTTTTGTAGCTTTTCAAAAAAGTGTTCTGTTTATACTTTTTGCCCTTTATAAGCATGAATAATCTCAAACTACACAAAACATAAGGGGTGGATAATATTTTTTAAGTTAGCTTTAACCGGGTGTCGAAAAACCTGCCCAGTGCTTTATTCAGCAAGTGCACCGAAGATGAACACTTCTGCTTTATGAGTTACCAATCAAATGTGAGCCAAACTGACCGAGTCCAGGGCTTGAATTAAAAAAAAACAAATTCTTGAGTCGTTACTTGGCGACTAATTGGAAAAATCAAATAGGCATTTTATTCCAAAAGAGAACTCAATGCGCAACACGTTGTTTTGTCAAAAATGGATCTGGGCAATGTTGACACATGGAAAATATTAGTTTTTATTTGAATAACCGTAAAATATGTGATTAAAAGCTACTTATAACCTCCCTTACTTGCGTGAGGTTTATTACGAAATTTGCCTTAAATGGAATGATATTTAAATTTGTACACATCCGTTGTTTCGAGAGGCCACCCGGAACAAAAAGTATAAAAAACTCTCTGACAAGTTAGATATAGGACAAGAAGCTCTCAAGGACAAGAAGCTCTCAAATACACCTGGAAAACAGAATACGAGAACGCATAACAAAATTCTACCCTTTGTGTCATGTAATTTCAACTGCATTACCAGAATCAAGGACAAATGGCATATTAAATGCAAATACTCAGAACTAGAACTGAGGACAAT
>Ga0126343_10000482_pt1 | contig 15422 bp, 13 predicted proteins | sample Cyp2metagenome_FD_92531 | JGI IMG/M metagenome (GOLD analysis project Ga0126343, IMG submission 92531) | Coral microbial communities from Lord Howe Island, Old Settlement Bay, Australia - Cyphastrea 2 metagenome | ecosystem: Host-associated > Invertebrates > Cnidaria > Coral ... | reverse complement strand
TGGGATGGGCTGCCGCCAAGCAACTCTTTGAGCTGTTTCAATTGTGGATCGCGTTTGCTCTCGTAAGCCAGCTGAATGCTGCCTTCGCTCAGGTAGCGGTCAAACTTGTCGCGCAGTGGTGTGCCAGGCTCGTGTTTATTGCGCAGGGCGTCAATCACCGATGGTTCAATATTCTCCGGGGTGGCGATGTATTTGCTCACATAGAGCAAGTCATGCCGATTGGTCAGCTCAAGTTTCAGGGCTGCCACCAGGTTGTTGTAGGTTGGCAGGTAGTGGGGCGAGAGCAGGGCTTTGAGTCGGCCAGACTCCGGACTATCGGCAATCGATGCAGTTGGTATTGGCTTACAGGCAACAAAATCACCAAACCATTGGTTGCTTGATGGGGTGAGCGAGGTGATTTTGGGCGTGGTGGTGACTGCTGGTTTGGCCAGGTAACATCGGTCCATGGGGTTGCCAGCTGTGCTTTTGGTCGGTGCTGTCGCTGTTTTGCAGACTTTGCTGTTGGTGTGCTGGTCTGCAACATCCGTGTGCAGTTTTGCCTCATTGCTGTCAGCTGGCTGCGGCAGTCTGATTCTGACCACATCACCAAGCCCCGCTCTGGACAGGAATAGCATATCTGCCAATACGCTTTGGCAGGATGAACCGGGCGCTGGCTGTACGGTTGACTGCCTGATATTGGTCTTGGCTGCAGAGGGCATGTTGTCCTGCAATGGGGTGTTGGCTGATGGACTGGTGTTCAAGGCGGTGGCCGACGAGTGCATCTGTCCACGGGTTAACGGCTTGGGGGCCGACAGGGTGATCTGGGCACTGACATCCTCAGCAGCACGCTGAACGCCTTGCGTCTGCATATTGCTGCCCTTGGCGATGATGGCCAGAGCGTGGCGAGCGTGTTGTGTCAATGTGTGTCTAGGCATGTCAAAACCGGGTCAGTGCCAGGGATTAGAATGATGGCAAACTCAGAAGCCCGTATGTTAATCAAGCTCCATGACATATCGCATTTATAGGAAACACCTAATGTTTTGTGCTCTGTAAGTATCTGATAGCTAGTTATGCACTAAAGGGCGGGGAGAAAACGCGGCCTGCCTGTTTGGTCTACGCAGGTCCGGTGGTTGTGGTGGGCACTGTTAGCAATATTTTGTGCAAAGTCTCGTCTTTTTGCCTTTCGGATGCGTCAGGGCGGGGGTGTTGAGCGCAAAACACCGGAGTATGGTGAATTTGCTGCGCTTGCCCGAAATGATCAGGAGGCGGGATAGGACTTTACGCAGCATTCACTTAATGCGGGGTTTTCTATCCGTCCTTTCATGTTCCGGATTTTTGCCTATGCTTCGTGCAGTCTTGATTGCACGGTCGGGCTTTTATCCGTTAAGTCTCCTTTGTGGTGGGTGTTATGAAGCTTGTCAGAACACTGGTACTTTTGCTGCCTTCGTTTGCTTTTGCTGACTATGCCGGGTTCAATGCCCCGCCTTATCCCAATATTTACCCACCGCTGCCTGCTTATCCTCCCGCTCCTGACCTGGCCTATCCACCGCCGTCGATGTTGCCTCCCATCACCGCCTGCGCCATCACCGCCGGCACTTACCGCCTTGATGTACAGGATCTGGCCAGAACCGAGCATATCTCCTTGCGTGAGATGGTGTTTTATCTGCACGTCAGCAATGTGGGCATGATTACCATGCGAGCCAAGCTCAAGCCCAAGCGCGGGCGTGAGGAACAGTTTGTGATCATGCCCTACAGCACGTCTTCGGACCTGATGAATGTGTGCAGTGGCACGGATCTCAGCTTTTTCTTCCGGGGGATCAATGTCTATGGCAAAACGCTGAGCGGTAATATCTCTGGTCGGATGAGTGGCGGCAAGTTAGTTATTGACGGTTGGGTGGAGCGTTTTGACGCTGCCTACAGCTCCAAGGTGACGGTTAACCTGGCAGGGCACGGGTTTGAGTTTGTTTACCCTTACCTGCAATGATCAGCGCACCATGTGTAAAAAGTGCATGTGCTTCTCGTACTGATCGATAATGTCGCCGATCACTTGTTCGCTGGTCCACCCCATAATGTCGTAGCCTTGCCCGCCTTCGCGCAGAAATACCTCTGCGCGGAAGTATTTGCGCTCTTCTTCGTCTTCATCGTTCAGCATAAAACTCGGTTGCAGGTAGGAGCGGGGGGTTACCCGGTAAAAAAAATCCACCTCATCGCCGTGCAGAACCACCAGGCTGGGGATCTGTTTCTGGGCATCCAGTTCAATGGTGCTCTCCACCCCCTGTTTGCCCAGCTCCGACGCCACGGATTGCATGGCCGGCAGCACCACCCCCTGAATAAAGCGGTTAACGTGGGTGCGCCTCGGGAAGCTGACCAGGGTAGCCAGGCGATTTTGCCAGGGGATGGGTTTATGGCCCACCTTGGGGGTGAGTGTGGTTTTTTCCAGGCTGGCTTTTTTGGTGGCATCCACGGCCAGCGCTTTGAGCAGCCCGTAGGCCGATACCAGCAGGATCATGGAAAAGGGCAGGGCCGTGGCGATGGTGATGGTTTGCAGCGCTCGCAGTCCGCCAACCAGCAGCATCACCAGAGCAACGATACCCATCAGGGTTGACCAGAACACCCGCTGCCAGGTGGGGGTTTTGCTGTTGCCGCCACAGGCCAGCATATCCACCACCAGGGCGCTGGAGTCGGCGGAGGTGATGAAAAAGATTACCACCATGGCCATGGCGACCAAGGACAGCAGATTAGAGAAGGGGAAGTATTCCAGGAAATTGAACAGTGCAACCGGGATGTTGGTGGCCACTGTCTCACCTAAATCGGTGACCCCTTGGTGGGCGATCATCTCGATGGCGGTATTGCCAAAAGCGGTCAGCCAGATCAGGGTCAGGCCGGTGGGGACGAACAATACACCGGTGACGAATTCGCGGATGGTTCTGCCCCTGGATATGCGGGCAATAAACATACCGACAAACGGTGACCATGAGAGCCACCAGGCCCAGTAGAACAGAGTCCAGCCACCGAGCCAGTCTGTGGGTTCATAGGCATAGAGGTTGAAGGTTTTGCCGACGATGTCAGACAGGTAACCGCCGGTGTTCTGGATCAGCATTTGCAGCAGCAGAACGGTGGGGCCGAGTAAAACCACCATAACCAGCAGCATCATGGCCAGCAGCAGGTTGACTTCGGACAGCCGGCGGATGCCTTTATCCAGCCCTGCGGCAATGGAGACGGTGGTCAGCACCATGATGACAACGATCAACACGGCTTGCACCTTGATGCTCACGGCCACGGCAAACAGGTAATTCAGGCCGGAGTTGATCTGCAATACGCCATAGCCCAGTGCTGTCGCCACCCCGAAAATGGTGCCCAGGATGGCGAAGATATCGATGGTGTGGCCGGCCATGCCGTAGACGCGCTCGCCAATAATGGGGTAGAGGGCTGAGCGCAGCGTCAGGGGCAGATGATGGCGGTAGCCGAAAAAAGCCAGAATCAGCGCAACTACCGCATAAATGGCCCAGGCGTGCAGACCCCAGTGAAAGAAGGTCAGCTTCATGGCCTCCTTGGCTGCATCCACGGTATTTGGCTCGCCCAGCGGCGGCGACTGAAAATGCATGACCGGTTCGGCCACGCCAAAAAACATCAGGCCAATGCCCATACCCACCGAGAACAGCATGGCGAACCAGGAGCCGAAACTGTAGGACGGCTGGGCATGGTCCGGTCCCAGCTTGATGTCGCCGTAGCGAGAGAGGCCAAGAAAGGTAACACAGAGGAAAATCAATGCCACGGCCATCACATAAAACCAGCTGGCATTGGCCATAATGGCCGACTGAAGGCGGGTGAACCGGCCGCTGGCGTCTTGTGGGCATATAACGGTATAACCGAGCAGCAGCACAATCAAAATGGCCGAGCCAAAAAACACCGGCGGATTGATGGTTTGCCTGAAAGAGAGCGGTGTTTTCGTTGGCGACATACCCTGAATTCGTGGTTTCTGACAATCCTGAGTGCCAGGAGGCGCTCTCGTGGAAAACGTAATCAGTCTAGGCGAATACGGTTACAGCTCAACCGGCAAGCGTGGAAATTGCTTCGTGCTGGCAGCGAGTGTGAACTGTCGATCACCCGCGTTTAGGCCGATAAATCCGGGAAAAGTTCCCCCTGTTTGTGCCCCCGGCTTGGGATTGGCGTGGTCAGCGGGTACAATGTGTTGGTATCGAACGTACGTTCTTGCCCCGTTTTTCCTCCCCCACCCACTGTTAAGAGGTGATTGATTCTTGAGTGAAGCACCCCTTGGCGCATTGATTGGCGCGCTGGTTATCCTCTTGTTGTTCTCCGCATTTTTCTCCAGCTCTGAAACCGGGATGATGGCCATTAACCGCTATCGTTTGCGGCATCTGGCCCGCAAGGGTAACCATTCGGCAAAAAGAACCAGTGCCCTGCTGGAGCGGCCGGACCGGTTGATCGGCGTTATTTTGATTGGCAATAATTTTGTTAATATTCTTGCCTCTGCCCTGGCGACTATCATTGCTGTGCGCCTGTGGGGGGACAGTGGGATTGCCATTGCCACCCTCGGCCTGACGTTTATTGTGCTTATTTTTGGCGAGGTGACGCCCAAGACCATAGCGGCCATGTATCCGGAAAAAGTCGCCTTTCCTGCCTCTTTGGTGTTGGTGCCGCTGCTGAAACTGCTCTACCCGATGGTGGTGCTGGTGAACTGGATCTGTTCGCTGCTGATGTATCCGTTCGGCATCCGGCCCGGGCAGGAGAGTGAAGATCAGCTGACCAGCGAAGAGCTGCGTACCCTGGTTAATGAGTCTGGCCTGCGCCTGCCCAGTAAACGTCGGGGGATGCTGTTGGGGATTCTTGATCTTGAGAAGGTGCGGGTGGATGACATCATGGTGCCGAGAAATGAGATTTACGGTATCGATATTGAGGATGATATCAAGGAGATCATTCACCAGCTAAAGGACTGTCAGCATACCCGCATGCCGGTCTATCGCGGCGACATCAACAATATTGTTGGTATGCTGCATATGCGCAAGATTGCCCGCCTGCTCAGCCTGGAAGAGGTCAACAAGGCGACCCTGTTACAGGAAACCGATGAGCCGTACTACATTCCTGAATCCACGGCACTGCACACCCAGCTGTTTAACTTTCAGAAAAACCGCGAGCGCACCGCCCTGGTGGTGGATGAGTACGGCGACATCATGGGGCTGGCGACGCTGGAAGATATTCTGGAAGAGATTGTTGGTGACTTTACCACCGATGTGTCTGACAACTCCCAGGAGATCACTCCCCAGGGCGATGGCAGTTTTATTATCGACGGCTCCGCTTCTATCCGTGATGTCAACCGTGCGCTGGGCTGGCACTTGCCGACAGACGATGCCCGCACCATTAATGGTTTGATTACCGAGGAGATGGAAGCCATTCCCGATGCCAGCGTCTGCTGGAAAATCGGCAACTGTCGTTTTGAGATTCTTCAGGTTAAGGATAACCGCATCAAGAGCGTAAGAATGTTTATGGCTGGGAAAGCTTGATTTATACAGTTTTAGTCGTGTAGTTTCGACCGTTCCAGTGGAAGCTGGCGGCATGGATATAAAAAATAATAAATACAACAGGGCAATGGTCAGGCCATGAAAAAACACGGAGCAGAGTTATTTTTACCGCTGACACTGGGTGCGATCATTGCCCTGGCCGTTTCGCTGCACACATGGGCGACCACACTCCCTGTCTGGCACCAGTGGCAACAGGTTGGCAGGACAACCCTGACCTGGGGCTTTTGGGATATTTACGACGCCGAGCTAAGAACACCATCGGGCAACTACAACGTTGCTGATCCTTATGCCGCTGATATGGCGTTGATCATCGACTACCGGCGCACTATCAGTAAAAAGCAGTTGCTTGAGGCGACTGACAAGCAGTGGCAGCACTTGCAGGTGACTCCCCACAACCGGGCACGCTGGATTAAGGTGTTTGATCAACTGTGGCAGGGCGTACGCAAAGGCGACCGACTGGTTTTTATGCTGACGCGCTCCGGCGGGGTGTTCTATTCGGGCAACCGGTTGCTCGGGCGCGTGGATAATCCCGTGCTGGCGAGGTCTTTTCTGGCTATCTGGTTGTCGGAGGATACCTCTTATCCCACACTTCGCCGGCAGTTGCTTGGGCAGTCGGGCGACAACCGCGTCAAGGCAAAACGGCAAAGGCCAGGCAGTGCAGGCAAAAGACCACCAGAGTGACGGCGGCTCTCATGGTCAGGTAAGGTTTTGCGCGCCCGGTCAGGGGTTTGCTGTGCAGGTATTCCACGCTCAGGGCGAACAGATAGCCCAGTGACAAAATAACCAGCATCTGCTGATCGTCCAACGGCATCAGTAACGCAGCAAAGACGCACAGGGCAATAACATTGCTGGACAGCGCCTTAACCATGCCATCAGCCCGGTTTTCGCCATAGATGGCCTGTCCCCACAAGGTCCCGGCCATAAAACAGCAAATCACCACAGAGTAAGAGACAAACACCTGTATGCCGCTGGTGCCCAGTACAGGTTGCTCCCAGGCAGCCGACGCCAGAGCAATCACAAACGGCGTGACGCCCAGCCAGGTTAGCCAACCCATCAATCGTTGCATGTGATCCACTGATGTTGTCCTCCTGTTCGCTCAGTGTACTGCGCTGGTCCTGCCAATTCACTATTTGCCCTGTCAGTATGGTCACGCTTGCGCTTAAAATGCAGCGATAGCAATACCCGTTGCCCTTCAAGTTGTTACGTTGCCGGCTGCTCTCAGATGCTCAAACAGGTACAAAAAAGGCTGCAAAACCACCAGCCAAGAACCCTTGGCACTGCGTTGCCCGAAGCAGCAGTGCTGATTCCTCTGACCGACGATGCAGAACCTGAACTGATCTTTACCCGGCGCGCTGCCCATATGAACACCCACAGCGGTGAGGTGGCGTTTCCCGGTGGCAAGCGCGAGCCGTCGGATCAGAGTCTGGTGCAAACTGCACTGCGGGAGTCGTATGAAGAGATGGGCCTGCCACCGGAAAAAGTCACCGTGATTGGCCAGGGCGGTGTGGTGATTTCCCGCTTTGGCCTGAAGGTGACGCCGTTTGTCGGCGTTATTGCGGCAGATACACCACTCACCGCCAACACCGCTGAACTGGATCGAATTTTCAGCGTGCCTCTGCACTACTTTCTGGAAGAAAAAAACCTGACTTTTCGCCGGGTGAACAGGGGTAATCAGACGGTTCAGTTGCCCTCTTTTCACTATGGGGAGTACGTAATCTGGGGGCTGACGGCGGTGATTCTGGTGGAGTTTCTGAATATCACTCTGGATGCCGGTATTGAACTTCCCATGTCGTACATAAGCAAGCATTACTGGCAGAAACACGATTAGTCTTGCTCACTCATTTTTTGAGCCAGCATCAAATCCATTGGGTATAGAATGGGAGCGTACCTTGAGCACCCACGGGAGCACGGCCATGGATCAGCACATCGACATACCCAAATGCCTGCGGGCCTTTGCGTCAATCCTGGAAGAAGGCGAGAAGAGGGAGGATGGTTATCATCTGGAGGGTATCATCGCCCAGTCTCTGGATGATGGCTACACAGTGGTACTGCGTAATCGCCAGTGTTGTCTGAGCATTTATTTTCACAACAAATTTGGCGTTGAGTCGCCCAGTGACGGCGATACTGACGCGTTTATCAAGCATCTGTACCGGATTGCCGAACAGTAGCGCGGAGCTGAATCCCCTTATTTGCTACTCTCCCTGACTGTGTTTTTCTAACAAGTCGACGCATCTCTCATCTTGCAGGAGTTAGACTGTGCAAAAATTCAAACTGGGTTGCAGCGAGCTGGAGGTAACGGGAATCTGCCTGGGTTCCATGACCTGGGGGCGGCAAAACACGCAGGCCGAGGCGTTTGAGCAAATTGACTGCGCCCTGGACCTGGGGGTGAATTTTATTGATACCGCAGAGATGTACCCGGTGCCGCCCAATGCGGAAACCGCCGGTGAAACCGAGCGCTGCATCGGTGCTTGGCTGAAGGCCAATCCGGGCCGGCGGGATCAGCTGGTGTTGGCGACCAAAATTGCCGGGAGTGGGTTGTCCTGGATTCGTGATGGCAGTTTGATCAGTGGTGAGACGGTCAAACAAGCTGTCGATGGCTCGCTCAAACGGTTGCACACCGAGTGCATCGACCTCTATCAGTTGCACTGGCCCAACCGGGTGTCGCCGCACTTTGCCAGACACTGGCCGGGTATGGTGCCGATTACACAGGTGGATCGTGCTCGTCAGGAAGCGGAGATGGTGGATATTCTTCAGGGGCTTGAGCAGTGCAGGGCGGCCGGCAAGATTCGTTACTTCGGTTTGTCGGACGATACGCCCTGGGGTATTGGTGAGTACATTCGGCTCAGTGAACGACACGACTTGCCCCGGCCGGTGTCAATCCAGAATGAGTTCAGCCTGATTCACGCCAAAGATTCCCCCTACCTGTTGGAGTCCTGCGTGCTCAACGATGTGGCTTACCTGCCCTGGTCCCCCTTGGGCGGTGGGGTGTTGACTGGCAAATACCGTCATGGTCAGGTTCCTCCCGGTTCCAGGTGGTCAATCAACCAGCGTAAGGGTCTGTTTCGGGATACGCCGATGACCCACGAGGCCATTGAGGGCTATCTGGCGGTGGCTGAGCGTCATGGCCTGTCTCTGACACAGCTGGCGCTTGGCTGGGTTTATCAGACTGAGGGGGTGACCTCGACCATCATCGGGGCTACCTCTCTGGCACAACTCAAAGAAAATATTGATGCTTATGGTTCGCTCCTGAGTGCAGAGGTGGTGGCGGATATTAATGCTGTTTTCCGGCAATACCCGGTGCCTTTTTAGGCTGCAGGGTGAAGATGCAAGACTGGTCAACACTTGGCCGAAACCCGTTGTGGAACGCCTGTTTATTGAACGAATGTTTGTTTTTCTTGGAACCAAAGCGTGTTTTTTTGATCAAAAAGCCAATATTAAAGAAAATGATTCGTTCAGATGATTTCCAGTTTTTCTTCCGGCGCCATTGCATCGGTGTGGTCGGCCGCTAACAAGCAGGCCGAAAGCGGTAACAGAGGTAAGCAAGCTGATTCTGATCAGCCGCCAGAACAAGTACTGTGGCATGAAACGACGCCATCCCGGGTTGGGTTCTGGACAAACCGCCCCTCCCGGCGGCAGTGCTCTGGCATGAATGAGTTTATTCATACCTACATACATCCTCCGGGCCGGTATGCTGATGGCACTTTATTGTCGGCTGATGAATTGCAAGAAGAGAGAGCGTTAGCCGGGGCGGTGGACGCAATCAGCACAAGAGATGGTGGCGTCAATAAGGCAATAACTGCAAGAAGCGTGACCCCTTTTCGCTTAAATGGCATCAAATCAGTAATGGTTGGGCTTTTGTGTATGCTTGCCGGCACAGGGGCATTTCCTGTCTTCAGGCGGTCGGCTAACTGTGTTCCCTCGGACGATCCGGCGAGCATCGGGTATTGCCAGCAATTCAGGTTTGAGGGCAGGCAAGTGGTCAGCGCGCTTTATTCTCCCCTGGATAACCGGGAGGATTTCCTCTATCGCTTCCCGGATTCATCATTTGCGGTTCGATCTTCCCATTCGGTCTGTAAGAGTGTTGCCGAGCAGGATGAGATAAATCGTGAATCCCAAAGGCTCGATCAATGGTTTATCAGTCAGTTGTCGAAAGAGGTAAGTCCGTGTGTTCAGGAGAAGATAGCCAGGGATTATCGGTCAATCGGCTTTGACCATGGCCGGACAGACAGTTCAAGCGTCTCTCTGATTCTGTCTGGTGGCACCAGAGCCACAGCTCAGCTGACGAAAGAGAATCACTCCGCGTATGCCCGGTTTCGTGGTTTGAACTATCGGTTTGTGTATCCATTTGAGTTCCGAGAGGAGTTGGGGGTCAAGCAGCTGTATTGGATGAAGATATTTGCGCTTAAAAATGCTCTGGAGTGTGACAGTGTCCCGTACGGTCAGTGGGTTGTATGGCTTGATGATGATATTGTCATCGATGATTTTGTCGGTAAGCAGGGCATGCTTGACCAATATATCCGGCATTTTGGCCACGCAGATATTCTTGTTGCCGAAGATAACCACTGGGTCCTGATAAATACAGGCGTAATCCTGGTGAAAAAGACGGAACTGGCGCGTTCGTTTTTGCACTTATGGTCTTTGCTGAGCAATCACCCCTGGATGGGCTACAGACCGCAAAAAGATACATTGCATGAGCAGGAGGTGCTGAAGTTGCTGCTTTTCGATTCCTTTAGCATACCTGGTGAAGGAGAGAGGGATTTTCTGCACTTTGACAAAATCATCCGTAACCTGAACCTGGTTCAGGTTGTGCCTAACAGGGCTCGCAGTCCCCGACTTAATCTGAATACGTTCAAAAGGGAAGAATTTATCATGCGACAGCCGTGGTACGATCACAAAATGGAGACTTCGATGCCTGCTGAAGAGATGCAACAAGGCTATGAAGATGGGGACAGTTTTATCCACCACGGTGGGCCGCAGCGGTATCGGACATACGCCATCGTCGAGTCTTTACAGCGCGCAATGGACAGTTACAGTCGTGCCCGGCCAGAAGATGAGTTGTGAATTTTCAGTAAAAACCGCTTTTCAAATTTTTTGCACTCGTTATACTGCGGCCAGTATTGGGGGAGTAGCCTGCCTGTAAAAGGTGTGTGCATCAACACACATTAGCTGTCCAGCTATGGTGTACACGATATTGCCACGGAGCAATATTCGGCCAGACCCGGATGATGGATGCCAGCATGAGGGCCTGGCGCTTGTCATCTGGTTATTCTGCCCCTCAGTGTTTTCTTATAATGATTCCAATTCTGCAATTTATTCTGGCTATCGTTGTTGGCTTCGTTGCCCTGTGTCTCAGTGCCAACCGTCTTGTTGAGGTTTCTGCCACGCTGGCATCACGCCTTGGTATGTCACTACTGACCATCGGTGTCACGGTGGTTGCTTTCGGTACTTCTGCGCCTGAGTTAATGGTCTCTTCAGTGGCTGCGTTTAATGGTGCCGGGGGCATTGCCATTGGTAATGTGGTTGGTTCGAACATTGTCAATATCGGGCTGATTCTGGCTCTGGGCGGTTTGATCGCTCCATTGGTGGCCAAGGCGCGGATCGTCTACCGGGAACTGCCCATTCTGCTGGTGACTACCGTGGCTGCCGCTGTGATGTTAATGGATGGTGTCGTTGATCTGTTCGATGGCGTTATTTTTGCCTCCGCTTTTCTGGCGTATACCATTTATTTGCTCAAGACCTCATCCGGGCAGGAGGCGGAACAAGACGTGCCGTTTCTACCTATCAGTACTCTCAGGGCTTTTGTTGAGTCCCTGGTGATGCTGGTCATTCTGGTGCTGGGTTCGCAACTTCTGGTTTGGGGTGCCAAAGGCATCGCCCTGGCAATGGGGGTTAATGAGCTGGTTATTGGCATGACGCTGGTGGCTTTTGGCACCAGTTTGCCAGAGCTGGCGGCTGTGGTGGTCAGTGCCCGTAAAGGATTGCACGATATGGCTGCGGCCACGGTAATTGGTTCCAATATTTTCAATATTCTTGCTGTGCTTGGGATATCGGGCATTGTTGGCCAGGATCTGGTTGTGGACGCTGCGGCACTGCGGTTGGATATTCTGGTTATGGTGGTGCTGACCGTGCTGCTGGTGGCTCTGACCTACTCAGGTAAAGTCGTCAGGAATGAGAAGCAGGTTGGCCAGGCTACTGTCTGGACGGTGTCCCGTGCTAAATGCCTGCTGCTTTTGCTGATGTACCTGGCTTATGTCGTCTGGCAGGTTACCAACGCGGTCTGAGAGGGGCGTGGTTTTGGTCGGGCAATGGGTGAATTGTCCCGACCAAACTCCAGCGCCTGAGTAGTAGTGAGAGCTGTCGGCTTGTCAGAAGGTGAGGTGTTGTCCGGGGATTTGTGCGCTAACTCTCAATGTAGTTGGACACTTCAATCAGATTGCCATCCGGGTCTCGAAAGTAAGCAGAAACCACTTTGCCGACAGCGCCGGTTCTCACCACTGGGCCTTCGATAACAGGAATTCCCTTGGCTTTCAATTGTTCAATTGCCTGTGCCACCGGCGTAGTGATAATAAAACATAAGTCAGCGGAGCCTGCGGTCACATGTTGCGCTTTGGGTTCAAACTCCTTTCTTAGCTGATGAAGATTAATTTTCTGCTGGCCGAAGCGCAGGGCCTTGCGTCCACCGGCGAATTCCTCTGCTTTCATTCCCATCACTGAGGTATAAAAGTTAATCGTCGTAGGAATATCTTTAACAGTCAGTACCAGATGGTCAATACGTTCGACATTCATAGCTTTAGCCTCAACCCCTGTAAGCAGGATAAATAAAAAAAACGACAACAGTCTCAGAGTTTGCATGCAAAGTCCCCTTTCAGTGGACAGTGAACAGTGAACTGTATGTGGAGCCAGCTTGCTGGCACTTTCTACCAAGAAAGTTTTTCATATTGGTATCAGCAAGCTATCCGCCTGTCAAAATAAACTTAATTGGGATGCATTGAGTATTTTTCGCTGTGTGTTTTGTAGCTGCTGAAAAAGCGATCCATGGTGCAAATTTGGGCGTTGATAAGAACTTTTCCAGTTTTTGGTGATCCTTTTTCTCAAAAAGAATGTACAGGCACAGGGTCGTTTCGTGTTCTCTTTAAATACAGGAATCAACGCAAGACTTTTCCAGCCTTGGCAGCCTCCTGCTACTTCTGGACAGTCACAGATACACAAGGCTGCCTATCAGTCAGAATTTATTGAGTTGCCCGAGGTCCACTGTTACGAGGAGCTGGAAGCCCATGCCTCTTTTCTTCAGATAAAATCCCGTTTCCTGAGTGATATTCAGGAAATGAAGCGGCGAGTGCGCCCCTTTGTTAATAATCAGTACGACAAATCAATAGATGCTTTTTATAACAAACTGAACATTCCTCCCGAATATCTCAAAAACAGCTTGTTACCTATGTACCGGGAGACACGTTTTCAGATTCATCAGTTAGTTGTGCAACTCAGGGATCAGCGCGGTGATGCAAACGTTGACAGCAATAATTACATCACTTCTGTACTTCATGAGTGCCTGAATGGTATTGGGCTTTGCTTTGCTGGTGTTCATAGTCGTTTTAACCAAAGTTTTCTTGATTTTGAAGCTTCCCGGGCGGGACTGGACGGCAAACTCTTTAAGGTCAGAAAAGCGCTGTTCCATCATTTTATTCAGTCATTTTTGCTTGAGCAGCAACGGGAGCGGCTGATTAATATATCAGGAGGCATGGAAATTCACTGGTTTAACAGTTTTCATAATCTTTTCTGTGAGGCTCTGGGGCTTTCTCTCATCGTTGACCCAATGGCACCGACCAATCTGTCTGATGACCTTACCCGGCGATTTCTTTCTGCTGCATCATTGTCTGTCAATGCGTGTACTATCTTACGAGAACTGTCGTCTGAATGGGCGAGCCAACTGAGCACAACCCTTCAGCAAATGGGCGTGCAGGCATGGGAAACCAAAGCTATTGCTCCTGATGAACTGACTTCAGACAGAACGGGTACTCTTGAAAGTAAACTCTTTAAACCGGTCAATCATATACTGAAAACAACAGAAGAGCAGTCATTTGGTCTTTGGACCGTGATCGAGGAGACGGGTGATGGTAACTATTACCTTGGACGGTATCGGGAAAAGTTACTGGCCCGGGTGGCCAGCCATTTCAGTGAGTCATCAGCCCAAGTGTTCACCGCTATTACGGGAGGCGACGGTTCGACAGCGTGTATTGGCACCATAAATGAGATTTTTTTCTGGGTATTTACCCACGACCAACGTTTGCCCCCAGGGCAGGCGTGTACTTTTGATGCGGATAATCACATCACGCTGACATTGTCTCATTTGGCATCGATTGACTTCTCAACCTGGCCTGAGACCACCTCTTATGCCTTGCTTACCCAGGCCATGGAGCAGACCGATAAGGCTGAGCATATTGCCTTGTTCTTCCTGCAACACGCCGCTGAGCAGATCCGAAAAACGCCAACGGTGACGGTTAAGGCACTTTCCAGCCAGCTCTGCGACAAGCTGATTAAACACGGTGATACCTTCATAGATAATTTGTGCCAGTGTGTATGTGATCATTTTGCCTCTGACCGAACCATTATTTCCCCAGACTCACTGGACTGGCTGATCAATACGCCACTGCTGAAGCCGGTCTTGTTGGGGCTTCAACAACAAGGAATGGATGTTTCGCCAATCACACGAAAATTAGCCAGTTGGCAGATCTCCGCTTTTTCACACGACGACATGAAAAAGTTGCTGACGCCCGACGATTGTCAGCGTCTGTTCAGGCGAGCATTTAAGCTGAGGCAAGTAGAAACTCTGTCCAATCTGCTGCTGGCAGGTCATTGTGATCAATTGACCAGTCTCCTGAACACTGGCGGAGAAAGTCCCTTGATTTTCTTTGCTCGTTCCGGGCATTTGCCTGGGTTGGAATATCTGTTGCAATTGCCTAACCCGAAGGTTAACCAGCAAGACATCTTGGGCTTTACACCCCTGAATATTGCTGCCAGAAGAGGCCACTTAGCCTGTGTCAGGGCATTACTGCCCGTCGAAGGTATCGACGTCAACCGGGAGAACAACCTTGGCTTTACGCCTCTTAACAGTGCTGCCAGAGCAGGCCACGCAAGGTGCGTCAGGGCATTGCTGACCGCTGATGGCATTGACGTCAATAAGAAGAATAACGATGGCTGGACACCGCTGAATTGCGCTGCCAGATACGGCTACGTCGGGTGCGTCAGGGCGTTACTAACCGTCAACGGCATTGATGTCAATAAGAAGAATAACGGCGGCTGGACGCCTTTGATCGGTGCTGCCGTAGAAGGTCATGCAGGATGCGTCAGGGCGTTATTGACCGGCAACGGCATTGACGTTAACAAGACGGATAATGATGGCTGGACGCCCCTGCACCGTGCTGCCTACAATGGCCGCTTGGCGTGCGTCAGGGCGTTACTGATCGCCGATGGAGTACAGGTTAATAGAACAAACTACTATAACGATACAGCACTGATATTATCCATAAAGCTTGAGCATACAGAGTGCGCAAGGCTATTAATTAACGACCCACGCACCAATTTGAACAAGATCAACCTGGCACCGGATACCGCTCTGACAAAAGCCAGAAGAAAAGGGTTGGCTGATATTGTCAGACTTCTGGAAGCCGATTCACGATTAAGCAAGCCTGTTGATTGGGTAATGAGAGTGCTAAGGTAGAACCTGCGTATTGATTGATCAAAATTGCGAAGGCTTTGGTGGTTGTTTTATCAGAGTTAATGCCTCTGGAGAAATCGCGGCCAGAGGTTCTCGTGGGTTAAACTGCCAAAACTGAAACAATGCATTCAGGGTGGCATGGACAACCTGAAAGTCACTGTTGCCAATGAAATTGTTCAAGATTATTT
>Ga0126343_10000481_pt1:0-12500 | contig 15427 bp, 7 predicted proteins | sample Cyp2metagenome_FD_92531 | JGI IMG/M metagenome (GOLD analysis project Ga0126343, IMG submission 92531) | Coral microbial communities from Lord Howe Island, Old Settlement Bay, Australia - Cyphastrea 2 metagenome | ecosystem: Host-associated > Invertebrates > Cnidaria > Coral ... | reverse complement strand
CCCACTAAGCATCAGTAATGGTAAATTTGAAACAGTAAAAGTAGACATGTGCCCAAAGTCGCAACAATGTGTGTAAATACAGCTGGAGCTACAGTCAAACCTGTATTAAGCGATAGCTCTCGCTCGGGGAATGGTTAGAAGAATTGCATTTCAAATAAAATTACTGCGGAAAAGACAGTTGACCTCAAATTGGAAGCATTCATTTTTGGTGTTCTAATGATTTGCGAAAATAAACAAGGAAATCAGTCGTTGCACCTCCTGTGTTACATTATTTCCATCTGTATGAAGAAGTAATCAACATTGTGTGAACATTATTACAGGTCAAGACAATGGAAACAGCTCATCCCAACTTAGCAAAGGGTGACCAGGACTGCTTAATAGAGGTCAAAATAACAGTAATTAAGGGAAGAAATTTTCAGGACTTTGACAACTGACCGCTTAATAGAGGGTGGCCTCTTACTACAGGGCCATTTAATGCAGTTTCCACTTGATTAAAGAGTCTCTTTCAACCAAAGTCCTTTACACCTTTTTTTTGTTTTTGTACACAGCTCAGCCTTTGCTTCTGAAGCACTGTTTTATGATAAAGGGGATGACAAGAGATATTATATCTGAAATAAGGAAAAAAATTCAAACTTCAGCCCAATAGGCATTGAGGAAACAAGGCCTGACAGGATGGGGGTCAATTGTTACGGATCACAAGAAGTACTCATCAATCTCAGTCAGGTACATTGCTGGGTCCATCAACGGTAACTTGTGTTTCACTTATTCAATTTCAAATCCTGTTTAGAGTGAGAAACAACTCCTTCCCCTTTAACCCTTTTGTAGAGGAAAGGGGCAAATTTTAGACACAGGAAATCCAACATTGAAAAGGGGGAGGGGTTTAAGGAAAGGTACGTTTTTTCTTGGGGGGAGGGATGGGGCCTCAGAGGGGAGGGTCATCAGTGAAAGTGAGCACTAAAGGGGGAGGGCCATACCCTCTTTTTCAGCTATACAAGGGGAGGGTCACACACCTTTTCCAGAATTTTTAATGGGAATTTTTGTGATGTTATTTTCCATTTTTCTTTAACAGACTAAGTTTTGGCTTTTCAACTTGTTTCTTTTATTTCGGTGCAGGTACTAGTTTTACAAGGTTACTGGGTTTCTACATGTATATTATTCCATGGCACATAATTTTCTCGCAGTACTAATGTCCTAAATATCTATCTGGAGAAGGTGGCGTAAATATCTATCTGGAGAAGGTGGCACCTCGTCAGATGATGTCGCCTCCTCCAATTTTCCCGGGTTTGACATCTACCCGGGACAATTTTTTTTTTTCACCAAATAACTATTGTCGAGGCCTGTAGCAGGTGGAAAATGAAAAAAAATACAAAACTAAACCTAGGTAAAACCATTTTTAAATGATGAGTTTGCAAGGCCTACTCCCAAAGTACATACAGTTTTCACATGGCATTTTCTTCAAGAGCTTTTCGTCAATTTCAAATATATTCAGTGTGGCAATTTTATGATTATAGATTAACCGAAAGATTATCTTTGCTTCCTTTTATCTTGTAAATAAATTAAGATATGTGCACTCAAACTTCCAAAAAAACTGTTTTTAAGCCAACTTGTAGGTTAAATATCTTCAAGAGTATTTGATTAAAATCAAAGAAATTTACTGTGCGTATTATTTAACTAATAGGCTACCAAACTATTGTTTTTGTATTCTTTCAAGTGATCGAAAACTTAAGATATTTGCACTCAAACTTTCCAAAAGAAGTATCTGAAGCAAACTTGGAGATAACATTTCTTCAAAAGTATTCGGTCAATATCAAAGATATTTATTGTGCCTATACTATAATCAGAGGCCTACTGAATGGTTACCTTGTCTTTCTTTTATCGTGTAAATAACTTAAGATATACCTACCCAAACTTCTAAAAAAATTCTTAAAAAGTGTTTTTGGGCAAACGTCCAGGTCTTATTTCTTCAAGACTAACAAATTAACATTAAAGATATTTAGTGTGCTACTTTTGTAAGTAACGTTCTACAAAATGATGCGTTTTATATGTCTGTAACTGTTAACTGGTCTAAGATATTTGCCTTCGAAAATGAAAAAAATTCAAAAGTTGAAAAAAAACTTGCCAAAAATTTTTTTTTTAACTAGAATAATAAAGTTCTAAACTCAAAAAGTAAACAAGCAACATTGCCCATGTCGTCTGGAACTCATCGGATAAAACCACGTAGAAAAGGGCCCATTGCGGAATTTTTTTATGATTTTTTTAATCCTATAAAAGATGCACCTCGTCCCCAGTCCTCTTTGTGCTCAAGTTCGTGGATCGGCAAGTCACGTTTTTTTCGCTCTGTCTTTTTTGTTGTTTAGCACCCTTAAAACACTGGGCAGAGGCAATCCAACTATCGGAAGAGGTGTCTAAGGTGCCCGGGCACCTGCCGTGCACATTTTCTTCCCATAAAAAACGGTTGCCTTTGCGCAGGCTTTGGTCAAAGTTTAAGGGTGCACTCTTCACCATTATTGTTGTGAAGGACCTCGCCATTCGGGCTTGAGGACCTTCCAGTGATGTTTTGATGTTATATTATGCTTGTTCATGTTGTAAGGAACCGTTTGGTGTTGATTTTGTTGTAATCGGTTCCTTAGTTAATGAGCTGTCACGTGATTTGTCTTAAAACGTTACCTGCTAATAACTTTGCGCGGTTTTAACCGATTGGCCAGCTTATTATCAATCGAGCTTGTCCTCAACAGAGGGCTACGTGCATGCCAAATTTGGTTGAAATTGATAAAATCCCCGCAAAGTTATTAGCGTTTAAAGTTTTCTACAAAATGGCGGACGCGGTTTGTAGTTACCATGCCCCCAGCGGTTTTAACGCGAAAACGAGGAAAACTTTAACTGCTTATAACTCCTTGAGGATTTGATAGAATGATCTCAAACTCGCAGGGTTGGTAGACTGCGGCAAGGGCTTGTCGGTCAGGTTGTTGGTTTCACACGGCACAGAATATCTGGAAGTACAATCAGTTCAAAAACCCTTAAGGTTTTCACCACTTGTCTCTTGAAAAATAAGACTATTTGATTCGGCAATCGGAGGCTACATTGATATTTTAAAGGGCAAACTATCGGTGTAAAAACATTTTCTGTCGATGCATTGACGGCGAGATACAGGAACTTAAAGTCAGAGCGAAATTTTGCGTCTTCCTTTCATTGCCGAGCATATAACTCCTGGAGATTATTATGGGAGGGTTTTAAACTCGCAGGGATGGTAGAGTGAGGCAAGGGCTTTTAAGTCAGGTCGTTGGCATTGTTCGGCACTAAAAGTTTCATTTCTTGTAACGTTTGTCTCTAGCCTGAGCCTAATCTTGTCATTTCTTCGGAAAAAATGAGCCGTGCCAAGTACACCCCGGCAGAAGACAAGGCCTTGCTTGATTTTGCGGAGGCACATGGGCAGACGTACTCTCCCTTGGGCAATAAGCTTTGGATTTTGGCTGAAACCCAAGGAATTACTTCCCATTCCTGGCAGTCTATGAAGTCGCGGTACCTTCTTTTGAGTGGGCAAAAAAAGAAGGGGACCAAGAGGCCTTCAACTGGTGCAAGTGAGCAGCCCACCCGGCAGTCAAGGCTGTCATTTCCGCTTGATTTCCCCACGTTCCGCCTCCCACGATCCTTTCACTTCCCTGATGTCCCTCCACCTTCCACCTCCACCTCCACCTCCACCACACCCACCTTCCACCATCCACGACCGACAGTGACAGACTCTTCCACACAGACTGACGGGACGGGGATGGTCAGCGTCGGGGTCGGCATCCACCTGTTCTGCCCAGTGGCTCACTACTGGCCGGTGGATGTCTCCACCCAAACCACACGCCAGCCATCCCAGCACCGACGCTCACACTCAATCTAGTCACTCACACTCCATTTATATCACACCTTCATTCATTCACCTTCATTCACGCAAGTGCTTCCGTCCTCAGCAACACTGCTGAGTTGATGGAAGCATAGACGGTGACTGGCTGACTGACAGACTGTTTTCATTTCGCACACGCATCGTTCGCACTTTCATCGTACGTACATCATTCGCCCATGCGTGTTACTTGTAAATAAATTTTGTAAATAGTCGTTCAAATTAGTGTATTTAAAAAAAAGTAAGAAAAAAAAAAATTATCCAGGGCATATTGCCAAGAAAAAACGTTGTAAATAGTTTGAATTCAACAAAGTTGAATTATTGTGAATACGTCTGTAAATAGAATTGTAAAATAGCAGCAACTAATGTAAGAGATATTTATTGTAAATTGGAATGTACATAAGATTGTAGATATTTTAACCTTTTAAATACAACGTTGTAAATACATCGTCATCGCCTTACACTTGGGCTTGGCGCTTTTTGTTTCCCGTCAGAGATCAAACACGAGTTTGGAGTAACCAACCTCCGAGGAGTGCTCCACAGGAACATCTAGTGTCTTTACAGTCCAAATTTTTAGGGGGGTGCAAAAGGGTGTCGATGCGCAACTTGCGGACAAGATGTCCGTTAGGCCTTCTGGGCAGTTTGTAAGCCCCAGACTGTCTAATCGCCTCTCACACCCAAGGCCAGCTCCACCTCCTCGTGGTGCACCCTGGGTAATCTGGCCTTACGGCTAACGTTAGCAGACGGAGCTCTGGCCAAAAAAAACAAAAAAAAAGACAAAGAAAGACAAAAAATTAGTGGTTTATGGCACCATCTTCCAGGTCAATATCTGCAAACACATTAAACTAAAATATAAGATACTTACGATACCTGTACTCTATTAGCAGACTTACCAAATCATACATTTACTAATATTGACTGTATTAAATATCGCAAGATATTTGGCCTCAAAATTGAAAAATAATCCTCGACACTTGTAAACCTTTTCCATATTTTTTTTCGTTTTGTGCCATTTCTTAGGGCCAATATCTGCAAGACTGTTCCACTAAAATGTATGTTTTTTACATAACGTGTAGTCTTTTAGCAGGCTAATCCAATCATACAATAACTAATATTGAACGTATTATATTGCGTGAGGTATTTGGGCTCAAAATTGAAAAATAATCGTCGCCACATAAATTTTTTCCCATTTTTTCGTTTTGTGCCATCTTGTAGGGCCAATATCTCCGAGCGTATTCTACCAACATGTACCATTTTTACATTACCTGTAGTATATTAGCAGGCTTACAAAAGCATACATTTACTAATATTGAACGTATTGTATCGGGCAAATACTGACCCGTGTGGGGAGTCCTGCCCTGAAGGGGGCGAATCCTGACCTGCCGGGGGGGCGAATCCTGACCTCAAAGAGTAGTAACAGGTGTTTTTGTGCTAACTTCCACGTCTGATATCTCCAAGACTAGAGATATTTACTCTGCTACTTTTGATAGAAACGTCCTACAAATGAAACGTCCTTTCATATGACGATGCATTGATGGCGAGATACAGCAAGTTAAAGTCAGAGCGAAATTTCGGCTCTTCCTATCATTGCAGAGCATATAACTTCTGGAGGCTATTATGGGAGGGTTTTAAACTCACAGGGATGGTAGAAGTTAAAGTCAGAGCGAAATTTCGGCTCTTCCTATCATTGCAGAGCATATAACTTCTGGAGGCTATTATGGGAGGGTTTTAAACTCACAGGGATGGTAGAGTGAGGCAAGGGCTTTTAAGACAGGTCGTTGGCTTCGTTCAGCACTAAAAGTTTCATTTCTTGTAACGTTTGTCTCTAACCTGAGCCTAATCTTGTCGTGTGTTCTACAAAAATGAACAGTGCCAAGTACACCACCGCTGAAGACAACGCTGTGCTAGATTTTGCAGAGGCGAACGGAAAGACCTTTACTAATATTGAACTTATTGTATCGGGCGAATACTGACCGTGTGGGGAGTCCTGCCGTTAAGGGGGCGAATCCTGACCTGCAGGGGGGGCGAATCCTGACCTGAAGGGGGCGAATCCTGACTTCTGGGGGCGAGATATTTGGGCTCAAAATTTAAACATAATCGTCAACACACTCTACGATTTTTACATTACGTGTAGTCTATTAGCAAGCTTACCAAATCATACATTTACTAATATTGAAGGTATTAGTTGTGCGAGATATTCGGCCTAAAAATTGAAAAATAATTTTTTTCTTGTTTTCTCCTTTTATTTAATGTACAACGACAAGTTCTATTCACCTACTTTATTGAAATATTTTTAAATGAGAAAAATGGATATCATCTTGGATTTTGTTGAAGAGGTTGTGTGGACAGTTTGGTCAAAATTTTTAAAATGTCTAAAAAGCTTTAGTTTACTTAAATTATAGCTAAAAGAACTATTTTCGTGATAAATTAAGTAAAGTAAGGCTTTTTAGACACTTTAAAAATTTGGACCAAAATGCCCATACAACCCCTTTGGAAAAAATCCAAGATGGCCGCCATTTGGGCTTCAAATCTTCTAAAGAAAGTCAAAATTTAAATAATTTTTGAAAACATTTTTAGGTCCAAATGTGAACTCTAAACTTGCAAACTCATAATGGCAAACAAGCAACATTGGCCATGTTATTGGCACGACAAAGTAACCATCTCGAACTATAAAGTACTTAACAGGTGTTTTTTAAGAGGTTGTGTGGACAGTTTGGTCAAAATTTTTAAAGTGTCTAAAAAGCTTCATTTTACCTAAATTATAGCTAAAAGAACTATTTTCGCGATAAATTAGGTGAAATAAAGCTTTTTAGACACTTTAAAAATTTGGACCAAAATGCCCATACAACCTCTTTGGAAAAAATCCAAGATGGCGGCCATTCGGACATAACAAGAAACGTTTGCCAACAAAAACTACTTTCTATTAAACGCTTTAGTGTGTATATTTATCAAAAATAGAGCAACTTCCGGTAGATCAATTTCCGGTAGAAAATTAGCTTGCACCTTAAATTTTGGCATAAATAGTATTCCGGTGAAGGTGACACCTTGTCAGAGGATGTCGCCCTCGTCGTTTTCCTGGGTTCGACACCTACGCGGGACAATTTTTTTTTCATCAAATAACTATTTTCGAGGCATGTAGCAGGTGGAAAATTAAAAAAAAATACAAAAAAAAATTTTAAACTAGGTAAAACCATTATTAAATGATCAGTTTGCAAGGCGTACTTCAAAAAACATACAGTTTTCACATTGCTCTTACTTTAAGAGCATTTCGTTAATTTCAAAGATAATTAGTGTGGCTATTCTATAATTATAGAGAAACTGCAGAGTTACCTTTGCTACCTATTATTTACTAAATAACTTGAGATACGTGCACTCAAACTTTCAAAAAAATTGTTTTGTAGCCAACTTGTAGGTAAAATTTATTTAAGAGGATTGGATTAAAATTAAAGATATTTACTGTGCCTATTTTATATCTTAAAGGCTACTCAACGGTTGTTTTTGTAATCTTTCAAGTGATTAAAAACTCAAGTTATTTATACTCAAACTTTAAAAAAAATATTTTTGCAGCAAACTTGGAGATCTAACTTCTTTTGAAGTATTTGATTAATATCAAAGATATCCATTGTACTTATAATATGTTTAAAAGCCTACTAAATAGTTAGTTTAGTTTTTTTATCTTGTAAGTAACTCAAGAAATGTTTACTCAAACTTCTAAAAAAATTCTTAAAAAGTGTTTTTTCTCCAAGACTTATCAATCAGCATTAAAGATATTTCAGGCGCTACTTTTCTAGAAAATGTCCTACAAAATGGTGTCTTTTATATGCCTGTAGTTGTTAACTGGTCTAAGATATTTGCCTTCAAAAATGAAAAAAAAATGAAGAAGTTGAAAAAAAAGTGCCAAAATTTTTTTTTTTAAACTTAAAAAATAAAATTCTAAACTCAAAAAAGTAAACGAGCAACATTGCCCATGTTGTCTGTAACTCATCGGTGAAAACCGCATAGAAAATGGCCCATTGGGGCATTTTTTATGATTTTTTTAATCCTATAAAAGTTGCACCTCGTCCCCAGTCCTCTTTTAGGTCAAGTTCTTGGACTGGTAAGTCACGTTTTTTTCGCTCTGTCTTTTTTGTTATTTAGCACCCTTAAAACACTGCGCAGAGGCATTCCAACTATCGGAAGAGGTGTCTAAGGTGCCCGAGCACCTGCCGTGCACATTTTCTTCCTATAAAAAACGGTTGCGTCTGCGCAGGCCTTGGTCAAAGTTTAAGGGTGCACTCTTGACCATTAATGGCCGCCATTTGGGCATCAAAACTTTCAAAAATGATTCTGGGTTTGTAAAAAATAAACTTGTAAACTCATACAAGCAAACCAGCAACATTGCCTATGTCATTGGTGCGAAAAATTAGCCATCTTCAACTATACAGTACTTAAATTTGCGCCAGTTTGCTTGGCCTGCACTGATGGCGCAGTGGTAGTGTGATAGGTATTTCATTTGCCTGTCTGGTTGTGGTGACGACTTCCTGTTCTTCTTCTTCCAACCTGACACTTCTTCCTCCTGTCGTAGCCACTCATTAGTGTGGGCCATCCATCTTTTCTTTTCTATTCAAGATGCTGGTCTTTATTGAATTACTATTAATTTATTTAAACCAAACTATGGCAAGACCTCGATGGCCATGGTTCGAGCCCCACACTGCTAAAAAATTTTTTCTCTTTTTTCTTTGAGACAAACACGGGCAGCCTCTTCCCAATTGTGCCTTCCCTAAATGCCACCCCATCACTGGTCACAAAAAGCGCCTCCACATCTGGCTGGGGAAAGTGAGGCCGGATGTGCCTGACATAGATCGACATAAGCTTGTAGAGGGACGGCAACATAGGGCAAATGGCAGGCCCATCCTTTGCCCGCTTATGTTTCGCAACCAACATGACCTTACATTCATCCTTCACCTTCCCCTTGCCGTACTCGTCCATAGTTGCATTGTTGAGGGGACCTAGACGCGTGCCAGTGTCAAGTGAGAATCGGGTCAGCAGCAAATCTCGCACCATGATGAACTCCGTAAGGGTCAGCATTTTGCCCCGGCCAGCCTGAATGCAAAGACGCACGGCCTCGTGGTAATGAGAGGACGCCTTAATCCCCTCTAGCTCCTCCAAGGTCAGCAGCCCCTCTGTCTCATCTACCATCCGTTTGTTCTTTACCTCATAGGACTGGGCGTCTACGACAGACCGCCAACCTTTCAAGTTCTTTAAGATAGTGGCGAAGGTAGGCAAGTGGTTTGGGTGTATAGCGGGAGCCGTCTTGTTGAATCGCTCATGTGTAACGAAGCTCAGGAACTTCTCATATGAGGCCAAATATGACACCAAAGTACCAGGCTTTTTCGTACCGGCCTCCAGGTGGGGCTTAACCCAGCTACTCCAAACCACATCTCCCTCATTGGCGAGCAGACATGTGATGTCGTCGCCGCCGGGGTTGATGGCTTCCAGAAGCATGCGCATCTGCGCGGCATGCTGGAAACGTGCGGACTTCTTCTTATCGCCCGCTGTTGGTCGCGTAAGGTACTGGTAAAATTGGACCAGCCAGCGGTGACGGTTTGTCTTAGGCTTTGCTGCAGAGAAGTACTGTACAGAACTGAGTGGTAGCGCAGCGTCGTCTTCCCCATCATCGTCTTCGTTGGCCTCACTCGCTTCGTCTGGGTGCTCAGAAGCACAGGGAGTGGAAGGATGGGGCCCTTGATGCGATGACTCGGGGGAACCCGGAGCCGCAGCCGATGGCGTGGCAGCGCTGTCTCTGCGTGGCCGAGAGTCCGCGGCGGTTGAGGCAGGTGCAGAGGCAAGCAGGGGTTTGCTGCTGCTGTCTTTACCTTCAGCACTATCGCTGGCGGATGACGGACCCACGGATGCAGTTGGCCGTTGGGTTCCAGCGTCTTCTTCGGTGGCATGAGGGTGGGCTGAAAGAGGGCTCGTAGCAAAAGACTCTTGCCGCTGTTCCATGATGTTGGGCGCTGGGGCGGCAAGGTTGCCCTCCATTTCAGCCAAACCCGTGTAGGGCTTAGCCATGCGAAGGAGACGCTGGTACTCCCGGGTGTTCTTCGCAATGCCATGTGTAGAGGGGTTGGCGAGGTGCCGGCCGACGTCAATGATAATTGCATTACAGAGAGGCACCGGGCACCATTTTCTGGGTTTTCCCTTCAGTGGCTTCTTCCCCTTGCGATCTATCTGGCTGCGAAACTGGTGGTCGCCCGCACGAGCTATGTTAAGTATCTGCCGAATGAACTCCTCGGCCAACTCGCCCTTCTTAATGTGCACCCCGAGGTGCCGACGCAGGTCTGTTCCGCAGAACTGGCAGTCAGGAATGGGGCATGGAATTTTCTCATGATGCGAGCGTTTAGAAGGACTTTTGGATTTCACAGCAGAAGGCGGGGCAGACGCCGACGAGGCAGCTGCGGCAGCCAAAGAGGGAGCGGGAGAAGCACCAGCAGCAGGGGTGGCAGAGCTTAATGCAATTGACGATTTCTTCGGTGAGGGGGACTGTTTCACCGCAGGCAATTTCTTAGGTGGAGGGATCTTCTTTGCAGCAGGGCGTTCACTTGATTCCTCTGAGGAAGTAGAATCACCACCGCCGGGCCTGTATTTGCTGCCCTCTGTCGACGAGGACGACGTGGAGATCTTACGATTCCGAGTTGGTGGTTTCGGTCGCGGGCTAGCAGCTCGAGATTCTTGGGCAGTGCCTTTCGGTGACGGTGACTGCTCCACTTCCTTCAGGATTTCCATGGACTTCTGCATTTGGTTGATGTTTTGCACTAGCTCCAAGGCAAGGTCTTTGCCATCGAAAACTGCGGAGACCACTTTCGGCACTTTGTCGAAAAGGCAAAAGTATGAATGAACCATATGCTGGATTGCACTTCGGGCCACTTTTTCTGCACTGTCAAGATGCAAACGGTTGGCCGCCTCCGCGAAGCAGATGGCATCCTGAAGGGCCTGCTTGAGGTCGAGTTTGGAGGAGGTCGCTGCACTAAAAGCACTGGGACAAGGGTATTGAAAACCATCACGTAAGCCAAAGAACTCAAGGGCATCCTTGTCACCGTCTGCCGCTTTTTTCAGTCGCTCGACCAGACTGGTTGGCGGGGCCGCCATTTTATTTCAGGAGTCAAGTTCACACACTGGATAGAACGGACACACCCAGGATGAAGGAGAACTTAAAAACCACGGTCAGCAGTCCAAAAACCCACACTGGATGAAACTGACACACCCAGGGAGAAGGAGAACTAAACAGACACGGATAGCAGTCCAAAAACCCGATCGAAGACAAGGGTGGACTAAAGCGCTGAAATTTAAGTTCAGAAATGCAATCTAAGTACAGCAAAGTGATCTACAGGCATGACAGAACGGGACAAAAGACACAGTATTCGCCTCAAGATTTTTTCCCCTAGGTTTTCAGCGTAAGAATCTTAGGTACTTAAGGCATTGAAGTACCAGGTTAAACCAACAACTTAGAAAGACAGCCCTCGACCCATTCTATAATGCCTGTTAATTACAAACACTTGCACAATAATCTTTAAGAGATAAAAGCGGTTGTAAGAAGCGAAAACTTGGACCTGGCTTTACCTGCCTGTATCTCACCGTCAATGCAGCATCAGAAAATGTTTTTACATCTATAGTTACCCCTTTAAAATATCACTGTAGGCTCCAATTACCGAATCAAAAAGTCTTTTTTCTGTAAGAGATAAGTGGTGAAAACTTTAACAGTTGATGGTGCTTACAGGTATTTTAGTGCCAAGTGAAACCAACAACCTAACCGAAAAGCCCTTGTCGTAGGCTACCACCACTGCGAGTTTGAAATCATTCTAACAAATCCTCTAGGAGTTACAGTCAGTTAAAATTTTCCTCGTTTTGGTGTTAAAACCAATAGGGGCATGATGACTTTACCTGAATGTATCTCACATTCAAAGCAACTTCAGAAAATGTTTTTACACCTATAGTTACCCCTTTAAAATATCACTGTAGCCTCCAATTACCGAATCAAAAAGTCTTTTTTTTTAAGAGATAAGTGGTGAAAACTTTAAGTTTGTGGTACTTGCAGGTATTCCAGTGCGGAGTGAAACCAACAACCTGACCGATAAGCCCTTGCCGCAATCTACCACCCTTGCGAGTTTGAAATCATTCTATCAAATCCTCCAGGAGTTACAGGCAGTTAAAGTTTTCCTCGTTTTCACGTTAAAACCGCTGGGAGCATGGTAACTAAAAACCGCGTCCGCCATTTTGTACAAAACTTTAACCGCTAATAACTTTGCGGGGATTTTATCAATTTCAACCAAATTTGGCATGCATGTAGCCCATGTTGAGGACAAGCTCGATTGATAATAAGCTGGCCAATCAGTTAAAACCTCGCAAAGTTATTAAGGTGGACAGTTTTGACACAAATCACGTGACAGCTCCTTAACTAAGGAACCGACTACAACAAAATCAACACCAAACGGTTCCCAAGAACATGAACAAGCATAATGTAACATCAAAACATCACTGGAAGGTCCTCAAGCCCTAATGGCGAGGTCCTTCCACATCACAATTTTCAAGGCGTGTACCCTGAAACTTTAAACCGCTTATAACTCTGCGAGGATTT
>Ga0126343_10000480_pt1 | contig 15430 bp, 8 predicted proteins | sample Cyp2metagenome_FD_92531 | JGI IMG/M metagenome (GOLD analysis project Ga0126343, IMG submission 92531) | Coral microbial communities from Lord Howe Island, Old Settlement Bay, Australia - Cyphastrea 2 metagenome | ecosystem: Host-associated > Invertebrates > Cnidaria > Coral ... | reverse complement strand
TTTCATGAATTTTTTTAGTCAGTCAATCTTAAAAATAAATAAGTTTCATTTGTTTGTCACATTGGTCACTTTTGGGCTCTGGTTTCTGTGTCCACAAATGGAGCCATAAACTGCAGTTATTTTGTCGTATTTTATCGGGCTTAATTAATTCATATGGTTAGGAGAAGCATCAACAACAATTGCTGCTGCACCTGGATTAGTACTGTGACCGCTGCACTCAAATCTACAGATGCTACCTTTTTTGAAGAATGTACCTAATACTTGTTACAACTTTACATGTATTTGCCCCAGAATGCAGAAATGCATTTTAAGAGGTCCAAATTATAAGAATCTCCCAGGTGGGGCACGCTCCTTTACACCCACCCCAAGGTCATGTCTTTGGCGAGGTATACCCCCGCCGCCTACTCCTGAAGTTTTGCCACCTACCCTGTGTTACAAAATTATAATAATATCTTTTGCTTTTCCAAGGGACTAAGAACATTGAGGGAGACCATAGAAGATTGTTGGGACCAAGATGGTGATGCACGCCTCTCTGCACTTTGTGTCAAAGAACGTTTCTCTGAGCTGTTAAAGGACTATCCTGATGGCCTAGCCACCATTCCAACAGTTAACCCTGTGCAAACAATTCTTCAAAATTATCCCATGGCTGATTCACAGAGCTTGTCAGGCATTTGTAGTCCTGTGTTAAGTGCACCACCCATTGTAGAGGCGAGTCCCTGGGCTGAGCGTTCATCTAGTCAAGGCATTACTATGACCACCGTATAACTGTCACCAGAGATTGGATAAAGTACTGATTTATCAAAGTCTATCCATGAACAATCTGGATATTGCTAGCTACATGTGCATGTAGTTCTGTGACAAGTTGGTTTTCTATAGTCATTGTTATTGTCTCATCGAAATACGAGTGCTCAGGGAATGATTTCTTGATCAAGACCTTGCGGTTCTACAATTAACACTATAACTCGTGTTTATTTACAGCTTACGAGTGTGGCTGGAAAGGCTAGGCAGTTTAATTATGGCTGGTTTTTGGATCAGGACTGACAAGGTGTCTTGTTCTAGTGTATAAAATAGAAGTTGAAGGGACTTTCTGTGGTGTAGTGGCCATTCAGTACCACTGCAACAGAAATGTCAATTATTATATCGAAAAAGAACTTTTCTTAATAAGTTTAAGCTCTTGCAAAGATAAAATGTGTGTCTTTTTGAGTGATGCTCCCTGAGGGCCAATTCTTTAATCTTGACTAGACCTGGTAGATATTAAGTAGTTAGGCTAGTCTCTGTCTTTACCTGCAATGTTAATATTGCTGCAGGCTAAATGGAGTTTTGTAAAGGCAAGTGCAGTGCATTGGCGGTGGACAAATGTGAAGTGATCATTGGCAAACTGTTGTGATGTAGGCTCAATAGTCGAACTATCTTGCCAGGCTTTCTAGCATACTGACTGGGAAGTGAAGCTATTTTGAACAGTATTTTATTCATGGTTGTGGAAATTAGCAACCACAAATTCTGTTCCTCAGGGTTACAAAAGTTAAAGCTACATTAATTGAATTTTTATCACTTCTAAGGGAACAATTATTTCAAAGTATTAATCTGTTTATTACTGAGCACAAGGGCTGTACTGGGGTATTTTGGCTGGAGGTCATTGTATTATGGACTGAGCACCAATTTTCCCCAGTTCAAGTTTTATATGGCATTTGGGCCATTCTTACTGGCTTTTCAAAACATGAAATGCAGATCTTATGATCAAAATGCTCAGATCTACCTCAAGACTACTTGGTCATATAATACATGTAGTTAAACTTATTAACCTAAGAACTAGTTAATGGGCTAAAATCATAATTTTTATACCAACACAAAGATTACATTTTGCCTGTACTAGGAGAACAAGTTAAAAAAAGCTTGAGGTTCATTGAATAAGGCTTGGAGGTAAAATGAAAGTTGGGGAAATTGTAAAGGTACATGTATATGTAGATACTCGGAAATATTTAGGCCTTCCCTTAGGAATAACAGCCATTAGTATATACTAAAACAGTGGATAGTGTTAAACGTGCGCGCTGATTGGCTCGCCAAACTCCGAATATCCTGCACTATTTACCTCCGAGCAATTCGAGAGAAAATGGCGTCCTAGTTTGTGTCCGTTACAAGTGAAGAAATCATCCAAATTAATTTTTGTGGTGTATATTATCTCACTGTTTTAGTATATACTAAAACAACTATTCACCTCAGTGTCGGTGGCTAGCGTTGGATATTTATCTCGCCACTTCGCAGCTCGGTAAATATCCACCACTAGCCACCTCCACTTCGGTGAATAGTTGTTAATTATTATATGGAAAGGTAGTCTTGAGGTAAATCAGAGTGTTCTGATTGGTTCTTTCTTGGTTGGGATTTTGGCATAAGTTGTGTATTTTTTGTTTTCGAATGCTGTCAAATTCAAAACAAGCATGACCAGAGTGCCACATGGTAAACTACTTACTAACCAGGGCCAGCTAGCTAGAGCCACGCTAGGTAATATTGGCCCAAGGTCGTTTTTGTATACTGCCATGACCTCAGGCCATTATATTCTCCAGTACAGCCCTTGCACTCGGTTAGTGAAATTTGTAAATAGGTAATAATTATTGTTAGATAAAAAAGTTAAAAGTTGTTGAGATGTAGCAAAAAAAAGCTAAGAAAGGAGTTATTTTGTACAAAGAAATTAATTTGGCTGAACTACAATAGGTCTTTCAAAATTGATTTGGCTGAACTACAAAACAAGGGCCTTTGCAAAATGTGTATCTTCCCATGTGTTCTCTGCAGAGGCAGTCATTATCGGTAGTAATAAAACCACATTTATTTATACAGAGGCTCAAGAAAAAAACTGGTATGACAAAAAGCACATTAACTCAGCTGGTACAGAAGTAAGCGCTTTCTCAAATTTATTACTGGTTGAAAACAAAAGAACCTTTGGTTACCATTGTCCACATGCATGAAAGCACATCTTGTTGACAGAATGCAAGGCACCAAAGGCTTCAAATTGTACTCTCTGTACAGTTATTATTTTGATGTTGTGTGCTCGCAGAGTATAAAAGGCAATAGCTGTAAATCAAAACCAGGCTAATGTAGAAAACTAATGTAGCCCAGACTTCATGATTGTGGTCTTCAGAATGATGGTCAAGATTTTTCAGAAATATAAAGGTTGAAACTCAAACACATGAGAGAAGTATTACTTATAAAATAGATTTGGAACTCTCGATATGCTATTTTTAATGTTGATAGAAGAAACATCAAGCGTTATACATGTACAAGAAATAAAACAAATTGTTCAGTAGTTATGTGTTGTGTATATAATTACTTTTTGCATCAGACTGCCTGCTTGCCAGTTTTTATACTGTTGCAGTAAAGTGAAGGCTTTTAAATTCGAAAACGATCTTTGTACTTTTTCTATGGAGGCCCTAAACAACCATGATTAGAGATCACGGTGCACATTTGTATCATGTACCAAGTACCTAAAGTTTTGTCCTCCGAATGAAGAAGTATCCAGATTTTTGCAATGCCACACTCACTGAAACATAATTTTAATAAAATTGCTGTAGTCTACTACTAATTTTGCAATCTGATTGACTAATTTGCCATTGTTGATAAGAGTCCAGACAATGCTGCTATGTCAGGCAATGTCTTATCAGCTTTAGTCTCCTCCGCAGCCGTTATTAGAGTCGTTGCGTGACGACTCTAATAACGACTGTGAAGGAGACTACATCAGCTTGTGCTCTGAAAAACATTTTCTTTGAAGTTGATAGTGTTAAAAAACAAATCGAATGTGGTTTAGCATTGTCTGTACATTTATTGATGATACACAACATACAGTGGTTAAAATGCACCTAGAGTCCACTGTGACGATGCTTATTGTTGATACGAGTACTCACCAAGCTAAACCACATTCGATTTGTTAACTAGACCATAGTAATTCAATAAGTGCACACCCATCTGTATTCTGATAACCAGCAGAATGGACACTGGGAAAAACATTGTGTTTGAGTAAAGGTCTAGTGGTTTATGCAAGAGGCTAGCGATGCCTCTTCTCAGACAGGAAAATATAAAATGGGTAACGGCAAACTTTTAGAATAGTTAATCTGACAAAATGCTGAGGGGTAACCTTTCGTAAGTTAGCTTTCCTTCTTAAAGGGGGTAGCTTAATACTCCATCCACAAATAATCTGCATAAACTGCGATAAGCTGGGTGCTGTTACTGTCCTACGTAGGAAACATTTATTTGCTCATCATGCACTCCCAGTGAAGGAGGCCAAGTTTTTTTTTTCCAGATCACTCTGGCATTGGTGCAGACTTGGCCATACGAATCACTGGAGTTGCTTTCTAATTAAGAAAAGGGACAACAATTAAATTACTTCCAAAGTTTACAATATTTAATTTCTGTCATTTGTTGCACCTGTCACACTTGTTCTCAAGAATACTTAAGTTAAGTAATACAAAAAGTTTTCAATATTTTTCATAAGAATTACATGTATCTACAATACAATGAAACACTCAAGTATAACTATTTACATTATATTATTTATCAAGGCTACTTATGAATTTCACAAAATTAGTAAATCTGACAGTTTTGGCTGTCAAAGTGGCATAAAAATAAATCATTCAACACATTAGGGTCACCCAATGGACTTAGATCACCTTTCTTACACTTAGTTAAACTGATGTCATAGTGAGAAAGGAATATGAATATACATAGTACAATTTTTAAAAGAATCTTTTAATATTTTTTCATACAGGAATGGCTATTGTATATGAAATATTTTGTACGGAAAACATGCTCTGCGCTGGAGTGAAAGCATTAATGCTGTTATGTACTTTTCTGGAATGGCATAATTTGTCCACAGGACCAAAGATACATTTTCAAGTGTTTAACACCATATTTTTATTGAAGCCTGGGAAAGCTGTGCTTTAATAGTTATGCAATTAAAACTGTTCTCTAGAATATACTAAACTGTAAACTTGGGAATGCTTCTTCTGACATCGCTGTCAAAGAACTGATGACTAAGAGCATTTCTTGCAGATATTCGACTAGTTGGTTCATAAACAAGCATTTGCTGTACAAGGAGAGTAAACAAAAACAGCATGTACAATATTAATAACTTAAAAGAAGAACTTAATTTTTAGCAATGTTGTGGTTATTGCAGAAAATGGACACTGGTGGAAGCTGTGGCTGCAGATCAGCCACCAGTTTCACCAGTATGTCAAGAAGATGAATACTGTTGCACTAAATTCTACTACCTACCGCGACGAGTCAATCTTCATACCAACAATAGTGTGCAGCCTTCTTCCACTCGCTGGAAAATATATGTTCTCAGACAATTGCATGCAAACCACTAGAGCATCAGTGGGCAACCTTTTTTCTTTTTTTTTCCTTTCCTTAGTTTCCTTGGTAGACTTTTCCTCTCCCACACAGCATTTTGATAGAGAGCAAGCAAGATACTTGCTATTTATGTAACCTACTTGTTCGTTTTTTAGCTGTGCATCTGTTAGGATAAACCTTTGACTATGTGTGGAAAACAGACTGTTCCCTACCTGTAATAAGTCGGCGCCTGGTTGACTAAGGGCAGGTATAACTTGAAGAAGGTTTTGTACCGGCCACTTTGGAAAAGAACTTTTATAATCAGGAAGCTCGGCTACCCCAGGCCATAACCTTTCATCTGGAGTCCCTAACGTTCTACAGATAAAACAAAATGCACCATAATGCTTCTAAGCACGGTCCTGTTAAAACTACTGGTAGGTCTGGTGGGTGAAGCTCTAGATCAAGAATTGAAGAGGATGTCAAGCTACAAAGAAGCCAGGTTCCTGACTGGTTTGTTATAATTATGTTCTTGAGTAAAATGCATTTTCATCTCATGACTACAATACAAGCATTATTGTTGGGTAACCTGGCAAACTGTTCGGAAGTAACCTGAGGTTTCTGTGGACTAATATTTTACAAAAAATGCCCATAGCTACATGTACATGCCTGCTGCAGCCTGCTGCAAGGACTATTATATAGAGGAGTTATACAGAGTTAATATAGAGGTACAGACTATATATTGTGTGGCTCCTGGAAATATCCATATATGGCTATTAAAATTCCAGCTAGGGAGAGTAATCTCAAAGGCTTAAATTTCTAAATAAATTATCAAATGAAGCTAATTAACTGGAATCTATAGGAAGGTGGCACTGCATTCCAACCAGAATTCCTCTTCGGGGGAGACTGGTTACCTTCTGGAGCAGTGACAGTGAAGACATTTAACCATACGTTACTTTACAGCAGTCTTGCATACTTTACATGCCTTACCTAAAGATTCTAAATAGCTGGTCAATTTCAGAATCCCCTGGGAAAAGGGCTCGTCTTGTTATCTACGAGAAGCAAATAAAAGATTGTAAATGACGAATACTAAGCAAAGCACTAAAATGGTAAAAACAATGAGAAACATACAGTAACTATACAAAAAACATCTACTGACCATTTCTGCAAATATGCAACCAATACTCCATACATCTACAGGTGTTGAATAATAACGGCAACCCAAGAGAATTTCTGGTGCTCTGTACCATAAAGTTACAACTTCATGGGTGTATGATCTTACTGGAACCCCAAAAGCCCTAGCTAAACCAAAATCTGCTAGTTTTATGGACCCATGAGAGTCTATAAGGAGATTTTGTGGCTTAAGATCTCTGTGTAAGATTCTATGGGAGTGGCAAAAGGCTATGCCACTTAACAATTGGTATAGGTAACTCTGTAGATGAAGAAAAGAAGACAAATATCAGTATTGGTGATGCTGGTAGTAAGAATAGAGAGTGTCATGCTTTTCTAGGGTAGGGGTAACTACAGAAACAAGGGAAGAATGTTCTCATTATGTTATTTGCATTGAACCCAGGTATCTCAAGTGAGAGACCAAATTAGGGTTATGCTGGGTCAAGTACTGAGTGAACTGTTGTGTTCATTTCTAGTGTAAGAAAATTGGGTAACATGGTGCTTCTCTCTTGTGGGGAGTTTAGGCAGGGAAAAGGGTAAGGTCGGGGTCTTGTACTGGCAAACTGTTAGCACAACGTCAGTGGCAAATCATTCAGGGCAGCCTATGATGGGTTGAGAACCTGTTGACATAAATTTCATCAAGCGACATGACATTGAAACAGCAACATGGAGGCCAACAACATCACTGATAACTACAACATTGTGAAAATTCAGACATGTACAGGTGTTCCTAAACTTTTAGATGATGAAGTTTGAAATCTACTGAGAAATACATAACCCCTCACTAGGGTCTTGTCACTGAGGTGACCGTGCCAGGGAGAGAAATTTAAATGAAATATTAATTTAAACTACCTTAACTAGTGACAAAGAAATTCCTCCAGCAGGTGCTGAGTCCATATACTTTTTAAGGTCTTTATCAAGGTACTCAAATACAAGGAAGAGCTTTTTATCACTAGGAACCACATCTAGCAATCTGTGAAGTCAGATAAAAATAACAGTTACCCAGAGAATTTGGGGAAATTTTCAGTTTAAATTCATTATCTCTGATCTACTTCACCAGAGCCATGTCAAAATTTCAAACGTTCCGCTAGGCTATGTCTACCTGGATACCCCTGGTCGAAATGATTTTAGCGTGACTTTTTTAAAACCGCAGTTTTTTTTACATGTGGTCTAAAAACTGGTTATTGACAAATCTGGTCTGCCACAGAATCACTATAAATCTCGTGGTCTGTCAAAGTCACCTAAAGATATTGACAAATCTTCCATTCTTGGGGTTAATACAGTGTCCAGTCATCATAAAGTTAGATAACCAAGCACTCTGGCTTTTAGTATTAACTATTAGAAAGCGATGGCTTCAGCAATGCTATTATTGTCATTTCCGTCAACACGTGGACATAATTGGTGGCAACGAAAATTATTTTGTTGTGCAAGGCTATGCCAAAACTCGGAACATACTCTACGATGTAAAATCGTTTTCTTTCCATTACGCAAGGTCAAAATGTAAAGGCGACTGCAGCTGCGGAACGAACACTTCTTTGAAGGCTTGGGCATAAGGATTGCGAGTCTCAAACTCAGCATAATGGTTAAAACATGCATGCAATACCCTCTGGACTACCAGCGCTTCGGTTCGAATATGAAGAACACTGGCTTTAAAATTTCTGAAAAATATGTAGTACAAGCATTAATGCAAGAGCATCGAGTAGCTGTTTGACGTGACGATGAGAAACAGTTAAATATTGGGAAAACATTGAAACGAACACCTTGCTAATCAAATTAAACTCAAACAGCTTCCCTATAAATTTGTTATGATACAGCTGTGATTTTTTAAAATACTTTAATGAAAGGAATTTGGTTGCTTGCAAGGAGTATGTTAAAAGTCATTAAAAAATACGACCTATGGGCATTTCTTTGCAGCTATTAGAAATGTCGCTTCATGGAAATCACTCAAATTCGTTCGGTTCGTACGAGGCCTAGGGTTTTATTCAAAATATCCTTTGCAAAACCAAAATTTCTTCCGAGACCCCAATATTTCTTTGTTCGTCTCTTTGAGACATAAACTTTTCTTAACATCGTTTAGGTGGCACCTTTTAGTCAGAGAAAGTAAGAACGAGAGGAATTTGCCGCAAATACGCGATTATTGTCGTCGTTAATTGAACCAGCTCATGATGTTGAAGCCATTACGCTGCTGCGCTCGAGTATTAGCGGAGAGCAAATGAACATACCTAACCACATTGGGATGATTAAGCTCTTTGAGTAAAGATATTTCTCTTATTGCTGTACTTGGTACGCCATCAGATTCCCTGAAAAATACAAAGTAACGCAATGGAGACGGAACTACGGCCTGATAAGCTTGAGTCTTCCTGAATAAAGTAGCTTGCGTTAGAAGTTCTTACGTTTGCTCTCAACAGTCTTAATAAAGCGTTGGTTCACTTTCCTCACTGCTGAAAGTTGACAAATAATTTGCTTGATGTACTTCCTTAGTAAATTTTCCAGAGAGGCTGGGATAAGGTTGTCCCAATAGTTTTTTAATACCCAAGCAATAACGCCATTGTGAAGGTCACAAGTTATAAGCTTACGAATATCACTCACGTATCTAAGCGAATCTTTTTCAGCGCAACCGTTCGCCCTGAACCTTTATCCTTTGCTTTATATACAACTCCATATGTTCCTTCTCCAATTTTCTCGAGCTTTTGGAAAGCGTCCATGAGGCAGTTGAAAAACTTGGGCACTTTTTTCCAACCCTCTCGTCATAAAGTCGAAGTTTACGCTCATATATTTTCTTTCATACAAGCAAACAGAGTGCACAAGTTCCCGCTTGTTCGTTGCACCGGTGATTGGTTGGTGTTTCCCGCGCAATAATCTGATTGGCTTCTGTGAAAACTTTTCACTAATCTGATTGGTCAAATGTGTACCTGAGCCCTGAAGCAGGGCTTGATTTGGACAGTGATCAACCCCCATCACAACAAAATGGTGGACGAAGTGGACAGAAAAAGTTCTCAAACTTTCGGGTGTTTTCATCCGTTGCTCACGCAATTATCTGTTTTAAATTAGATTTAAATTTACGCCAGTTTACAAATCATGTGAGAAAAAGAAACAACAGGAAACAGTTCACTCTTAACTTGTACCTCGCAGAACTACAGGGTGCAGGAAAGACAAGCCAGTGCGACACCGCACTTTTATAGTTCGTGTTTAGTTGGGGGGAAGATAATTTTTCTCAAGTTTATGTTAGCCACACTGTGGAAATTTTTAGCGCCATGAAATGTTTACAACACATTTGTTGTGGACAGGTTTCAGTGAATAGCAGAACACTTCCGCAATGGCCGAATGGGGTTGGCGGGGGTACGCCCAAAGATTTTGGTGGGGCTGTGCATGTGTGGTCCGAAAATCGAAACCCTCTTTCAGAACAAAATCTGTGATTTCAGACCTAAGCAAAAAATTGAAAACCTATCTCAAATCTCTAAAATTAGTACGCAGTTGTAAAATATGACTACTGCTAACCAAAATTTGCTTCCGATTGCCTCAGCATTTGAGAAGGGTCACAAATTTTTTGATGTTGATGTGGAAGAAATAGTTCCTCATATACAAACTACCCAATGCACCCAATGCCAAGCCAGAGTGAAAACATATGATGATGATGATGATGATGAACTTTATTAATGTGCTGAGAATCTCCCATTTCAGACCAAAAAAGTAAAATTCTATGCCCTTTTCAGGCATAAACCTTTGGGGCTGCACATACCTACGTAGCTTGGGGTGAGGAGGGGGGGTGGGGTACTCCCAGGAAAATTGGGCAGGGGTGTGTGGCCCGCTTCCCAAAATCCCTACCCTATTTATGATCAAAATCTGCAATATTCTCTATCCTATTTATGACCTGACCAAACATTTGAAACCCTATTTATGACATGTTTCAGTCGTGTGTTATCATAGTTCTCTAGTTTAGACCAACATTAAATTACTGTAAAAATAATTTGTAAAGGGCCTTTGTTTATTTTATTTTCCATAATGATGAAAAAGTTGCTTCTTCTTAAAAATATGAAGCCTAGATTGCAAAAACCATACCCTATTTATAACCAAAATGGCCGAAATCAGCTAAAATTGATACCCTATTTATGACCAAAACTTCCCTGCTAGCAGAGGCTCTTTTCCTGGTGTTCGCTGAGCCTCTGCTAGCAGGGAAGACCAAAACGGCTGAAAAACCTTACCCTTTTGGGGCTGCACATATCTATATAGCCCATATAAGGGAGTACACTCCTGGGCCATGTAGTCCATATAGGGGAGTTCCCTGCTCTGCCCAGTCACTCAAGAGCTGTATAGAAGTTGAAGCTGTTCTTAATACAAATATCTCTCTTACTCCATCAAGACATTTCTCTATATCAATGACAGAGACCCACTGGGCAAAGCTTGTTCAGACTTGCTCATACTGATAGTATTCCTATTATTAAGCTGGATTGGTTTTACGCTGAGTACATCGGAAATGAATTTACATAACAGATCAAGTCCTTCCCAGCCCTCAAATGAACCACAAAGTTCTGGCATATCTTGAAAATCTCTGTGATGCCAGATGGGAATAGAGGAATAAATTCCTTGTGTTACTAGGAGGTGAAAAGAGGAAAACACATGCTTTTCTGGGATGAAGTGAACAGGACAGCACAATGAAGTACAAAATTACAAATAAGATGTAATTTATTTATAATCACAAAAATAGAGAGTACAAGAAAACAATTCTGGGACCGAAAATAAGCTCTTCACTATAATACCACACAACTTAATGTGTTTGCCTCATGGGATGTTCTGCAAATATATTATGACATTTATAGTTGCATAGCTCACGTCAACTCAAACAATAGCACTCATTGCCCATTGCTTCACTTCTGTTGGACAATCTGGGTATCTCTGAAGTGCATCATTAATTTGTGTTGGATCAACTAACAAGGTGACAAGTCGGTATTCTTTAGGAGTATTTTTTGCAATGCTGTCAATCGACTTCACAAACTCCAAAGCTGTTAGGTGTTCAAAGGCCTAAAAGTGAAAATTTTACAAGAAAAAAAGAATCAATATGAACATATGACTGGATACGATGAATATGTTATCATAGAACTTGCAGAGATCTAGGTTTAAGCTTTTTTTATGTTCTTTTGGTTTTGGTTTCTTAAACAAGGTAATCATTTAAATCATTCATGCAGTGCCTCCCACCACATGGACTTAGAATATTGTACCAGTAAATCAATTGCAATGGGATTACTTTTAAGACAGAGTAGCGATGATACAAGCTAAACTCCAGGAATGATGAACAAATGTCTGTGATTAAAATTGATATCTTGTCAGTTCACAATTTTGGAAGGTCCTTTTATTCCTGTCAGAATTCAGAAAGAAGTTGACTATGTCATTCCTCTATTTCCCTCCACCCTCTCCCAAATCCAGGCATTATGTCAGCAAGTCAAGAATGATAGTCAACTTCATTTCATCTGCCTACAAGCTGCTGTTTCAAATTACGCAGTACCACTTGTCAGAATTTTAGCCCGCAATGCCAGCAATCTTCTGAAACAACTTGTCTCTATCAAACACTCATAAAAATGATCCCAGCTCAGCCACGGCTCAAACTGGATCAGTTGCATCAGAGTCCAATACAATAATTTTTCTAACGGCCATGCCCATACGTTCCCTAATAGAGTAATGTGAAAACCTACCTTTAAAACAACAGGTTTTTCAAAAGACTGAACAGTAAATCCTTTCTTTCGGGCAAATTTTTGATATTCTGTAACAAATGGAACAAAATAAATGGCAAGTATTACCTTCATTTTAGAAAACAGTCCTAAGAAAGCATTTGTGCTGATTGGTTAAAAATCGTGTTTGTATAACTCGATGGAGAAACAAAACTAGCATGTGCTGTTGACCTAGTGATGGAGCGAGCAAAGAGAATTTACATTTTGATACCCAAAGTTAACAAATTGTTTTCCTTTTTCTCGTCATGGTATTTTCTAAAAGAAATAGAAAACATGTACTCGGTGTTTCTATCAAGTTATAGACTGAAACAATCGCAGAAGTTTGGGAGAACTTGCAAAAACCGTGGAAACACTCGCCTGCGGCTTGTGTTCCCACAGCATTTCTCGTTCTCCCAAACTTCCACTTGCGTTTCTATAACTTGATAGAAACACAGTACATGTTTTCTATTTCTTAAACATTAGTCAATGTTAATTTTGACAAGCATACCAACTGAAACAAAAAATTTATTCAAGAATGATATTGATCATTTAGTGATGCCGGCTACCAAAAATCAGTGAATTTTCTGAGCTACACGCACATGCTTTAAAAGTCTCCTATCTCTTAATTGTAGAGCATCCAACAAACGTGTGTGCCAAAGTCATATGTCTGTACAACTCCTGCTGGGAAAACTCAAACACCAGTGATCCTTTGTTTGTAGTGGATGGTAAATGTTTTTCTTATATTTTTCTTCCAAGTTAGAATCACAAGGTCATTCATCACAGGGGCAAAAATAATGTGACCACTGAGCTAGTTTATATTTAAACTAAAGCTTTATCATAAATACCTTTGTACACCATCTCAAAATTGAAAGGTTCTCCATCATATATTGTAATTAGGTGTTTCATAGCAATGATTAGGCACAGCTCCAACACCGAAATACCTGAATATTATAAATTCCATAAGAGCATTAAGATTAACTAAGAGCTGCAAAGGCAATCTGTAGATTAAATTTTACTAATCACACAAACTCCCAATCACGTTTCTATTAAATGATTTGATTGTGGACATGACACTTTTATTGTGTGATAGTTGACGAGGGCACAGCCCAAGTCAACTATCATGCATAGAAATTGAGAACCAATAATCTGATTGTTTTAGTATAAATCAAAACATCTAAATCCTCTTCACAGACGCTTCAAAAACACCAAGAAGCGGCTGTCATTTTGTTTACAAGGGTACACAGTCTGCTACATTACACATATTCCATATTTATATTTGCTGACAGAAGGCTAGCAGGTTTGTACTAAAACTTGATAGAAACAGAGCACTATATGTTTTCTGTTCTTAAATTCTATAGAGCTGCTGTCTTAAAGAGGAGGACATCATAAAAAGTCTGACTGGTATCACTGGAATGAAGTTAACTGTCCTTATTGTACAGAGAGGTGTCTGTATTATGGGGATGTGGTTTGACTGTACTGAATATGCCTCTTATGTCATTTGAATGTGAGATAAGTTCCTGTATTTATAGAATCAAGTTTTTCCTCAACTAATTAATCAGCAGATCAAGATCAAGATTTTCTTACTATAATTTGTTAGTCTGTTATTTGAAGAACTCACTATCAACTGAAGGACATAAGGAAAACAAAAAATTCATGACAAAATCAAACTGAATATAGAGAAAAGTTGGTGTACCACACAACATTGCTGCCTTGCAGTCAACACCAAGTTTTGTCTGTGCTTGAACCAAGTCCTTGGGTTCTATGAAGGGATGATCTTGAGAGAGACTGCAAACTGGAATAGCCTGCGACATAAAAACAGGCTAGGTCACCTTAAGGGCTGACGCTACACAAGCAACGTCAAACAAAATGACTATTTTAGCAGGGTCTGGAAGGGTATGCTTGGAATCTAGGATTTGAATAAAATATGTTACAGGATTTGGGAAAATGCAAAATATTTTGAGATTAGGATGGGATGCAGAATTGTTTGCTTGAATGTTTGTCGAGAATTTGGGAATTCATACATGTATGACCCAAATACAACTAATGTTTGCGTGGCCAAAGTGAATCAACCAGTGGTGTCTCCTTTCAAACCAAACTACAGAGTGTACCTGAGTACTAGTTATCTAACTGTAGTGAACAGAAGCTGTGGACGCACAAGCAGACAGCAGAGGGTATCAAATAAGACAATTTTAACAAATGTTTTTGGGAATTTGGGATACTGTCAATTGAGTGTTGATTGAGATGTCGATTGAGTGTCAGTCTAGTGTTGACCTAGCATTAATCAAGATGTGGATTGAGATGTTGATTGAGTGTTGGTTTCATTGAGGGTACCGATGGACACTCAACGATAGTACGGTGTAACCAGTACTAACCAGCAAACGGTGCAGGCTTCTAATGTCTTTTGTTATGCTGAACTGTTGATTTAAAACACCTTGAGCTTCCCTGTCTTCTAACAACTCCTGACAACACAAGAGAAAATAAAGTAATTTGTTTACCCACAGAGCGCCAAGGAGTTCACAAGAACTTATTCAGAAATGTCTGTGCATTCCAGGATCGAGTTGGAATTTAGAAATGTCAGTTTTTGAGGAGAGAGAAAAACTGGAGAACCTGAAGAAAAACCTTGAAATCTCCAGTTGGCAACAATATGGTTATATTGAAGCATAGCAAAAAGAATAGGCCAGAATATTTTTGGTTTGGGGTCATAGCAAGACCTTTCTTTCTCTGACTGTTAATGTTGTAGAACAGCTCCTTCATTTTACTCAAATTTTAATTTTTGTGTATTGCATCAATAATAATATTCTAAATACAAAACCACTAAAATTAGGTGTCTGATTTGTATTTACGGACTGTTAGTGACTTGAAACGTTTTGAAACCTTTACCTTGATATGAGAATTCCATGCCTGAACAAACTGTTTGTCCTTGAAGTTTGACGGTAATATCAATATGGACCTGAAACATTTGAGATGTATTACAGCAGAGGCTTTGAACTTTTTTGGCAGTAGTAAATGAATCTGCTCTAATACCAGAAAAATGGCATTTTATTATATACTTAAAATATAGATAGGACCTTGTGCGCGCTCTGATTGGTCAAAAACCTATGTTTTATCAGAGTATAAAACAGAGAAAAAGCGTGTTTTATTGTTTTGCGCGTGTAAAATCTATATTTTAAAGCAAATGAAGAAGCCTTAGCCGTGTATTACACTGTGATAAAACACTCCGGTCATTTGAGAACACTCGAGAAATG
>Ga0126343_10000479_pt1 | contig 15436 bp, 11 predicted proteins | sample Cyp2metagenome_FD_92531 | JGI IMG/M metagenome (GOLD analysis project Ga0126343, IMG submission 92531) | Coral microbial communities from Lord Howe Island, Old Settlement Bay, Australia - Cyphastrea 2 metagenome | ecosystem: Host-associated > Invertebrates > Cnidaria > Coral ... | reverse complement strand
TGATATGGGCTGCTTTCACCCTTGCCTTTTTCGCCTTTCTTAGGTGTAGCGAGTTTACCTATCCGGGGGTACACAGTTTTAGTTCTAAGTTTAATCTTACTACGGAATGCGTTACCTTTTTTCTAGTCTGGCCTGCCCACAGCGCTTGCTTGTTACCCTTAAGTCTTCAAAAATGGACAGTTTTAGGGCAGGGCAATCCCTCATCGTTGTCCCTCTTTGTTGTGCCCTGTCACTGCAATGCAACAGTACTTTCTCTTAGCCCAACCACGTTCGGGGCCACTGTTCTATTTCCAGTCGGGTCGTTACCTCACCCGGTCCTCTGTCACGCACTTACTTTGGGATTCTGCAAGAAGCGCGGGACTCCTGCACGAGAGCCTTAAGGGTCACAGCTTTCGAATAGGAGTGGCGTCCGCTGCCGCTGCTGCGGGCCTACCAGACTGGTTAATTAAAGTGTTAGGCCGCTGGTCGTCGGATTGTTACCAGATTTATATACGCACGCCAGAATCAGTGTTGCTTTCTGCCATTCCAAAAATGGCTAGCGTCTCGGGAAGTTTTCTTTAGTTGTGGCCTTGCTTTGGGGGGATGCATGCCCTGCATGCATCTGTGGCGGTTAAGGCTGCGTAGTGACTTCCCCCAAGCTTTGGCATTGCTTGTGTCGTGCCATCTTATATCCTAGCCTTTATCTTGTCCGATCCAGCCTGTGCTGTGCTGGGGAGATAAGAAAGGCTCTGCCAGTACTCTTGTTCTATTCCCACGTTAGTGGGGGAATAAGTGAGGCCTTTTGTTTGTGCACCTGTCTGTAAGTCGCGTAAAACCTGCCACAGGGCTGGGTCCCCCTCTATTACGCCATATTGTTGTTTGCGTATTTTGTTGTGTTACCTTTTACCTGGTTGCGTTACATCTACTCATAGTTTCATTAACGGAATAGTGACATTAAATTATTAATGCTATTTTGTTTTTTAATTATTTATCTATTTATTTGATAATTGGACTATAAATAAATGGATCAATTGAATGCATTGGGGTGATTGGCTCACTGAATATGACGTACTGTGACCACTCAGATGGTAAAATCACCCACGGCAACTCACTGGTGGGTTTTCCGTTCTTTTTACGCATGAAACATGCAGTGATAAAGATGTTCTAATTTTGGGTATCAAATACAGAAGTCCATGAAGTGGACTATTTGGTGCTCAAGAAGAGTTTTTGAGTTATTGTTTTTGTTGCTTCAGCAAAGAATTGTAAAAATTCAGACTGTCAGTCAATTTGATTTATTTCTTTCAACAGTTGTTGGGTGGCTACAAAACAAGAGATCAAGCAATCAAGAAGTGCATAACATTAGTTTCTGAAAATGCCAAACAACTTCGTGAAAAAAATGAAAAGAATCCAGATGATTTTCAAATTATGAAAGATCTTAGAAAAGAACAAACCAAGGTAAGGCACATGTACCATCTCAAGAAAATCAGTCACTGGATATTTACCCTGCAAGTGAAATACCGTGTTATTAATACTAGTCTCTGGACCACACTATTCCGGCTCAAGTGGCGGGATTGTTGTTTTTCATTCTTGGGCAAGACATAGCACTCGCACTATGTCTCTCTCACCATTGTCTTCCGCAATCCTTTTGTCAGCACCAAGAAGCATGATTTTGGGGCAGTTCTAATGGCGGAAGCCAACATCTCTTAGACTTCCCATCAAATGTTTTAAATCTGACTGGCAGAAAATATGAAATGAATACTCTATGTATGTTCAGAAAATTGGTAGGCTGGATCTCTAGACTGCCATGCACCCTCTAAGAAAATTAGTAATTAAAAACAATCATAGCCTGCAGTACAGGCGTGATTTTGGAGCAGAACGCTAGATAGCAAATAAAGTTTACGATGCTGCCATCTTGGATGCTCTACTGATAAAAGATTGGTGCAAAGGAGGCGAGGTGGGGGTGGGGCAGCTAAATCAATCACTTTACTTGTACCTCATATAACATTTATTTTGTTTAATTTCACGTGATGAATTTGATTTCAGGATATATTCCACATAAAATAATTGTGTAAGTAACCTTTTCCCTCTCAGGGAAACCTTGTAATTTTGCTAATTTGATATTAAATCTGGGTGAAAACGTTTCACAAGAGTATTCAAGTGAAAGCATATCAAGGACTTGAAGTGAAAAATTGTACGAGCTTGATCCAGCTTGATCAAACATTTGAAGCCAGTAAGTGATATCCATGTTGGGCAATGCTTGAAAGTATGCTATTAGATTTACTCAGAAGAAAAAACATGTTAATGTAGACGTAATGATTAATATTAATTACCCTATGCAAAAGAGGGTGATTGTGCATACCATACACATTTAGAATGTGCAGGCAGAGATTGTAAATAGTATGTGTTTGTATTGTCGTGCACTTCACCCTTCTTCCCATCAATATTTTTTTATTCCAATTTTATTGCAGCTTAGGTTAATGCAATCAGAACTTAGTGTAGAAGAGGTTATACAACGACGAACCGTGAAGGTAAATGTTACTGAGAACAAAATTCTTTTCCTTGTCTCCTCTGCCTTGTAGATTAGCTCATGTGTTGTACCAGAAAATATCCATACTCTCCCCACAAAAGGTTTTTTGCACTTTTACTCTTGCTCTGAATAAATCTACAATGTGCACTCCCAATAAAGCATTCATTACAAACTTACGGTAAGTGATTTCCCTTGAAGATCTGAGTTACTGAGAGTCAACTGTATGGATGTGATTATTACTGCTTCAAAACATGTAGAACATGTTATCTTGTTTATAGCTATAATACTCTTTGCTATTTTTGTTTAATTTGTAGGCTTTCAATGAGCGATGCTGGAAGTACTTTAAACCACCACAATAACACCAGCTTAATCCATTTAGGTAGCATTACTTTTTACCTTTAAGTGATTAAAAATTTCTTACTAGACATAATTAGATCATTTGTGAAGATACTTGAAATGTGACGTAATTGCTAACCTTAGTTCATGACAAATTTTGCTCTGTGGTCCGGCTGCATACAGATTTTGATGGAGTTTTTTGGTATTATGTGTAATCAGCTTGCAACTTCTGGTTGCAAGTGGAAACACACCTCACAAAGTTCTTGTCAGAGTTGTTGAACAGAGTTTTTCATTGTTTCCTGACTGGGCCACATAATTCTTTATACCAGTGGCTATTACCACTTGAAGGCATTAACCAAACTTAGTGGTTTGGATGAAGCTCAAGTTTTTGCAGAAATCCCAAACCGTTGTGATAATTGTTTCAGAATGTTGTAAAAGGTCGCAGTCAAAACCAGACAGAAGTGTCCCAGAATTTTCATTTCAAATCCCTCTTTGAACAGAGACAGTGGCTTACAATTAGCCAACATCTATGACATCATTTTAGCCCCCACAATGAACATCATGTAACCCTTATTTGTAACATTCAGATTATTTCCCATTTGTGGTGGTTTGTTTTTTCTCCCTGATCATCCATTCCAAATGATCAGAGAAACCAACACTATTATTTTTGCTGAAGTCAGGGAGATCTGGGAGAGTAAAGAAACCAAACAAAAAATCACTATTAAGCCAGCTTGTGTTCTAGTAAGAATTAATAATCTGGTGTTTTTTGTTTGTTACTTTGATACCTCTTAAGTGTTCCAGTGTATTAAACGTAATACATTTGTCCATTTGGAAATAAATATTTTGTACAGCAAGAATGCTGCAAGTTACTTTTGTGGTTTCTCTCAACCCTTTACTCCCTAAGAATGACTTGTGGATTTTACTCTGTCTAACGCCAGAAGATTTTACTCTGTCTAGCACCAGACAATTTTACTTGTCAAACGGAGACTCTTTAAAGGGTTTAAGGGTTAAAAACTATCTCCCTTGACCCTTTACTCCCAAAGAGTGACTCTGTCTAATGCCAGACGATTCTACTCATCAAAGGGAGGCCCCTTAGGGGTTTAAGGATTAATAACTCATAAACATCATTTCATTCAGAGACTCAGATATTTGGAGAGATCAATCAGTGACAACTTAACTTAAAGGCTGCAACCAATTCTTGGCACTTGTTAGTGGTGGGATGTTGTGCCCTGATGTTCTGGTTTAAGGGTGAAACATCAAACAAATGTGGCAAAGCTGTCAGAAAATTCTGGAATAGTTTTCCTGCTTTGAAAATTCTTTTAGCGCTTTAGCACTTGTTTTTGTAGCCTTGCTGCCTAAAAACCACATTCCAAAAAAAATCCCCTAGCTATGCAGGTTAACCCAACTCAAGAGGCAAAAAGAGAGACTGGGAATTCAAAAAGGTCTGCAAGGGTTTGTTGCATCTAAAGGTTACCATCATAGTCCATTACAATAATTCCCTGGCATTTTGTAAGATTTTTGCTCTGACAGTTTGCAGAACTATGAGAGTTACATTTCTTGCCTCAGAGCCTAACACAGTAACCCCAGTGCTTGTGCCAGTGGGGTCAACCCTTTTCAGTGCTTGAACCATGCTAGTCCAATTCTAGCCCCCTCTCGGCATTGCGTGACAGAGATAGAGAACCACTACTTTTCTAGGAACATTGAAGGGACCTCTGCTCGCAGGGTATGATTGCTGGTACGTCACAAGAAAAATATTCTGTTTTTTGTAAAAGCCTTACACACGTTAATGCGTCATAAGACAAAAAAAAAGATAAATCTACATGTTCTATTAATTCATTTGAATTAGCAGATTTGCACGTTGTCATTTGACTGCAACTACCAGAATACCTTTACTTTATTTTTTGTTATTCAAATTTTGGATTCTCAGTGGGATTTAAATAACAGTTGGCCTAATTAACATAACAAACATAAAAAGTGAAGGATTCTGGTAGTTGTAGTCAAATGACACCATCATGCAAATCGCCTATAGAGATGATTCACGCAAAAAAATCTTGAGTTTTCAACCTCAAAAGAAATTCTCTGTTTTCGCATTGCAATGAAGAGGTTGTCAAGGGGGCCATGCTGCCAACCAATGAAACAAGACTTAAAACTCCCTGGAATCTCGTGACAAAGAACAGTAGTAATAGGTCAGCAAACTTAGCCTCATCACTGCGTTTTCCTTGCGTTCTGTGTGCCTTCCCCTTGGATTCCCTTGCAAAATTTTTAATCTGCATAATGGTCAAGGCCATGACGTCACCTATTGTTATAACAAAGGGACAAAGGACTTGCTTCTCTGATTCATCAGAGGTTTCTAAATTAAAAGAAATCATTTTGAAGGAGTGCATTACATTCTGTTGTCTCTAATAGTTTTATCACAATATCCAAAGACAAAGAAATATGATGAAAGGGATTAAAATAATACTTGTGGTCAAAGTGGTCAAATTCTCGGTTTTCATGTGATAGTCCTATTCCGAAATTAAAAACTACCTTTCCTTCTGAGGTTTTAGCTGCATCAGATAAAAGATCCTGTCGGAACTTGATGTTTGACAATGTTTTAGCTCAACAGGGTTCTTCTTTTTGTAGTACAGCACGCTTAAATATCCAAGCTTTTTCATTGCGTGACATGAAATGGCGCCAAGAAAAGGCTGTTGCATAGGTCAAAAGATGAGTTATCACTTTAGTTTTGATAACTAAACGGTGCTTGCACTAGAAGAACCATTTATTTCAATATGTCAGAGCTCTAGAGTAAAAAGTTTCATTCAAATAGCAAAACTAAATGACAGGCCCCAGTTGTTTGAAGGCTGGACAACGCTAACAGTGTCCACCGGATAAATCACTATCCAGTGGATAAATGTTAACAAACAAACCACGCAATCCCCTGGCTAGTGGTTTATACGCTGATAGAGTTATCCACCTTTTGAACAACCCTGGCCAGGGGCCCGTTTCTCGAAAGCCCAGGAATCATTTAGGGCCCGTAAAGCCATTTTTCATTCATCTGTATGTAAAAACGGAGACATGTATACGCCTGAAACTTCTTGCATAAAGTGAACCCCTGTTCATATTAAGAATATGTGAATAAAACAGCCCTGCAATCGTAAGGTTCAAGATTTTGCGATGGCTTTCCGGGCCCGAAAAGTTTCCGGGGCTTTCGAGAAACGGGCCCAGGATGTTTTGTTACGTCACGGCCGCCATGTTTGTGTCCCTCCGAAGGGCCCAAACATGACATCTCCATACAAAGCTCTATAAATTTGGGTAACACACTTCTACGAATAGCGCGCGAATGAAAAACAGCAGAGAACTGATTCTTGGCGAGGTTGTTAATATTGCAATCATCTATTATATCCCAGATTCTTGAATTTAATTATTGAATGGTTACGATTTTTAGTTTTGATCACATGACTGGTGAATACACAGCGGAAGGAAGGTACGTGTACGTCGGGAAGTGATCGACTGAATATGAAAGGACTGCGTCAGGTTGTGGATGAGCTTTGGTCCAGTTGTTGAAGAAATCTTCGCGGTTGTCCAGTGATGTGTTGTCGGTTTTGAAGCATTGCAATCGGTTAAGACTTCAAAAGGTGCACCACCGCCGACTCCGTCGCAATAAATTGGATTGGCCCCTTTGACTTCCAATAAGTAGATTGTACCTCAAAGAAAGCGTCGTATAATTGGCCATTCTTTTCTTTGGTTGAGGCGTCAGCTCTCATCCCGCTCTGGAACAATCGATGAGCCTTATTTGCTGCACATAACTTGCCCCACACAAAGACATCACCGTGCATCACAGGTAGACCACTCTATGTGTTCGTGTTTACGAAGAGAATATATGAGGGTTATGAATAAGGCTCTGAAAATTGCACATTTAAATCACGTCTTGGTCTGAATACCTCAATAAAGTTAAATGAAACCTTAATTGACTCATGTATCGTGTTTTTTCGCCTTCTTGGGCCGTCTAAAGCGTCTTATAACGAAATTGCTTTTGGCCGGTGACGGTGACGGTGACTCTCTTCCTATTCAGCAAGAGTGTGTGCTTCCTGTGGGCTGACACAACGTGACAGAGCCTGGGGTTGAGTTAGGCAAAGCAGGGAGGTTACTAAGAAATATGGCCGACGGCAAGGAAGCCAAAGTAAGATGGAAAAAATCTGAAAAATATCGTCGAATACGACGTCGAGAATCATGGGCAAAGGAAGAAAAAGAGATTAAAGAGTTAGGGGATCGTTGTAGAGATGTAAGTTATTGATATTCTTCTTTACGTAGGGGTTTCAGGACGCGTGGAAATGAGTTAGTTTTTTTGGCACGATCCATGCCATTTTTAATACCACGTGCTAGTGGAGTTTTCCAATGACATGTATCGTAAGCTTGCTAAGATTCGAAACAACAACGCGAAACCTGCAAAACCACCGGACCAACGAAAACGAAACGAGCAAAATAAAGCCAACAAAACAAGCGAAAACACCGGCCAAAACAACGAAAGTGAAACCCTGAACAAACGAAACCGCCAAAACGAAATTATGCCAACGAGCAAAACAACCGAAAAAAAACGAGCAAGCGGAAGATGGAATGTCGAAAAAAATGTCGTTTATTATTCAATTTCTTCATCTGACATTTAAATTTCTTCCATTTTATATCTCCAGCGGTAAAAAAAAATGTGTTTTCGAGAAACGTGTTTCATATTTGCGAGGAAAACAAAAGTATGAAAACATTGAAACCATAGGTGTGAAATTAAAATGAGGCAAAATAAACATAAAACACCACAGTAACATTCATGAGCTGTCTTGACAAAGGAAACAAATTGTGAACAGGAACTGGGAATGAAGATACACACAGGAAGCAAAGTACACACTGATTTCTGTGGTGTCATGTTAGTCCGTTTGTTCTGTGTATTGTAGGTTGGTTTTGTTTTTGGTTGTTTCGCTAATTTTGGTAATTTAATTTTCTCTTGTTTTGGTAGGTTAATATTTTTTTTGTTCTGGTCTTTTTGGCGGTTTTGCCATTTTTTAATACTAGTCTAGTAGTAATCAGAGGTAATGAGTGCATTTGTTTTTCTACACCCATGATTAACTTAAATAGCCATCTGTTGCTGAGAGTCATTATCTTTGTGAACAGCTTAAATTTAGTAGATAGATGTAACATAATGACAAAGTCCACTATTTTTCTGTAGATCACAGTCAAACCTCCAATAGTAGTCACTCTGGGGGGTACGATACAACTGGCCACTTATTAGAGGTATAAAACAAAACAAAATTACCCTTGGTATGGGAAGAAGCTGACTAAACTATCTCCTTTAACTTCTTACTCCCTGAGAGTGACTTATAGATTTTACTCTGTCTAACGCCAGACAATTTTTCTCATCAAACGGAGACCCCTAAGTGCTTAAAGAGGGTCCCCAATAGGTTTTTCGGGATCCGGGATTTGGCTTATTTCAAGGTCGGGATTCGGGATTTTGAAGATAAAGGGGGACGAGATTCGGGATTGTAATTATGACCGGGACACGGGATTTGGCGATTTTAACAGACGGGAATCGGGAAATTTCACTTTAAAGAAACCGAGATTCGGGAATTCCAGAGAGTGAAATATTGCTGAAGAAGCTCCTAGATGATAGCAATCATCAAATAAACATTTCGCATTAGTTTAGCCATAGGTGACCAAAACGTACTATAACAGTTTGTATGCCGGGATTTAAAATTCAAACTATCTATGTTTTTCCTTTGAAAGCTACAATTAGTACAGTAACGCATATACTTTTTATAAGCGTCAAAATCACTCAAATGACTCACAGAAGCGTTTCGGCGACTTAAATAAACACCAATCAGAGAGGTTTCGAACTATATCGCAGCTTTTCAAAGGAAAACAGAAATTGTTTTCGTTGGAAATTTAAATCTTATAGTACACTTTGGCTACCGGTGATTACGGCATTTTGAGCCGGAACATGCAGCACCATATGGTTAAACTGTTGTTGAAAAGAGTATATGTTTCAGAGTATCTGTCAAGCACAATTCATACTCGATTCCAGATGATCGTTGCCATGGCTGAAAATCGTGAATGAGCAAACTGTCTTCCGCTGAGTTGCAATTGACGGTGACTTGCCATATGCCTAGTGAACAGTGAATTTACTGTGGCACCTGGTGATTGTACCCTTAATGCTCTTCAATGATCGCTATCATCTCCGAGAGACACGTTTTTCAGGGATCGAAGTGATCCGGAATTCACTGAGGCGTTATCAAACAAAAGAAACAAAATGGAAAACAGAAAAAAAAAGAAGGAAACGAAACGAGCTATAAAAGACCATAAAAATGACTGATTGACTGACGCAATTTGTTTAAAACTAGTCATGAAAAACAAATGAACTAGATGATAGTTTTAGTGTAGAGAGGTACAGCTAATTGAACCTAATAGTCAGTGCTTGGGTCTGCTGGGTCTGCTGTTTGGGAATCTGGAACGGAACTTCAAGGATCGTTTTTGTCGAGGTAAGGTCTTAAGAAAATATGACCGGGATCGGGATTAGCCGTTAGAAACCGTCGGGATTACGGGATTGAGGGAAAATTCCGGTCGGGATGACGGGATTGAAGAACCATATTGGGGACCCTCCTTAAAGGGTTAACAGAGGTGGCCATTGGTAATTTTTCCAGAATTTTGGTCGCTGGCAGCTGAATAAAAATGGGCTGCTAACAGTAACTGTGCATGTAAAATTTTTACATTTAATTACCATCACAGAGAGCATACTAGGTTATTTTGCAAGTCTATCACAGTGATTTAGCTGCAATTTATCCCTTATTTGTGTTATTTTTTTAGCTTGATTGTTCTGCTGCTGTATCAAAGTTCTCTGAGTTACCTCTCTCACAAAGAACGCTTCAAGGTACAAATTGGCTGAAAGTGTGTTGTAGATATATAATTTTTGTTGGTTTTAGTCCTGTTTACTTGATTGTGCACTTCAAAGAAGTAATATCCGTAACTGATGATTAAATTCTTTATATTAATATTATTTTTCATCATTTGAGTCTACTCAGAAACCATGAACCTCTTCAGAAGTAGTCAATGTCATTTGCTCCTTGTTTCATTTCCCAATCCTATCAAGTTTTCCACGAGGTGTTTGGCACCTCGGTCTACGCAAAGTACAATTTTATTTTAATGATATTTCAAGTATACAGTCTCTTCCCTCTTTGTTTATCTGGTAATTTAACAGCTCTTTTGCATGACAGAATCGTCCTGTATTATGGCAAATTAATTTTATTGTGATATCAAACACAGAGAATCCGGCAATCAGTCAGAGGTTGCAGTAAACACTGAGATCTCGGCGGTACTATTTGCGTGTTGCAGAAATATTATGGTCAAATCTCTTATCTCTCTCACGGGAATTTGTTGTTCCATAAAACACCCATACTCCCGCAGCAGGTTTTTTGTTCAAACCTCACCCCTCCACCTACATACAAATCCCTTCGGATGTTTTAGTTTAGAACAGTTAGTTTCCTTTTTTCTAACAGACTGTAATGTTTTCATTCATCAGGCTTGCATGGGGCAGGGTATCGAATTCCAACTGAAATTCAGAAGACTGGAATCCCAATATCTTTGAAAGGCTGTGATGTCTTGGGAGCTGCTAAGACTGGCTCAGGAAAAACTTTGGCATTTCTTATTCCTGTATGTTATCTAAGTTTTATCTTTTGTTTAAGCAATGTGGTTTAAATATCATTGATGAATTCCTGCAAAAAACTCATTGGAATGTATGAGACAGTGTTACCTATCCAACACTTTGACTGAACAAAATATTAAAACAGTTATGTAAAATATGTTGACAGGTAATTGAAGTACTATGGAGGCAGAATTGGACTTCTGTTGATGGTTTAGGTGCTCTAATAATCTCTCCTACCCGTGAGCTTGTAAGTAGGTACATGTATAGGTAAATGATTACATCAGGCGAGTATAGTCTATATTGATGAATGTAAAATCTAATTTTGCTTCAAAAGAAGATTTCAGGTGAAAATGGCCTATATTGCTTGGAAAAAGCATGTGGATGCAGCAAAATTTGGCCAAGTGCTTCTCCCAATAAAGGAGGGGGCGTGTGGACATTTTTCAGCCCTTCGGTCATCTGTAATTAAAGATAGGATAATATCCACCACTTGTGTGCCATTTGTCACTTACTACTTGTTAACCAAGAGGGAGGTCTTTAAGGTAAAATCTCAAACCGAAGTCCTGCCGTACTAACCGATCAATAGCTAGGTCAATATGACAAGGCAGAGGTTTGATATAATTAAGGAAATTAAATTCCTCCGTGCTCCTCATCAAAATAAATTGAGAAAAATTAAAACATCAGAAAAATCTTCTTGACCTTCCACTAAAAAGAGGATGCCCGAGTAAATGGTTCACACATCCTTTTGCTCTAAAATGACTTGAACTTTATGTGCATCCTCATATGTGTTGTTTTCCATTGGTTTCAAAATAGTGCTCATTGATTGTGTATTTTCTTTTCATTTGTAGGCATATCAAACATTTGAAGTATTATGCAAAATTGGAAGCAAACATGACCTTTCAGCAGGCCTCATAATTGGTGGAAAGGTAGGTCCTCTTCAATAAGCTTTCATTCTGTAAAGGTGCTTGTCACTTACCTGCTGACCCAACCATTGTTGTTTGTAACAGGACCTAAAACATGAGCAAGAAAGAATTAGAAAAACAAACATTGTTGTCTGTACCCCTGGACGGCTCCTTCAACACATGGATGAGACGCCAGACTTCAACTGCAACTCTTTACAGGTTCTTGGTAAGTAACCCTCTTCTACTTGAATGAGCTGAAAGAAAGTTTTCCAGAGTTAGTTACCTAGATTGTGTCATTTCAGAAAGTATCCGGAGCCCCATGGAAGGTTTTTCAATTTGAACCCTCCACATTCCTTGGTATAGTTAATTTTGCAATGCCCCAGTGGCCTTTCGATAATGAGAGCTTATTTTTCTGTACCTCGATCATAAACTGACTTTCTTATGCTAATGAAGAAAATATTGTTAACAAAGATTCCCCTATTGGTGAATAACATCACAAGAAAGGATCTAGTAAGTGACTGTGACTGGATGAAATATTAGATGATAATAAGGAATTTCTCTGATACAGCACTATTAAATATTACTGTTCAGTAGTTAGTAGGGTCTGTCCCAACCCACTTTTTAAATGCCTCCATTCGCAAATCTGTGTGTGTAGGGATATATGCAACTGCCTGTTTAATAACTCCTAATTAACAGGCCAAGGGAGAAATTTTGTAGACTCAGTATACCATTGTTCAGGCTTCCTAGATTGCTGTGCACAACTGGACAATCTCTATATTTTGTTTTTAGTTTTGGATGAAGCAGACCGAATTCTAGATCTTGGTTTTGCTGCTACACTGAATGCCATTTTAGAAAATCTTCCCGATGAAAGACAGACTCTGCTTTATTCAGCAACTCAAACAAGGTACAAGATGTTTTCTTACATATAATTTCCTTACTACTCTGCTCAAGAAAAGATTCTTTCAAGGAAAAGGTTCAGAACATTTGGGATTTTTTAACTTTGTCAATGCTTATGTCTCATAAAATTTAGTTATTGTTAGTCTAACTGATTGAGTGACCAAGTAATATTTAGTCGTCCTTTTGGCTTGTTATGGAAAGATTGTGTGAGGAGCCATAGGAACATCTATGTTCAGGAGGCTAGTACGTAATATAATAATTATGATCTAAGATGAGATTCAGTCATATTATTTTGACAGATCAGTACAAGATCTAGCAAGGTTGAGCCTACAGGTACAATCTTTTTTGTATTTATTAAAGAAGCTTGTAAGCTGATATTAAGTTTCTAATGAATCAGTTGTAAGAATATTGTCCATAAACAAGTGATATCATGTGGTTGTAACCAGCTGTTGTGGTTAGTTAAACATTTTCATTAACATTTTCGTTTAATCCCAAGAATTTAGGATGCATTCCTTGAGAGTGATTGGGATCGGGATCGGGATCAGTGAGATCGGTCCACTCAGATCATTGTTTATCAAAGAAGCTGTTGAATCTGTGATAAGAGTGGATTTATCAGTTGCTTTCATGCGCCATTATCTGTCAGTGAGTGATCTTGGATGACTGATCCTGGACCAGATCAGCCCAAACTGGATTGCACCATTGGTTTCCAGCTGATATGATGTTTCAATATTGTAAATTCACATGTAGTGTGTAATGTGTTAGTGTCACGTGTGATTATTAATACTTAATACTTTTGAGAGATCTTCAAAAGGAATATTGTACAAATTTGTTTATGCCTGCCATTGAGTAACTTTACAATAATTTGATTTTCATTTGATATTTTTCTTGCTAAGGATCCTGAATATGTTGCTGTACATGAAAACTCAAGGACAAGTACTCCTAAAGGACTCACACAGGTTCGTTAGAAAAGATATCATAGCTTTGTGCTTGAAAAAGGACAGTTTTTAAATGGAGAATCGTGAAATCAAAACCCAAAGGTATGACTCTAGCCGGTCACAAAGGATGTAGACAATACAGTGAATCAATCAAAACTGAAAGTAATTACATGTTGCTGATGTGAAGCGCGGAAACTGTTTGTAAGTTAGTTACAACCGGTTTTGGTTTTACTTCTGATTGGATGAGAAAATGTCTTTGTAGCATGGTGACGCAAAACCAATTAGTTTTTCTTCAGACAAATTAAAACTGCTCTAACTGATAAATTATTATAGTTTCTTAGTATCATTCATGTCTTCTGAACTTTGTTTCTATTGCATCTTATATTAGATAACTTTCTGCCTTCTTTCTAAATTTTACTTTAAGTTTCCTTTTCTTTCAGAGTTATGTAGTTTGTGAACTACATGAAAAGCTGGATTTTCTACACTCCTTTATTCGTAATCACATCAAAAGCAAGATTCTTGTCTTTGTTTCAAGTTGTAAACAGGTAACAAAGAATAATTTGATACTGAACATTTCCAGTCAGTTATATGAATCAGGATATTTTCTTGGTCATTAATTTATTTTGTTGCTATTTGTTCTTCCTGGTAGGTAAGATTTATCTATGAATCTTTTCGCCGGTTGCGACCTGGAATCCCATTAATGGCTCTATATGGCAAACAAAAGCAGTTGAAGAGAGTAGCAATTTACAATGACTTTTGTAAGAAGACTGAAGCTGTGCTCTTTGCTACAGATATTGCAGCTAGGGGTCTTGGTGAGTGCTGTCCTGTTTTTTTTCCTTCGTACATCTGAAAGCGCGTTTTTTATGATAACAGCAGAAATTCACGCGCGCTCATTGGTTAATTTTTTTGGTCAATATGCGGACAGACACATGAATTTGAAATTCGTGCAATGCGTCAGTGAGCGAGACCGCGAAAATTCGACAATTTGTTATTGTTAAAAACAAATTGATGTCAGTTTTTAATGCGCCTGTCCTGCTATTGACAATGAATCTCATCATCACATTGTCAAAGTAGTCTGTGGATCCACTCAGCTATCACCTCGTGGATCCACAGCTACTTTGACAATGTGATGACGAAATTTATGATCAATAACAGGACAGACGCGTAAAAAACTGATGTCAAGTTGTTAAATTGTTAACCAAAAGGCTAAAGGGGATTAGTGGGGTGACCTGCACTGTTTACAAGGTTCTTTATGATTGGTCAAATGAAACAATAGGTAAACAACACAAGCAAATCCCGAAACTCTAAGAACAAAAGAGGTGCAGTTCAACAAGAGCAAATCATAATAGAGGGTTTGCAGAGGTGCAGGTGAACTGGCAAGCGGCAATAATTGAGTAAATGTTAATCAAAACACATTCATAGCTCAAAAGCCCATTTCCTGTGACAAATTCAACTTTGCAGTTGTGTGATAGAGTCCTCACAGAGTAGCCGTGAATGCAAAATCAAGGGGCTGAGACACCTCCTCACCAGACTCCTTCCCACCGGATTGCATTGCTCTTTGCCTCTCTCTCGTGTGACTCGAAGGTTAAACCGTTTGTAGGTGAACCTGTCCCCACCTAAAATACTGCAACACAATGACCCTTGTTTGGATCACTCAGTTCATAGTCCTGTGTATCAGTGACATTACATATTTGTTCTCTGTTCTTCAGACATTCCGGCAGTTCATTGGGTGGTTCAACTAGATTGTCCTGAAGATGCCAACACGTACATCCATCGAGCCGGAAGAACAGCAAGGTAACTGGACATGAACTAGGAATGTGAATAAAAATTGTTTGTTACCTGTGCACCTGTGAATTTATTTAATGACTGTCCCAAATCAGAATTTTTACAGTAACAGGACTAATGAATGGTAAACCTTGTGTTTGTCAGGTATCACAAGAATGGACAATCTTTGTTGGTGTTGTTACCTTCAGAAGAACCAGAAATGCTTAAGGTAACACAACACCATGTCAGTTTCTAAATGCTGCTGTGATGTGTGGGTTGGTAAAGTCCACCTACAAACTACGTTTCTGTACCATGAAGCAATGAGGAGTATCTCCCCCCCCCCCCCCCCCCCCCGGGGGGGGGGGTCCCTTTTTTGGTTGCCCCCCCCACAAAAACTTCCACTCCCCCTTATTCTTCTCTGTGGGGGGGGGGGGGGGGG
>Ga0126343_10000478_pt1 | contig 15436 bp, 5 predicted proteins | sample Cyp2metagenome_FD_92531 | JGI IMG/M metagenome (GOLD analysis project Ga0126343, IMG submission 92531) | Coral microbial communities from Lord Howe Island, Old Settlement Bay, Australia - Cyphastrea 2 metagenome | ecosystem: Host-associated > Invertebrates > Cnidaria > Coral ... | reverse complement strand
GTTCACCGGTGATTGGGCAGTTTATGGATACCATGATTGTAGCATCAAGTGATAAAGACTGGTAATAAGGAACCATCAAAATCTATGTCTTGGAAAGTACTAGAAACTGTTATGAGCCACCTTGAGGGTAATTATGCCCTCCGGTAATACACCCATATTATCCAAACTATAATGCACTAAAAAGTCGAAGCAATCCTTGTTTTGTTCGAGAACGAGGTTAGCACAACTCATCTCTAAATACATTATATCGCAAACAACATCAGGATTCTCATGAAGGACAAATAATTTTGTCAAGTTCTGGACAAACTGAGTTGAGCAAAATATTGCAATTTGTCGGTGGCGAGCAGATCACCTATTTGCCAAAGAAAAAAAGCTGAGGCAAAAATTTAACTGCGAGACACAGACAAATCTCCCTATTCTCGGATAGCCGAGTTTAATAATTGTTTCATCAATAGTTCGTCTCATGTTTATCTATAGGATCGACGGGAGGATGAAGAATCTCTTGTATCTGTCATTCAACCGATGATCAAGACAAAGCTAACAGCTTAATGAATTCGACCAGTGAAGTGACTTGCCACTATTTTATAGTTTCGTATCATATAATTTATTGTATAGTCAAAACACTCCGGATAGACTGTTCTCTTTGTACTATTTGTTTAACTGTTTTCTCGGCCTCGAGGCACTGGCATGTACTGCTCATTTAAATCTTGCCATGTTGTTCATTTTTTTTTACAAGCAGCCAAAATACGCGACTAACATCACTGGATTATTTCCCTTGTTGCAAACTTGAACCCTTTCAAGTTAGTGTTGACCGAGTCAGTCTTTACCTTTTGGAGTCTCGGCTCCAAATGCTTTGCTCGATGTAGACCGTTCATAGCTTTTCTGCTTTCCCAGTTAGACGTCAGGTGAGGCGCGCGAGGAGGCACGTAAAACAGAAACCTAGAGCGTGGAGCTCGCGCGGGAACGCGTACGATCGTGAAGTCGGGTTAATGATTAACGTGTGAAAAACCCAAGACAATCTGCAACAATATCCTTGGCGTGAGACTCCAATTTGTCGAGGGTGGTATATAATAACTCTGCTAGTGCACATGCTCTAAAAAGACCTTTGAGTCTGGTGTCCCAAGTTGCAGGTGTCAATTTTCCTCGGCAAGTGCGATAGATTTATTTCAATGTTACTTCCAAGCATTTAGTGGCAGATAACAACATTATCTCAACAGAATTTTAATACTTTCACGGAAAGTTGACGCATTCGGGTGTTAAATTTGGCTGCAGGGTGCGGAAACTGCACCCATGTAAGACAAAAAAGTAAAATCACGACAGGTTTGTTTATGAAAATTTCAATGTTAGTTCCAAGCATTTAGGGGCAGATAACAACATTATTTCAACAGAATTTCAATACTCTCACGGGAAGTTGAAGCATTCAGGTGTTAAATTTGGCTGCAGGGTACGGAAACTGCACCCACGTAAGACAAAGAAGAATCTTAAACTTGGTACCCTTCCGGAGACAAAGGTTTCCTTCTCTTTCCGCAGCTCAGAGGCATATTAGTGGAATGTTAAAGCAATAGCCACAAAATTTGGCTGAAAGTTTGCCCATTTACTACATAGAATGCACAGACGACTTTTCACGCTAGTTAGCATCTTAGTAAAAAGCAGTATTTAAATTGGAACTGTAAAAATGTAACTGCTAAAATGACAAAAAAGCAACGAAGTAAGCGCTCTTGACTCAGAAGAAGCAACTTTAAACAGCTTTTAACTTCTCTGTATCAGAAGAATGTAAAAAGCTAAAAGAACTAGTGTGAATTTACGAAAATATCCTCGAGCATCTTTTGTGCAAACAGTAATCGCGCTTTTACAGCCAAGTGAAACTAAACTGTTAGCTTAAATTACTGATTATAAAACTCTGCTTCGGGGGCCTCGGGGTAGCATTATACAACTGAAATACAAAAGGTGTTGTTGAACCTGTTACATGTGAATTGTCATGTCTTCAAGCGTTAGAATCGTAAGGTAGAGAGAGAACGTTGGTCGCTTGGTAACAAACAGGTTTAACTGAGAAGATACAAAGTGGTTAAAGGAAATGTTCCCCAGGCTGGCCGGCGTAAACACCACAGACAACATGGACCGATCAATCGGGCAAACTCATCAACCATGATGGAACTGGGTAAACCCAGGCACTTGAAATCACCCCCCAGGGGCCTCCCATTTAAAAAAGACCGGGGTGTTCATCGGAAATTTTGAAAAGAACCCCTACAAACATCCTGTTTTGTAGAAGTTGTTTCGTCAGTTGTGGGTTTTCGGTTCACTGTTAATCAAACGGCATCTTTATTGACGACTTTACTGCCAGACAATACAAGAACTGAGTTCGAATCCTAACAGGAAGTTATATTGTTATGAAGTGCTCAGGTAATAGAGTAAAAGAAACGACTTGATGTTTACCCAGTGAGTCGGCTAGGTCCACAGCTGACAAATGACTTACCTTAGTATTATGACATCACTATAACGTCTCTCATTAGCGGATAAATTAACTTAATGATCAGAAGAGGCTTGGATTTTTTCCTCTTTTAAGGACTACACGGTTCTGACATAACACATTATCTCTGTCGTATTTTGAAATATATCTCCTCAAATTAAGTGACATTATTACAGTAATTATTTTATACCCTCCGGTGAAAAACTCATATTTACAGTGGGGACACTCGAACCGTGAACACTTTATATTTGTTTGTACATTTTTTTAGTGACCATAGAATGCAAACTCGTCCTTTTGACAAGAGTATTTACTGTTTTTACACATTAAAAATGCTTAAAACAAACATTATAAGAAGAGCCTTTATCTCATAGTGGTCAAACAAAAATGTAAAGAAAACAACAAGTGTTCACGGTTCGAGTGTCCTTACTGTAAAACAAAAACAAACTAGAATCAGAGCAACCCTCTGTTTTTAAAGATAGAGGTTCAGCGCAACTCATCGCAACAACATGCTGATGGCGATTGTTCTACAAGCAGGCAGCAAACTTCAATTAATTATGCCAACAGACGCAATACATTCATTTGAGATTTGAAAAGTTAAGTGTCTTTGACGATTCTTTAAAGCTAAAAGTTTTAAGGCATTGCTCAACAACACGGTGGAACATTCAATAATACATGACCGCAAAGTACCGCAAACAAAACCCAACAATTTCCGCTGGACGTGCTGAAGACATTTTACGTTAGCAATATCTCAATACAAAAAAAAAATTACCTGCTTCAATGGCAAGAAACAACGAGATGTGTATTCCGTGATCGAATGCGGAAAACATAAACGTACTTGATCCAGAATGAAACAACTATCAGTATTAATTAACTTTGACCCAAGCTGTTATCTTTCAACGTAAACAGCAAGTTAAATGACTCACGACCGAATTTTGCTCCAGTGTAAAATATATATAAATGTAAAATTTTTCCAAAGCCAAGCGATGCTTTTGAATCTCCGCTTTTCTGTGAATGATCATGTAAGCGTATCCAAATTAAATTTGTTTACTTTTGACCCACTCTGTCGTATCCATCAAAAAATAGGAGCCATAAACTTTTTTATTCATGATCGTCATTTAGAAGTAGCCGCCTTCCGCAAGGCTTATCCTTAGTCCTTCGTATTTATCCCTAGATGATACCTAGATACTGAGAACAAGGAAGTAGTCGAGAGAAATCACGACGTGGTCATGTTCATGAGAATTAAGTAAGCCGGTGAGACATCTGAAACGATATGCTTATTATGGGTCGAATTTTATCGTCAAGAAACGAATCACTGCACTAATTGGTCAAGGATAATTCGAAAGAATTCTCTACCAGCACGCAGAAAATTCTTAAGATTATGTTGTACTGAATCAGTGAAAGCAAAAAAATATAACTGCTTCCTGCTGCGGTTAAGAAAAGCCGAACGCTGGTTCGTGTTTTCCTCTTCGGACAGTTAATGAGGTCTCCCATGTACAGAACGCTGAACATAAGCGTTCTTGACCTAAAACCAGCAACTCTGACGGGCTTTTATTTTAACATCAAAGTGTCAGAAGGACGCAAAAACCGGCGGATGTAAAGCCATACTAACTATGCTGAAGCTTAATAAACTTATGTGATGTGTGACATTTAAAATTGGTTGCGCTTGTTTGGCTTCTCCTTGAAATACATCTGGTCAAATTAAATTACTAATTATTTATACGCTCCAGTAACACATTCATGTTGTCCCAGAACAGGGTAATTAGGAGGTTAGCACAACTCATCGCAAACAACATGGACGACATGCTGCCGGCGATTGCTCTACAAGCGAGCAGCAAATTTCGAAGAATTGTGCCACATAAACCCTAGACACGCATGATTGAGATTTGAAAGAAAAATATTAAGATTCTTAAAAGATGAAACATTTTCAAAGTCACTCATCTTTTCGTTTTATTACTTCACACTGCAACATTGGCGGTATAACATCAATACAGTGATTATAATGTGTTGTTTTGAGCCGCTTACAATAGAGTCATTATTTTTTATCATCACACACGAATATAAAGAATAACAATTTAAAGAACTCTTTCACACTCTGTTGACTAACTGTGCTACTGTGACATTGCAGTCTAATCAACTACAGTAACATGCATGACATTTTTCTGCACGAGCCAGCCACCTCACTACAACAAAACACCGAAGCTGAACGAGTTCGAAAAAAAATTATTTACTTGTGTAAATCTCTCCCATGGCTGTCTTCTCGCTGACATAGAACTCGATCGCTCGTGCGTTACTCTTAAACAGGAAAATTATTTCTGACTTGAAGCTTAACAATATACGTACAGAAAATTGCTTGTTTTGGACTGCAATCCTTTACATAATGTCCACTAAACCTCTCCCCCGTTCTCTATGAGCGAGGAAAAAACTCGTTAGTTGATTTCAGAAATTGTTTACCAGCGTTCTATTGATCAGCATTTATTTTCTCCATTTCTCCCATCATTTGATTTTATGATTTTATGCAGGCATTCATCAGTACATGTCATTACTTGCTGATCATAACTCTAAACTGAGCATGGTGTTTTGTCTGATATCGCAAGTATATACGTAAGGACAACTCTACCGTTGTCATTTTTGGTTCAAACGTGCCTGTTTGTTTTGGTGTCAAACACGCACTTCGCTTGTGCGTTCAAACGTTTCTTTTAGGGATGGATTCTTTACACGGTGCAGTACCTTGCAACTGAACAGCCTTCTGTGAATATTCAGAAATAAAATCACTCAAGTGGTGCTATTACAAGCAAACTGCTTTTATCGGAAAAACAAAAACTGCTTTGCTAGTCAGACAATCTCAAACCTTAGAAGACTCAAAAGATGCTACCAGTTAAAATTCTCGACAAGCATTCAAAGTGTTTAACTGTTTAAGTGTTCACGCCATGTGCGTGTATCACACATCTTCTCTTAATAAACGATCACCTTCCCTTGAGGTTCCCCTTTATCCGTGTTCTTTGCCATCACTACAGCTATACGTCCCTTTGCCGTCACTGTAGCGTGAAGCTCTAAAAGAACGCCAGTTATATCGAGCGTCTGAGAGCGAAGTAACTTGAGAATGCGATCCTTGTTGCCGTTTTGGGAAGCCTTGCAGTACACAGACAACATAAAAGACCTGCTGTCAGAAGTGGAGATAATGACGATTCCTTCACTTGGGCCATGAAACGCTATGGCCAGTGACTCAGCTGCCACGTCAAACCGGCGGTAGTGGCGTCTATTTGCATCGAACACTCGGATGAACTTCTTTGTTGATTCATGGAGTTTATCTAACACGTAAATGTGGCCACCATTTGCACCAACGATGTCTAGTGCATCCTGCAAAATTCTCTCTCCAAACTGGCAGATGAACTTTCCGTCGGTGTCGTACACTTCCACCATAGCATGAAGCCCTTCTTCACCCTCTAATACAAGCACTTCAGTGTTGTCGCCGTGTCGGTTTACTGCCAGTCTGCGACCTTTAGAGTTGTTCCTTAGTTGAAAGTTGTGATGCAGGTTACCGTCTTTGTCAAACACAAACACTTCATAGCAATGTTTGTTGATCCGCTCGTGAGCCTGCCTAGCCGCCAATAAATATGCATTGCTATTGCGGTCTGTATCAATATCCACGGCACGATATTGAAAGGTGTTGTCAGTTGGCAGATTTAGAGAGTGAAGGTATTTACCGTCGCTGTCGAACACATCAGTTGTTACGTCGTCTACAACTAGTAACCGGCCTCGTGAATTCGAAGCGATGCCGCACGGAAGGGTGAGTTTGTGGCTCTCTTGGCCAAACGACCGTATCACACAGCAGTCTTTCTTGCCTTCTGAGAGCAGAGGATTTCTTATCCTTTGATCACGCAAGGGATCAACTTGCTCTCGTTCATTACTATTTCGTCCGATTTCAATACACGGCCAGATGAAGAGGTCTTTGAACACTTTCTCCCCACCGACCAACTGTGCGATATCGAACACCACACGATTCACATGGCAAACTGACCAGATGATATCTCTGCGTTTAGAGTTTCCATGAGCCGCTCTCTTAAACGGTGACCCTCTGATTTCAATTTCGAAGCTCTCACGAACCTGCTCCATTGAGTTCATCTTTTCCAAATAGTCTTTGCAAAATAGCAAAGCCCTAGAGGGGTCACCATCGGCATCTTCCAGTAAAGTCGCCATGACTTTTACATAATATGCAGTAATTCGGTCCATTACCTCAAGTTTTTGATTACTAAGAGCATCTCCTGCTCTTAGCCGAGCTTCTTTGAACCTGTCTTTTGTTTTGTGGTCTAGCTTTACTTTGCATTCATAAAACGTTGACTCGTCACGTCTCGCTAACACTGTACCGTCGTTCATTCTCATCGTCTTCTCCGGTGGCCCGGCGTCTGCGGAATCTTCGGCGGTGGTTCGTTCTGCGTCAAACGAAAAGGATCTGACTCCCTCCTGGTATAACTCGATACTAGAAACAAGATTTGCCCGTCTTGCTGCCCTCAGTTCCGACTTGATGACATCCAGATCATCTGCGATAAAGCTGCAAAGGGTTTGATCAACTACATCACCAGAATGTTGCAGTTTTTGCAGTGTACGAGCTTTGCCTTTGTTAAAAAGCCAGCCAGCAGTAGCTTTAATTACAATCATTACCACTGAATCGACCATATTGCCTCGAGCTCCAAATGTGTCTACTACTAAAATGGAAGGTTTGGTAAGGGAACAAATCAAGAAGTTTTGATAGCATATGAAACTTGGGTATTTAAATCACAAAAGGGGCGGTGTCCATAAGAAGAGGGTAAAACGGAAGTCAGTTGAGCACGAAAACAATAATACAACAACAATGATATATGTAGGACCACCAGATGACATCTTTTCCTGTTGATGCTAAAATGAAGCGTGACGAGTGTAACTCGACTTTAACCGCCTTCGTTATATGAAGATGATCGTTTCTGTCCTCATAATCAAAAGGGTTCGCCTTCAAGGTGCATAGGTGCTCCCATTTACAAAACTACTGAGGTGTTCGTCGGAAATTTTGAGAAGGACCCCCAAGAAGTACAAAATTCCTTTTTCTATGTGTAGAGGTGGCTTGGATTTTTTTCAGTTCTTCTTTAAGGGGCACCAATTTTTACATAACACATTATCTCTTTCATATTTTGAAATATATCTCTTCAAATTAAATGACATTATTACTGAGTAATTATTCTATACCCTCCGGTAAAACGCCCATATTAAGGCAAAAGCAAAACAGAGTCAAAGCAACCCTCGGTTTTATTATTTATGTTATTATTATTTATACTTATCGCAAAAAACAACATGCTGTTACCGATTGTTCCACAACAAGGCAGCAAATTTAATAGAATCATGGCACGCTGACCCCAGACACGCATGCATTTAAGATTTGAAAGGAATCTTTTAAGAATCTTAAAGGTTAAAAGTTTGAAAGCATTGCTTAACAACCCGGTGGAACATTGAAACAATGACCACAATGATTGAAAGTAGTCCTTACAAAACCGAACAAGCTCCGTTGAATAAACTGAGGTCTCTTCACATTAGCGAGTGTCCAAAACAGAATCTAATTTGAAACTGCAAAAATATAACTGCTTAAATATTAAAAAACAACGAGGTACTAAGTTGTTTCGTGATCGAACGCGGAAAAACACAAGCCCGCTCTCGACGCTATTGACCCAAAACGAAACAGCTTAATTCTACTAAGTATCAACGTAAACAGTGAATTCAAATGGAATCAGATGATAATGACAGAATTTTGCTTCGGGGTAAAGTTTATAATAATATTTTTTTTTCTAAAGCTAAACGATATTTTCCTTCCTGCTGCTTGTGATTGATCATATCGCGGTCGATTTCTTCGGCTTCAGCTTATCCAAACTTGTTTGTAAACCACTCAACTGCATGCATCAGAAAGAAGAATGAAGGCTGGCTTTCGTCATCTGCAATAAACTGCCTACGATAAGGTCCACGGTAGTATTCCACTGCCGGTCCACTGCACAGTCCCGAAACGTCTGGACACTCGTTAAGTTTTTGGCACTTTAATTAACTTTAATCACCTTATTGTATTGTTGTAATAAGTGCCACGCAGCATTCGAAGCTTTTTCAGCTTTTTACATATTTCCACTGCCGGTGTCCACTAAGTGCGTTATCGTTTATAAATAAAGCAGGTTTGCTTTACCAAATCAGTGTGATGAGTGATTTTTTATCTCTTCGCATTTATCCCTAAACGACATGCATCGATCGTCAAGGCTCGCTATAAAAATACTAACTTCCTTGCCGCCCTGAACAGGCGAATTGATACCCAAATCTGCAACCTACACAACTATAGATGAAAATACGGGCTTTTAAAGCACGAAAAGGCGGAAATGACGAAATGGCACCAGAAGAAAGTTGCAGTCAATGTTGAATACGGGTATCTTCAAGGGTAACCATTACTGTAGTGTTATTGAGAGGTGACCACTGTCGATTTAGTGATATCAGTTAAGGCTAACCAGAGCGCTAAAACACGCCCTTTGCCAACCATTTCAGTCCCCGCGCGAAGAATCAAATTGAAGCCAACGTGAATCATTAAAATACCGTTTGATACGGTAGAAACGAAGACGATTTTTAGCTGTTTTTATATGTTGATTTATTAATGACTCAAAACGAAACGTCAAAAAGAAAAAAAAAACAGTACAAGCAGACCAGTTTAATGTCGCTTTCTGGAACTCGCGCCGGTTACTATCAAATTCTCCGCTTTCGTAAACTCAGATCATTTCCCCTTAGATCTACATTCTGGGTCGACATTTCCCTGCTAGGAGAGGTGACTTGATTTCCAGTTTTCCGGTTTCCCTTAAGCTAGTTAAGAGTTCCAGATGGCTCGTTCACCATTGTTTATTTAAAAGAGGAAAAAGTTACAGGCCTCACGAAATCTGCAATTTATATGATTTAAGAAATCACTCAGAAGAACGATGCGAGGCCATTCGTGATGATCTTGCATGGCAGATACAGTGTATACATTTGGTTACTTAAAATCACACGTTACAGGTTTTTTTTTCCAAAGAACTATGTATAGCTCACACCGTACATGCACTGCTGGGTGCATTGCATACATTACATGTATTTAAAATCAGAGGTTTCTTCAGTCAGAACCTGTTCACACTTTCCAACAGAGAACCTTATTTTGACGAAACTGCTTTTTGTAACACACGTTTATTTTTTCTCCAGAGCTCCGGCTAACAGCGCACGCACACTGTTCCGTACACTGCCGAAACAACACGTATATTTACAATCAGACAGGTGTTTTACAGAGCTTGTTCACACCGACCATTGATACCAGCAGGATCTAGGCAGCCTTATGTGAAAGAATTACTCTTCATAATCACACGCTTATACTTTCAAAACACAAGTTCACTTAATAGTACAGCAAACCGACATCAGCAAGAACAATATTTAACGATACTTTAAAAAGTTATTTTTTAGCCACGTGAAACAGTTAGCAAGAACCCTAAGAACTTTATTTAAAACTCTGTCATGTTCACTAATTGCGAACAGTCATGTTTTCACGCTCCACTATCGTGAGAGAGAACGTTGCCCGTTTCCGTAACAAGTTCAAGTTGACTGGAACTTCAAAGGTTATAACCGGGAAAAGTTCCGTAACAACCGCGGTCAACATGGAGTATCATGACGGAACTGTGTAAAACCGAGACTTTTGAAATCATCCCTCACAGTTACATGAATACGTTAATTCTACTTTCAGCGTTTCCTTTTAATAATTTTTACATACTTTTGTGGCTGTAATATCCTTACTGCATGTTTTGGAGAAACATCTACCACTTGCAGCACTAGCTTCGTATAATATAAATCCTGCATTAGTCCGGCGGCATAGCTCTTGAATTGCGTGCGACTTTTGGAACAAGCACCAAACTTTGCAGGATTGTGGACATTATCATACTAATCAATTCCTGATATAGTGCCAAGCCCAATTTTCTAATTCCAGCTAGTTAGCGATCATAATTAGGGTTTTCACAGGTTAGAGCCCCCGCAAAGATCGTTTTCTTGTTCTTTTTCGAGAATGAAGTCAAGCTTTTCTATGTACTTTTTTACGTCAATTATGCACCTATGATTAGAATTGTCATTTTTCTCCCCTTTTTATTCAAGTAGAGGTAATTTTACACCGCAAAATAATAATTGAATGAAGGCCTTAATTTGCATAAATCCGCATTTCCTCCTGCTGCCTTTTCTCTATATTTCTGCAACACTTTCTCTTAGTTCGGATGATAGGAGCAGCATCACATTCTAATTTTTTTCTATGCAATTGGATGCAAATACGTACATCACAAACCGTTGCTAGAACGACAAAATGGCGAGCTTAACAAATAAAGGAAAGAATGGGTTGATTTGGGATAATGTGGACGGGAGAATGGAATTGCTCGGACATTTGTAAGGCATTCTACCAATTGGCATAAATCTTGTGGAAATCGGCAGAACCAAATACATGTAGAACCAAACTGGATAACATATTTAAAAGAAAACTGTCTTGGCCAATGAAGCAGCAAACGTACACGAAATATTTTCTAGGCAGCAAAAATCTTCCAGTATGTTCCTTTTAGAAGGTACTGACCACCGGGGATTGATGTAAGAGAGGTGTGCACAATGGTTGTCGACTCCGATCCAGGGTCCGTCCGATCTGTTGCTCACGAGTTATGACATTTGAGTCTTGGAGCCAACTAATATCAGCTGGGTTGTTAAGCAGCGCCGGTCAACCGCGGTAGACAACATAATAATGGAAAAGTCATCAGAAAAAAGAAAACCATAACAACCAATCTATTAATATTACTGCTGAGTTGATTTCACACAAACAAAATTCTCAGTAGAATGCGACTAGTAAAAAGAGATTTGCAAAAGGCTTAGCGGCACAGTAGCAAGAAATACTCTCTATGCCTGTTATTGACTGCTGGCCGTGGCCCAAGTTAAAGAGGTATTGCTAGTGTTTGAAAAACACATAGGATGACCGGTGTTTTTACGCCTCCTCGATCTGTGGAAAACGATGGCAATGTGATGAGTTTAGAACGCACAGCTATAATAGAACGTTAAGAAATGCTCAGGAGGACATTCAAAACCACCCAAAAATCTGAAGGTTTTATTGGAGAGAATGGTCTAACCAACCGGAGGCCCATCGGCAAGACGCAAAGCTTTCTTTTGTTTTCAGCAAACGTGGGATTTTAATTTTTCGTTTCCATTGCAACACGTAGTTTAAGGACAACGAGCCATATGCTTAACCAGATTAAACTTGCTAAATAACTTAGAAGCATTGAATTGAAAGTATTTGCCGATACACTAGGGTATGAACTGAAGAAATTCATGAATATTAAAAAATTGTGGTTTCCATGGAAACCAGTGCACGTCCGACTTGGCACTATATCTGAAAACGCTCATATTGCTGACTGCTATCGATGTGCCAAATTTCATGCTTGTATCAAAAAGTGCACAATTTGCCTAAACTTTCGAGTTATGCCGCTGGACTAATGCGAGTGTTGTATAAACGACTGTTTTTTCACAGATGGCTACCTTCTTGCATCATTGAACATCTTAAGCTAAGACTATATCTAACATCATAGTAAGACGGTAAAAGGGAACTAATTTGAACAGAAAAACATTAGTCTCGTGTGGCACTTGAAAGGAGAATTAGTTTGTTTTTTCCACAAGTTTGTTAATTCGCATTTTATCCAGTTTCCGACTATATTGAAACTGAAGAGTTTACCAAATCAGGTTTTTCGTTTCGTGACTCCGACGCGGAAAACTTAGGAACAAGCCAGAACAAGCATTAAACGTTGATGATCCAAGACGGAAGAATCTTGATCCAGCTGTTGTGTATCACCAGTGCCTCAGATCCTTTTGTTTCCTTTAGGGTGATAAGATCTAATTGTCTCGGCTAATGACAGTTTTTTTTTTTACTTAAACTGATTAACGTGAGTTAGTCAACTCGTTCTGCAATTTACTGATGCTGATGATACGTTTTTAACTGCCCTCTTTTCATGGCGGGTTTGAATGCACTGCTGGCAGACGGCACAACCTATGGGTGTACAGTACGCCATTTGAATTGCGAAGATTAAACTTTGCTGCGGAGTCAAAGGCAATAATGCATAGCTTAAAGCCAAACAAAAGAAAAACAAATAAAAAGCTTCTCAAAGCTTGTCGAAATCGATAAAACATATCGTAAACAGGATGGTAAAATATCGCTTACGATTTTCTTTTGTCATCGTTTTTGTGGTACTTGTTTCGTCACTTAGTCGCTGGTAAATCTTTTAGTTCCATTAGGGGAGAGAAACTTAACTACAAGTCTGCTGCTGTCTGTTGCTAAGGAAATCTCAAAACCTCCTTTTTTTGGCTCCTGAAGTCCAGTGAGCATCAAAGTTTACCGTGTTTGTTCGATTCACGTTTCCTTTAAATGTTTCGAACCACCCTCACATTTGGTAGGTCACGTGACCACAATAGAAAACATCTAAAAACTCGGACTGAGTTGATCGCTTTTGAAATATAACAATACGTTTTGCCAAAACACGGCATTATCTGCAACTTGTAGTATGTGTTTGAGGAAATGTACAATATTTCGAAAATTATAAAGCACTTAAAGATCTATAATTTTCGAAATACTGTACATTTCCTCAAACGCATTCTACAAGTTGTAGATAATGCCGTGTTTTGGCAAAACGTATTGTTATATTTCAAAAACGATCCACTCAGTCCGACTTTTTAGATGTTTTCTATTGTGGTCACGTGACATACCAAATATGGGCATGGTTCGAAACATTTAAAGGAAACGTGAATGGAACAAACACAGTAAACTTTGATGCCCACTGGACTTGAAGAGCCGAAAAAAGGAGGTTTTGAGATTTCCTTAGCAACAGACTTGTAGTTAAGTTTCTCCCCCCTTAATTTTAAACAATGAAGATCGACTGATTAAAAGACTTGTCTTCTGTGTCATAATTCAGGCTGTAACGTTTTACTGTATTGCCTTTATTATCTTTCCTTCCTCAGACATGGAACGGAAAACGAGACTGTTTAATGTTTTCAGTAAAGAAGAAGCTTAGCCTAGTCTGACGCAGCAAGAGTTCCTAAACGAGAGCAAAAATAACCAGCCTCACTATCCCCTGCTTCTTCCATTTTTTGCTCTCGCCCCAATTTGAGCGTAGCCAGTAGAACATTAGTTTTTCCGCCGGATAATGTTGGCTTGGGTGGATATTTCCACTCATGGAGAATGAAGTAAAAATACGTGCAGAATTCATTGCCTGATCTCTGAAGAAATCCGGGGATGTGATTAATAATAATGTGACACTTGGGAGTAAAAAAGAAATCACTGAAAAAGATCAAGTATTGGCAGAGAAATGGCGGTTCTACGTAAATATTACCCGTCTGATTGACATATTCAACACTGTTTTCAGTTCTCGAATCAATTTTCACAAGAAGCGGACACGGTAAAGAGCAAAAACTTCAAAGGAAATTTGTCTGATTGCCCCCAACTTTTGACCTGCGAATGTTAATTTCGAAATATTTCTTCAATGAGAGCGATTTTTGTACAAACACTTCACATTTTCCTAATACTATTTCGAAAACGTCCCACGACTTTTCACTGTAACTGAGTATGGCAAAACGCAGACACGTTTTTTAGCGCTCGGGCTCCGGAAACTGAAGAACAAATTAAATCGGCGAGAGAAAAATTCGCTTTGACTTGTAGCTTTGAACAGATGATTCGAACGCTAGCATTTAGAAGTCGTGAAAAATGCGATAATTCATTTTCTTTCAAGATTATTTGTATAGTTGGATAGCTAGCCCTGCAGGCTTTAATTTGATATTGGGGTTTTGGTATCCACAGATTAAACTGGACGCCCTACATTGCTTGGATGTGGAGACACCCTTGAAGGTATGCTGTAACCATAAATTTAACTTGCACGCGCGCTAAAGCAAAAACCTGGAGAGCAGTATTTTGAGTGCGGAATTCGAACCATAGAGCCTTCTCGATCGTAGGCTATACAGGGCTGGCTTCTTCTAGGAAACCCTTTGACTTCTATAACCAGGACTAAATCATCTGCCTGCGTTTAATAATTCTCTCTTGGTAGCACCATATCTTCAATTAAATTCTTGCCTTCCTGTAACTTGAGCAGGTTCGAATTAGTTTTTGCCCCGGGGGGTTATCTCCAGAACAACTGGGTGGGGTTTGCGACCCGCTTCCCGAAACTCTTACTCTAAGACCTAGAACTTAATTTATGAAGGTCCTTCGTTGATCATCTCATCGATAATGAGATGATCAAATGTCAGTTGTCAGTTAAATTTTGGGTCATTGGTCAGTTGGCAGTTAAATGGCTGGTAATAATTAACTGCAGATTCAAATAACTTCTTGAGGACCCAAATAAACTTAAACGTCATGTAAGACAGATAGGAGCGTACCCTGATAACCGAAAAAATTGGGTTATAGTTTAATTATGTATGTACATTTTTGTAACAACAATCGTTTCTTTGGTCAATATACAAATCACGCATCCCATAGCAGAACTACTAAGAACATACCTTACGAATCCAAGCGAAAATGGGCGCGTATTAGTCGCCCAGACCAGTGAAAGGCCGAATTTCATTGTATAGTCAGTTCTCTCGGAAAGAAGCCGCTTTTTGTAGCTGGCCGTGAAAACCGGGTGCAAGCGGAAGAGTCTACATTATATGTCTCCATACATCAGGTACCGATGTATCAATGACATTGTCTGCTGTACTACAAATCGCGGGCTCTAGTTGCTTCAAACGTCAACAGTGACTCCAAGTGCTCGAGACAGTGCTCGAGCTTGACGGAATGTTTTACGGGAAAATAAGGTTAAAATGTTCACACCTCGCAAGTGCGGCGTTAAATTCGATCCTCCAACCCTTGTAGTCTACTATGAAGTCAACCTTACAGGTATGTGGCGAGATATTTGAGTGAGAAACACG
>Ga0126343_10000477_pt1 | contig 15438 bp, 12 predicted proteins | sample Cyp2metagenome_FD_92531 | JGI IMG/M metagenome (GOLD analysis project Ga0126343, IMG submission 92531) | Coral microbial communities from Lord Howe Island, Old Settlement Bay, Australia - Cyphastrea 2 metagenome | ecosystem: Host-associated > Invertebrates > Cnidaria > Coral ... | reverse complement strand
TTGTTTTTGTTTGGCTTACGCATTATTCACTCGGTAGGGGGTGAATAATGCTCATTAGCCAGAGATAGCGAACCAATCAGATTGCTTAAAACACCAAGATCACTGAGTGTGTATATACTAAAGCGGAGTGCTACAAGAGAGAAACCTGGACCCTAAGTACCAGTACTTTGATTTCTGCGGAGGAAGCTCGTTTTACGGAAAGGGTTCATTTCTACGTAGGAGGCTGACCTCTTCAGAGGAGGCCGATTTCTACGGAAGAAGCTGATTTCTACGGAGGAGGCTGATTTCTACGGAGGAGCCTGATTTCTATGGAGGAAGCTGATTTCTACGGAGGAGGCTGACTTCTACGGAGGAAGCTGATTTCTACGGAGGAAGCCGACTTGTACGGAGGAGGCTGATTTCTACGGAGGAAGCTGATTTCTACGGAGGAGGTCAATTTCTAAACAACAGGCTTACATTTGTATGGAAAACAAGAACAATTGCACGGAGAAAGCAACGTTTTAATAAGGAACGTGTTTGTTTTTAAGTGTGCGGCAGTGGCACCAGTGGGCCACCGTAGCTAATACTTCATTAGCTGTGATTAGAAAGTAAACAATGACAATCTATCTAGGAACTCCAAAAAATGTTCTTGCTTCGAAGTTTGAAAGATGCTTATAAAGCCTGTTATGCATTTTTTTCATCTTTTAGTATGTGTTTATATATTTCCTCAAAAAAAATCAGATCATAATTACATTTATTTAGTGAAACAGAATTATATTTAAATAATAAACGTTTGGAATTCGAAAAGTACCTAGGGCAAATGCTTAAAGTAGCCAGTTACTAGCACTGGGCATGGGCTAAATTTGAAAACCCTGGTATGTTGAAAATTAACTATCTGCATCAAAGACGTGCCTTTACATTGAAAATTAAAACTCACTGGACAGGTCTGTTTTGATGCACAAATAAGGTTTAACATGGAAAAATAAAATAGTTTGAATGATACATGTACATGAATAGCATCAGGGTTTGACAGTTACCATGTTTGTGTGTTTTCTTAGAGCCAAGTGACCATCCCTTCCCAGAACCATGTGAGGCATTTTGTGATGGGTCAAATTTCACCATTACCCTGAAATGGAAGGTGTATGCACTACATGTACTATATAAATAGTAAATTAATGCTTATTATAATTATGTAAGGCCCCTCTACATTATTTGTCTAGTTACGTTTGGTGTTGTTTGGTGTTTAACTTAAGTCTACATTTACAAAGGGATAAATAATAATAATAATAATAGTAATATTAAAATTAAATAATAATAATAATAATAATAATAATAATAATAATAATAATAATAAATGGAATATTTACCCTGGTTAACCCTTCAGTACAAAGTACTGTTATCAACAGGGTCCTGCTGACTAAGAATTAAAAAAACTTATAGATAAGAAATTATAAAAATATGTAACATAAAGCTTATATTAAAACAAGAAATGCACTAAGTTAAAAACCAGTAAAAACTACAATAGCAATTACAAGTAATGGTACAATGTAGTCCAAGGCTTTCCTGAATAAAATTCTAGAATTAAATGTTTTTTTAAACGTAACGGCAGTGAATTAAAAATCAAGGCACCTAAATAATACATGTACTTGTACCTTTAAGAATAAGACTTTAGATTTGATAGAGTTTTAAAATGTTTTCTTGCATGTCACCAAAATACAAGTTTGCATTTCAACCCCTTTTAATGGCCATTCTTCGGGAAATAAGTATTGGCTGCTTAAAAGGGGGCAGGCTGTGAATAGTATATGTAAAACCAAAATAAAAATCTGTCATCGTAACTTGATTACCGGCTGCCTTAAATTTCTGGCTGCTTTATACATTTAGGTGTTGTTATTCCACACAATTGTAATTATATTAAAACGTTATATGGTTGAACATTCCATGAAATCATCAAGTGACCTTCAAATGATTTGAAACTAATCCTCAAAGTCACGATGGTTTTTAAAAATAATGAAGCATGTGAAAAGAGATATAATTAAAAAGTTCAATAAATATTATGTCCTTCAAATTGAAGTTCTATTTCCCTTTTCATTCTTACAGGGAAGTAAAAACTTAATAATGAATGGCATTCCCAAAAACTCTGTAATCAGGATATTCAATCCGCCATCTTCTGTTCGTGTCTTCACTGTTCCACTGGAGCCTAATTACAATGGCTCGTTAGAGATGCTCACTATCAGAAACCTCACCATCCACTCTGGGTGCGTTGCTAAATTGCAGTTTTGTTCAAATGGAGGATGTGGTCCAGACGTTGAACAACCATTAAGCTGTGATGTGTGTGAATCTTTGGGAGAACCAGGTATGGTGGCAGATTGTCTATTATTTATTAATTGAACCTCAATTATTTTCAATTTGGAGTAAACTTAAAAAAGTGGAATTAAGTAAAAATACAGTTCTAAGCTGGCGAATTGAGGCTGCGCCATCAAACTCATAGTTTACATGTATGCTGTGCGCAAGCACACACTATTATCCAATGTTGCTTACCCATGTTAGTTAATGAGTTAGCATAGTGTACATTGCCATAATGGAAATATTTTCTCCTGTGAGTAATGGATAGTTGTACAGTTGCATTTCAACTGGCCTCACAGGGTAATGTCACCTAATAATCATGGTTTCATGCTTCATACTTAGTAATATTTCTTAATTGTAATTGGACAAAGCATAGTCACTTTGCCTTCTCTTTATAATGTGGCCATGATCTTCATGAAGGTCAAATTATAGTTACTAAGTAATTTAATATAATTATTTTTTTTACCTAATCACAGGTACATCTTCAGGAACTCCCTCTGACTCAGAAAGTGCTAAATGGCCAGCAATTGCTGCTGGTGTCTCAGTCTCTGTTTTGATTACAGCTGTTTTCTATGTTGTCATCAACAAGAAGAGGAGGTGATATGCTTCAATCTACTATTTTTCACACTGGGAACGGAGGAGTCCTATTGACTGTATTTCTAGTTAAATTCATCGTTCAATTGTAGCGCGAATCGATCTGTTGCTAATTCAGATCGCGATAGAACCGTAAAACATGCGATCATGTTACGCGTCGGTTTCTTATCCTGTGCTCACGTCGAATGCCGCATACAGCAGTCACTGTGGGCTTATCACTATTGGTGACTAATGGTAAGAAAAGAGACAAGGGATGAAACTAATTTCGTTGAAATTTTGAATCGCCCATAAACCTTTAAAATGTGAATGAAAATGCCTCATATCCAGCAGGTGGTCTGGAAATATTATCCATTCCACATTATACAAAAAAATAATAAATCAGAAAGCTCGTGAAATCTGACTTTTCGGCAACGATTTTATGAGCATTGTAATTTGGCTTTCGTACAATGTTGCAATGTGGACCGGAGGATACCGGTGACGAAAATACATGTACGTCATCAGCCGTAAGGTAATGCTTTGAACGCATGATATTTTCTTTGTCTTTATCGTATTTCGCTACTAGTTCCTTAAGTGTGATCAAGCTATTAAATACTTGAAGTTGTTCAAAAGCCTTGAAATAAAGACGTACAATTAGTAAATTATGTTGGGGTTACCACCATTTTCATGGGTACACGACTTTGGAAAACAAAACACACGCAGAAAAGTTTCCAAAATTCCAGTCAGTCTTACGTGTTATCGACAGATCCGATCGAAATTCACCAATCACAGCCACTAGTGTGACCTTCTGACCTTCTCTACGTCATGCTAGCGGGCTGTGATTGGTGGATTTCGATCCGATATGTCGATAACACGTAAGACTGGCGGAAGTTTTGGAACTCGACTTCTGTTTCTGTCACCGGTATGCTACGGTCCGCATCCAGCGAGTCATGTGGGGCTAGTTTCATCCCTTGTATCTTTTTTAACTCTCGGCACTTCGTGCCTCGTACAGAAAGCTGCGCTTTCTGGAATCGTCGCCCTTCGGGCGCCGACCATTTAAGCGGATAGGATTTCAACCGATGCAATTTGAATTAACAACAGATCGATTCGTGTTATAATTGTACGGTTAATTTAACTAGAAATATGGTCAAATAGGACTCCTCTGCTCCCTGTGCTTTTCATGAGCATCTTGTACAAATCCACGTGCCATTAAGACCGGGATAAAACAAAGTTCTAATCCCTTGAAAAGTACAATTTACTTGATTAGCAAATCTTAGTGTGAGTAGGAAATGCATAATTTGCAAAACTACAGTGGAGAAAACGGATCATTGGAAAATATCCTGATACAAAATTCAAATTCCATACATTGATCTCTTCGTTTAGTGCAGGGATATGTACAAACAATTTGCTCAAGTACAATAAAGGTGCATTAAAGTGGGTCAAATCATGTTCATGAAGGTAATTAATCCCTGTCTTCTCGATAGGGACCCTTCAATCTCATTCTCAGAGCTTTGTTCGCCTTGACCAGCGGTCAGAAAGCAAGAGCTCTGGGAGCATCCATTTCAGGTATGCGCCGTAGATACCATAGATGCAGACTGTGCACTGCGCAGTGAAACTGGATGTGCAGAATTCGGTTATTTAGATGTGCATAATTCAGTTATTTCCTTTGTTATTTCAAAATGGATGCTCCCAGAGCTCTCGTTTTCCGACTACTGCTCAAGGGGAACGAAGCTCTGGGAACGAGGTTGGGGACCCTTTGAGAGTAGAGGGAGTAAAAGGCTGCTGAATCCAAAATAGTTTTAATATACATGTGTTGTAATACCAGGAGATGACCAAAGAAAATAACATTATTTACGATCGATGATGGAAATAAGTTGAAATCTAAATTGGGGACCTCTCTTTTTAAGGCCCGTTCAAAACGCTGCTCCATTCATGCCCCGAACCTAACTGATGAGTTAAGTATGCCAGAAGAGCGGCGTTTGAATCAGTTTTATTCGGCAGGTCAGGTTTGGTGCAGCAAACAACATTAAATTCGGCAGGGTCTGCCGCACTATGCGACGTTGGAGCGGCAGCTGATTCATACGGCGTACTCCTCATGTGTCGAACCTAATGCATGAATTACTGTAATGTATATTTCATATAACGGGACGCGTGATTGGCTCAAAATTGAGTGACGTGACCAGTCATGGATGAAGCTCGAAGTTCTCGATTTGAAACGGACTGCATAGGTCTGCATATTACGCGAGTTTTCTTGAGCGCAAATTCATTTTTTGCTTTTTCTTCGTGATCATAGCCTAGCATATGACATGTCCCTTAAATAAATCGAATTTAAGGACACAAAACCTGTCCAAATACAAACAATGAACCTCAAGTTTGAATTTGCTTCCCTAACTCAGTGTTGCTGTAACAGCGAAATATTAGTCACAGCTTTTCCATTTGGACCTAGTTCTTAAATTCAGAACGCATATTTTTTCGTTGAAAATGTTACCACTGGCTTCCCGAATTAAGGTTTTTGGTTGACCGGTTGTCGCGTTATCTTTTCGTCGACCTCGATCATGAAATTTTCATGGCCACCCGAATTAAGTTCGACGCAAGTACGCTGTCTGAACCAGCCGTCGCTCCAAAGTCGCTCTAAAGTCGAACCTAATCAAGTTTGGTTCGGCACATGAGTGGAGCGGCGTTTGGACTGGGCCTAAGCGAGTTTACGAACTATCTTAGGTTCTCTATTTTGTATTTTTGTGATTAGGTATATATATATAATTATATATTTTTTAAAATGACATGATAAATGACTAATTTGATCATCAGCTAAAAAGTGCTCAATGGGTTTACCAGAGCTTTGAATAGATACATAGACTTGAACTAGCTCAAAACCATTTATTTGCTACTCTGAGTTCCATGCCTCTCACGATTGATTGCCTGATGATGATGATGATGATTGATTGATGATGATTGCCTCATAAGAGGCATGAAACTCTAGTGGCAAATAAATGGTTTTGGACCTCAAGTCTACGTATTTTTATACATATGTAGATGATTTTAGGATTTTTATTTTTTAACCACACCTTTTTGAGGCATTGTATAGCACTTAGCACTGGAAAGTATAGGTGCTATATAAATATTTTTATTATCATAAATATTTTTCTTATTATCATAATTTGACATGGAGTTGAATTTCCCTTTACATGTATTTGTATTCTGTTTGAAATGAAAAAGTATGAGATGACAAGAAGATGTAAATTATGGTATTGAATACAGTCATGTATAAGTGATTACCCGACGCAAAACTACCACCCAGCGCAAACCCTGATGCAGATGTGGATGTAGGGTGGGCCCGTCTCCGTGACGCTGTGTACACTGCTGCCTCTGACGTTGTTGGACCCGCCGTCTGCAAGCACCAGGACTGGTTTGATGAAAACATCTCTCACGTTCAGTCCCTACTGGAGGAGAAGCACAAACTCCACCGTGTACTCCTTGACGACCCATCGTCTGCCTCTAAGAAGGATGCTTTCAACGCTGCTAAGAGGACAGTCCAGTCAGAACTCCGTCATATGCAGGATGACTGGTACAGCCGGCAAGCGGACATCATCCAGAGATACGCAGACATCAAGGACATGAAGAACTTCTACACCACCGTCTACGGTCCCACCACCACGTCCAGTTCACCTCCTCTCCTCAGCGCAGATGGTAACACACTGATCTCGGACAAAGAGAAGATCCTTGAGCGCTGGGCAGAACACTTCAACAGTGTCCTTAACCGCCCCTCAAACATAAACAAAGAAGCCATCGATCGTCTCCCGCAGGTCCCAATCGACGGGTCACTGGCTGACCCACCAACAGAGGCTGAAGTCGCAAAAGCAATCAAGCGTCTCTGCAGCTGCAAGGCACCTGGTGATGAATCCATTCCTGCAGAGGTCTACGCTGCTGGCGGCCCAAAGCTGGTCGAGAGCCTCACCAGCCTCTTCACCACCATGTGGACCTGCCACAAGAGTGCAAAGACGCCTCCATCATCCACCTCTACAAACGCAAAGGGTCCAGCAACTCCTGCGACAACCACCGCGGTATCTCCCTGCTCTCCATCGCTGGGAAGATTCTAGCTCGCATCCCTCTGAACCGCCTCAATGCACACCTTGAGCGTGATGTGCTACCTGAGAGCCAGTACTGATTTTGCGCAGGCTGAGGCACGGCCGACATGATCTTCGCAGCCCGCCACCACCTTCATGGATCTCACTAAAGCCTTTGACACTGTCTACCGTGAGGGGTTGTGGAAGATCATGGCCAAGTTTGGATGCCGCGCCAAGTTTATTGCAATGGTCCGGCAGTTCCATGATGGCATGCCCTTCAAGGCTAGAGTGCAGGATGGCGGTGAGTACTCAGAGCCCTTTCCAGTCACCAACGGAGTGAAACAGGGCTGCATACTGGCTCCAACCCTGTTTAGCATGGTGTTCTCAGCGATGCTGTTGGACACCTTCCGTGACGGAGACGTCGGTGTCAGCCTCCAATACCGTACTGACGGCAGCGTCTTCAACTCCCGAAGACTTTCGCATCAGGTGGCAGGACAAAGTGCCAGACACTGAAGTCCTCCAGCGTGCTGAGTCTGAGAGCATCCACGCCATTCTGCTGCGCTCTTAGCTCCGGTGGGCTGGCCACGTTCAAAGAATGGATGACAGCCGACTCCCAAAAAGACTGCTCCATGGCGAACTTACAGCAGGACAGCGCTCACTCGGCTGGCCAAAAAAGCGATACAAAGACTCTCTGAAAGAATCTCTCAAGCGCTGTGACATTCCTTACTCCACACGGGAAGCGAGTGCTGAAGGCCGTCCTGCATGGCGCTCACTTGTGAGAGCGCGAGTTCTGGCCTATGAAGACAACTGCATCCGTGAGAAAGATCAGATTCGCCGGAGAAGAAAGGAGAGGAGTTCAAATCCTCAACCTGGTCCAGCCCCCAGCTTCCCCTGCCCGCATTGTGACAGACACTTCCGCACCCACCCTACCACCCATCCATCTCCACACCCACCCTACCCCCCAGGGATTCGAAGTCATGGACGAACATCATAAGTGATTAGGAGGCTTTAATGCCATATTATGTAGTTGACTGTGTAAGTGTTAATTTTGGATCTCAGAGTTGTCTCTCACAAGGTATTGTACAAAAATTATGAACTTATGGGCTACTTTTGCATGTTTGATAATGTTATTGAAATTACTGTACCCGCCTTGGTTACACTGTAAATGTAGGTTTTATTGCATATATTCACTCATAGACGTTATGTTGAATTTTGAATTTTTTCAACAGGCCAAAAAACCGGCAAACACTCCGGAATGTCATAGGAGATTTGGTGTGTTTTGTTTATTCTTGTTACATTTATTTTTATTATAAATTGTGTTTTAAGAAATCCATATTAAGCATAGTTCATTAAAAAGGTCGAAACCCCCATGACAGATAATTACATTTTTATTAACCTACAGTGTATTAAATACAAATTTTATAATAACTGCAGAAATCCTCATGCTCAGGCTAATTGGCTAATTTTCGTTGTCAACAGGCGGACAGGCATATAAATTCATAATTTATGCTATGTTGATGTGATAAGCGAGAATGGGCAATTTGACAATTAGTTAAATATTGTAAGAAAATGATGTCACTTTTTCATGCGTTAGTGTCCTGTTATTGGTGATGAATTTTGCCATAACATTGTTGAAGTAGTCAGCGGATCCACAGCTACAAATTGACAATGTTATGATCAATAACAGGACAGAGATATGAGAAACCGGCATCAATTTGTCAATATACATCATAAAAAGCTGTTCTTGAAGTGATAACCACAGCCTCCTCCCCCAAAGGAAGAGTTGTAAATACGCACTGAGATGCAAAAGTGATTTCACTCTCCCCATATGCAAAACCGAGCGTTTGAAGAACAGTTTTATTATTAGCCATGTCTATAAGATGTAGAGAATTTTTCATCTTTCTTAAAGACAAAGTTGTAAATATTCTATACCTTCTCTTTTTTATCATCAGTATTTGTAAATATTCCGTAATTCAGCCTATGGCTGCAAGGTGTTTATAATAAAGTATCTATCTATCCAGATAAAAGATTATCTTCTTTTAAAAAAACAACAAACATTTGAGACCAAAATAGCTCAAATATATGTACCGAACCCTTTGTTCTTGTGCATACCTAGATGGCCATTAAAAGGTAATTCGCCATCCACCCCACCCCCGCCCCCCCTTCCCTCAGGGAGAATTCTTGACTAGTGATGTTAGAATCTTATGAAGGTAATTAAATTAGTGAGGAGATAACTTAAAGTTAGTAACTCAAATCCTTCCTCCTGGTCATGGATTGAACTTGTTCTCTTTTTCTATCCCTATTAGAAGCAACCTGCAATTTATGAAGAACCTGAGTCTAAAGACATGACTTCAGAGGATGCCACTTACAATTCACTGGAATCTCTGCTGCCTCGAAACAACAACCAATCAGAGCGCTGGGTTTAAGTGTGCTGGCGGACCTTACATACACAACAATGAGTACAACGATGACAAGTGAATTGGTATTTTACTCTAACTTATGAATCTTGCAACTACAACCTTGCAACAACTAGTAAAAACTATTTAGGGGAGTGCAGTGATATTGTAGCTAGTAGTACACGTAGTTGCCTTCTGGCCACCAAATTTGTTCAAGTTCAATTTCAGCCTGGTGCCATGAGTGGGTTTAGTTCATTGTTGGTTCTCGTCCCAGTTAGTAGAGTTATCCGCGCCTCTGGATTAGTTGTTTTTCTCTCTAAAAAAAAGCCAGTATGTGCAGTCTGTTGCAGTTATAGTCGTCTTCGAATTGAGGTCTGCGATTGTTATTTCTTAATGGTGACAGTGTTGTTTCTGAGAAATGCCAAGTTGTACCAAATTTGAGTACATGTAAATCTTCCATTAGCTCAAATGTGCATTAGGAGTTCACATCAATAAGGTAGTATTTAATAAGCAGCTGTTAAAATGATATTTTTAACACTGCTAATCATAGTATTTTACAAGTTGCTGTTATTTAAAAGTTCTTGAGTGTATTTTGTCAGTTAGATATTATTTATCCCGTTCAAGAAATATTATATTGCACTTCCTGTATGTTTCTTCTTCATTATTTTATTGGCATTTATACAATGCAAATGTATTTAATTAGAAACTTGCGTAGTGTATATATACATTCATTCGATCTGTAATTAGTCGTTATAAATTGTTTCATGCGATCAAAAGGCCATGTATTCTTATCTTCTCTCTTCGTACAAACGTCAGGTGCCTGAGAAATAGCTCATTAGGTTTTCAGTAGTATACGTTAAGTAAATTCGTTTGTTAGCCAAAATAAGTTTGATCAACTGCCATTGATATTTAATTACAGGCGTAGCTTCAATAGCCCTACAATCCATGTATAGCGGTAATGAATTTTATGTCACGTACGAGGATGATCTTTATTCCTTTTTCCTACGTACTGTAGAAGTACATTTGTCATATTTATTCTTACAATTTTCGCATTGTACTAAATTTCGCAGTAGTCCGCGTGTTTCTCGTATAGTGTTTTTTTTGTTCCGAAAAGACAGGTAGAACGAGGTGGTCTTGATAAGTACACGTAGACAAAAGACATAACGAATGTTTCGGGACTGTGTCCTTCATCAGTGGAGTGTTCGTTATGAGTCATAACGAACACTCCACTGATCAAGGGCACAGTCCCAAAACGTCTGGACATTGGTTAAGATTTTGGCACTTTCATAAACTTTCATCACCTTTATTTATTGTTGTAAACAGTGACACGCAGCTTTCGAAGCTTTTTCAGCTTTTTACATACAGTTAGAGACACTGACAGATTATTTTAAGTGAGGCAACGGTGCGTCCCGTAGCCATCATAAGCAGTGTACAGGACGCACCAGCTAATTTGGGTTGTTACTGTTTGCTGTCTATTTGTATTATATTCAGTAAGATGCACAGTACATTGTTATTTTATTGCACTGTTACTTGCAGCGTTAGACTGTATTGCAACCTCGTTTCCAGGGTCTCTATTGTAGCGTGTAGAGAATTATTTGGAGCCTTGCTGGTCAAGGCGTCCAATTACTAACAGTGCGAGTCAGTTAATGTATTCTTTAGCAAATGAGGAAAGTATAAATGTACTGTTAGGTTTACAGTTAGTAGTAATTTTTAGTGAAACCCGTCTGCTCTGTGTTCAGCAGCTTTCATGAAATCTTCGATGTGGGAACCATTCCACGCAATCACCCGTGTAACGTTTGGTCAAAATGTTTATATCACGCGTTATAACATCAAGCTTTCGTAAAAAGTGATGAAGGCTGTAGAGTCTTAACTCTATAGCCGAAACCTCTGAGTATTATATGGGAGTAAGGAGCGTGTTCAGTTGCTGGAAATACGAGAAAGCAGAAACGCCTTTCTTTGTCTCGGTTTTTATTCCGCATGTGTTGTCGAGCGTTCTGGTCTCACTGCTCGTTAACTGTCTTCTCTCGATGTATGATATTTCGAGAGGAAGCTGAGTTATATACAACTTACTGGAATCGCTTTAAAACAGTCTACAATTCGACATCGACACAAGGAATGCACAAAGGTAGCGAGGAAAAGCGATTTTTCATACTATATCTTTTCCGTAGTTCCAGCAGCAAATGCGTTCGTTAAATTTCTTTCTGAACTCATTATTACTTACAAGGGATTGCATGCCTGTGGTGTTTTATAGTTTTGTTTGTTTGCTTGTTTTTTTTTTTTTGCATTGGAAATAACAAATCTACAGGTTATATTTTAGTGAGTTCTTTTAAAGAGATTTAAATCAACAAATGTTTTTCCATTGTAGGTCAGCTCAAACGACTTGATAGTAACCAGTAACAGTAACAGCTGTAAGTTAAATTCTGCTAACAGAATAGGAATAGATGGGTAATGAAATCAATAATATGTCATTAGTTAAAACAAGTTTATAATAAATCTAGAATTTTTATTTTTATAAATAGAACTAGGCTGAGTAGAAATAAAATACATATTTTGGGGACGCTTTGGTTTAAATTGTTTGTAGGTTTTTAGCACGGTTGTGTAAAGCCGAACTTTCAATAGCAAGCTTAAGCAAACCACGGGGTTATAAATCTTTGTACATTCTTTGCCGTCCTCTGCAGAACAACAACGTGAAATGACCAAGTTCTGTGGTGTTTACGAAACGTGGACAACGCCGGCTAATTAATTTTGTCGTATTCCTATTTGGAATTGAACGCTGTCGTTGCATGTGTAGCTGAAGCGTGTTTTTAAGGCTGGTTTTCACTAGCGACGGAGTCAGAGTCGTAATCGGAAGCGTAGAGCGATACGATCTAGTAGAAAATCAAACTGACGGAGTCAGAAGCAGAACACTGCATCCACTTATGACTCCGACGCTTACGATCCGGTGAAAACTAGATTGTCGGAGTCGGAAGCATAAGCTGTTGAATGAACCAATCACAATGTTCGTTTCCGGACCTTGTGATTGGTTGAATCTTTCGTTTCTGCTTCAGACTCCGACAATGAAGTTTTTTCACTGGATCGTAAGCGACGGAGTCGTAAGCGGAATAAATGGAAACGTTCTGATTCTTCCGACTCCGATTCCGTCGAGCCTTTGACTCCGCTTACGACTCTGATTTTCCATTTTCACTAGGTCATGGTGCTCTTACGTCTCCGACTACGACTGCGACTCCGTCTCTATTGAAAACCAGCCTTTTATTAGACCCATTGGCATATTGAACAGATCTAGACAATCGCGAATTTCGCTTCTAAAATATATTAAATTCATTTTTTACTAGGCGTTGTCCCCGGCGTAGTCGTCGTCGTTGCTTATGCTCCCTAATGCAACTTTGCTACCTCCATTGAAATTTTGCAATAAATAATGGTTATACTGAGGAGTGAGTGGAGTCCAATTTGGACTAAGCATTCGAGTGATTAACAAAATCGGAAGACTGCAAAGCTGGCATCCGATTTGTTAATCACGAGTAGGATTACAAACTGAATTGGACGACACAAAGTCCTTTTCCCAATTAATCGTAACCATTACAATTTTCCACAAAAGTAAAAATTTCATTTGAAAAAGAGTTAATAGTCGTTTTTGAAATATCATAATAACAGTATGGAGAATTGCTTGCAAACTGGCTGTTAAGTATTCGAATGCACGAATTCAAATTAAACCGGTTTGAATTCGTGCGACAGATCGCAGCGACAATGATTTTCACATGTCACACGAGGCGATTTGTTGTAGCAACCTGTCTCGGCGACGTACGTGTCGCATCGTGTGTCTCGGCCTTTAAGGAGTGTTAATCTAATGTTGATCGCGGCAAGCAAGATACCATAATCTCTGAACAAGCCTATGTACAATTGGGCTCACACATTTATTTTATGCATACTGTACATGTGCGTCCGGAGTGGGTCATTGTGTTACTTTTTTTTCCAACTTTGTCCAAGCGTAACAGTTATCTATTTACTAATTTTAAAACAATCCGTAAAGCCTCGCTCTTCACAGCCTCTTAAAACCCTCTCTACAAACAATCCCAGGGTAAATAAAACAACAACAACAACAACAACAGAGACCGGTCAACGGAATTACAGCGAATATTTCTCAACTCATTTTTAGACAGTACTCTTTACATTTCATTCAGTCATTAAAAACAACAGGCCTTTGGCATTTTCTTTACTGTATTTTTATTTAGACTGGCTAGTATTTGAGAACTGGGATACTCTCTAATAGCTTCTGATTTAGATTACAGGCAATGGGCGATGTACTTAGATTGGTTTAATGACACGTCCTCATTGAATCTATTATGGATGATATAGACTGAACAAATCGAAGTGTTGACCCTTTCATGATTTAAATAACGATTATCAGGAACATAGAATGAATTCAGGACGTCTAACAACACAAGGATTTCCATTCTGTAAAATTACCTAAAATTCATACGAAACCTGTTTGGGATGAGATTTCAATGGATGGTAAAATGTAAATAAATTTCGTATTAGTAAATATCTTATCAATTTCCGTCATTATCGACGACTTTGTCAAGTGTCCTGGATGACCTATGATACCTCCTTGCTTTGGGTTGTATCTGCTGAGAAGAGAAAATTAATAATTATTTCAGAAAGGAAGCCACATTAGCCTTAGATGGTTTTCATACGGGTCTTCAATCCTAGTCGAATTGGAATTCGGAGATCTGGGAATTGTGGAGTGACAACAACAATACAACAATGCTTTTATTTGCTCTAACCACTAAAAGACATATTTACATGGCAAGTCACGAAAAACTACACTAACTTAAGAAATACGTATCTTAAAGTAGAGCCAAGAGAATAAAAAACCTTGCGGTTTTCGAGTTATTCCCCTGCCTTTTTCGTATAAAACAAAATAAGATCAAAGGATGTAAAGAGATGAGTAAATAAGGTACAAACACAAGGAGACAGACCGAACCATATGAGCAGTGAATATTCGAAGGAGTTAAATGTTCAAAATTTTAGATATTTCATGAATTTTCAAGTTGTTCGGAGAAGAGATACAACTTAATTCGTTCAGAAAATTGGTAGACATTAAGATTTTTCATATAAGGAGGAATATTATACCAAAAGATGGAAGCCATATAGGACAAAGTTTGTTTCCCAGTGTTTGTTCTGACTCGTGTTTTGTAGAGATTTTGACTCGCGGCGTATCCAGTGTTATAACTGTGTAGACTACTAGCGTACTTGAAGAAATTGTGGAAAACGTGCGGAAGAAGGTGCTTATTGCACAAGTGAGTAAATCGTAATGCATGTAAACGGTAAACATTGTTCACTGTAAGAAGTTCTAAAGGTTAATTAGAGGGACAGCGCCATCGGTTTGTTCACCGAAAGCTCTCGCAAAAAATATTAATCTAATGGCATGGTTTTGCTTGGTCTGCACCTTTTGTATATAGGTTTTGTAAGGAGGAGTGAGGAGCTAGCAACAAACTCAACCCTTATATGGTACCGGGACGGAATCAAACCTCAGCAACATTGGTGGTTGGCTAGTGCTCCCACCAATGGGCCATACCTGCCTACCCTATACTCACTATATAATGTGAAAACATAGATTACACTTATCGTATATTTGGAATAAAAAACCCTGTCTATTGTTTACTGAGACACAACCGATCTGTTACTGATAATGCTCTTAGTTCACATGGTAATGTTTGCCTTTTTCTCTTATGTCCACGTAAGATCAAAACATTAAGCAAAATAAACTTTAAACTACATAAAATCTTACCAGATAGTTGAAGTTGATGAATCCTCTTATTTACCAATCCCCAAAGTTTTCCCTTGCTTTCTCTTTGAAAACCATTGCCCTCTTGAAAACCTCTTCCCCAGCGAATTCCGGGCAGCTGTCCTTCAACATTTTGAGAGTGCAGCGAAAGAAGAAGGCAAGGAATGATGAATAATAACGCTAACTTGTAAGATGACGTCATGCTTTCTAGGAAAAGAGGAAAAAACAGCCTTCATTTGAACTCACGTCTTAAACCATTGCACATAATAATAATAATAATAATAATAATAATAATAATAAT
>Ga0126343_10000476_pt1 | contig 15446 bp, 11 predicted proteins | sample Cyp2metagenome_FD_92531 | JGI IMG/M metagenome (GOLD analysis project Ga0126343, IMG submission 92531) | Coral microbial communities from Lord Howe Island, Old Settlement Bay, Australia - Cyphastrea 2 metagenome | ecosystem: Host-associated > Invertebrates > Cnidaria > Coral ... | reverse complement strand
GATTTGAAAATAGAGGAAAATCTTCGCCAAGCGAAACGCCATTTTTTCGCTTTGTGAAACGAGCTGCTCGGCGCAGTTTAAACCGGATGTGACGACATATTTTGGTGGATGATCCTGATACGACACGTCTCCTGATACGAAAAAAGTGCCAGGCGTCGCAAAGTGTTCTCCCCCGCCCCTGATACGCACCCACAACCTATACCGCTAGCCATGATAACCATGAGAAAATCCACTCATGGGTTTCCTTTTCTTTTAGCACGATGAGTGTGGAGCTCTGCTATTACATAAAACAAATAGATTCCTTGTTGCCGTGCATCTGTCCAGTAATAGGGAGCTTACGAATCGACGACTTTTGCACGACAGCGCCGTTAGATTGCGTGACATGCTCACTGCGCATGCCTTTGTGAGCACTTGTCAGCTTCGCACCAAAGTCGACGACGTTGGTGAGAGCGATTTGCCGGCATCTTGGAAACTGGAGGACGTGATGTTAGTTTTCAAAGTTTTCTCTCGATGCTTCGGGTATTTTGTCAGATAATTTAAGTATCACATTAGGGGCATGTCCTTGACATTTTATTTCAATTTTGTGTAGACTGCGAGCAGTCTCTTTCTTTTCCTAGGGTTCGAGGGTTACGATATGCGAGGGGCGAGCGCGAGCCGCGAGAAGCGCGGGCGCGGAGGAAAAGGAAAAAGAAAGGTTTTTTTCCTGCCTCTCCCCATTCCCTCCTCGTTTCTTTCCCTAATTTGCGTAATATTAACAGTTTCGCGCGCCGAGGATTTCAGGAACAAAAACCGACTACTCGTAGTCTAATTTTGTGTGCCTGTTTCGTTCAAGAAACGACTGTCTACAGTGCCATGGCGAACGCTGTGAGTTCAACCAACACTGAAAGCGGTCAAAGCACAACACGGTACGAATGGCAAGTAAATCGCTGTATGAAAAAACTTTCAATACATGTCCTCCCTGTAGAGACGAAACTCGGCCTTGCATTCGTCATTTGAGTTCTCGTCTAAGTACAGTACAGAAACTCTGGATTTGTTGACTTGTAACAGTCGTACAAAAGTACAAATTCTTGTTCGTTCATAAAGTTACTTCCATAAGCGTATGCGATACAAGCTTTCGCTTCTCTGAATTTAGGCATTTTAGTTTAAACAACTCGCCTTGTCAAAAGATGAAAGCAAACTTTAGAAACAGCGGGAAAATTTGCCGGCCACGCCTAAACATCGTCGTCTTTACAGCGAATCGTAAATTCAAATTTCTGCAGGACGACGACGCGGGACTATAAGGTGACCCAACGGCGCCATCGTGCGAAAGTCGTCGTTTCGTAAGTTCCCTAATAGATCACACAGGACGTCAAAATGTGCTAAGAACATCAGTGACACACCTGGCTATCGCCTCGTGTGCCACTTTTTTGTCCTTACCACATTTTGACGTCATCTGTGATCTATTACTGGACAGATGCAGGGCTAAAAATATGTTTCGCAAACATTTCATGTGAATATATGTTTTAATTTTACAAAGACGAAAATAACAGCTGATAATTCACTCTTGATCTTAAAAGCAATAAGTCAAAACGTAATAAATGATAGAGGTCAAATAAATACCGGTATGACAATTACATATAGTAAATGTACGTAACTAACGTTAATCTTCACTCTGAAGAAAGACAGATGGCATCTGTGTTGATAAATGTTTCCTAGAGTTTGATTACAACGCACCATGTCTTTATCAGCACCTAAAACTTTCGTAAATCTCTCCTGTCGTCTGGAGTGAATCTCTGTCCACAATTTGTGGTCATTGATAACTAATCTGATTTCTGGTTTGGTTCTAGTAAGACGTTCGCCAAATCATTTGATTCTTTTGCCATTTTGAGTTCGCGTAACTACCCGTATTGAATATACGCCATTGACTTCGCCATCTTCTAGAGTGCATGGGTCTACGGGAACGGTGAGCGAGTCTGTATGTTTGAAAGCTGAAGAGATAACACAATTTGTTAAAATATTTGACATGTGTTTCCCTAGCTTTCGGCATTTTCGGCATCGACATCGTGGAAAGAAGGTTGAGCCTTTATCACGTGTCTGCAGTATTGCCCATTGCACTTGACTGAGCTTTGATACGAAACACGAGGGTAATTTTATAGTCGGTCACCCGACTAACAATCTGATTGTAGCTTGCGGGTAAAAAGGAAATCTATAAGAATGATTTCAGATACTTTAGTTTCAATCACTAACCTGAAGGGAAGGGAACGTTTTTATTTACAATTTATAAGTCTGCAGAACTACCTCCATGGAGAGGAGGAAGGGAAGTAACAAAGGTCTATACAAGGGTGCTCTGGCCCAAGGTCAGAGACCAACCCGTACGAAAATTCTGAGCGAGACACAGGTAAGATTCTGGCCATAAAAATGACTTGCTAATGAGCGAGACAGCAGGTGATGATAATCAGGCTGACAGGAGCAGTAAAAATTGAACGTTAACTGAACAAGAAAGGAGTGAGTCATTTGTACCGCACTGAAATCTACATGTGACAATGATCTGCAACCTTGGTCACAAAGGTTAGAAAAAATCATTCTATACACATTTTGCCCCTCCCCACCCCTGTGCAATGTTGACAAAACAATTTCATCTAACACAAGTTTGCATTTTACCATTTTCCAACATTGAAAGGGGGAATGGGGGTGTTGACACTTATTCTGTAGATATTACGATTATAATTTCATGTTTTTGGCATTTTCCAACACAATTTGTCCAAGGTTGTAGCTAAAGTTACAAAAGCTCACCTCGCTGATCAAGCCTTGGCTACTTCCATTTCTTGTGATAGTAAAATAACAATATAGCTGCATTTAAGACGACTGCTTTCGTTAGAAAATGTTTCACCGACACAAACAAAGCACATGAAAACACAGTGAGGCTTTCCTGCTTTCAAGCAAACGGTTGGGTTCTTGTTTTTTGATGTAAACAGGCGCAAGACTTGATATGTTTATGCAGAGTGGACCAATGAAATTGAACTCTCCGGATTATCTCAAATGACTTTAAGATCAGATTTCAAGTTCAATTGTCATGAAATGGTCACAGTTTTACCCATCCACTAGTCTTCACTATTTAAGTATCAACACCCAAATCAGTTTAGTAGAAACTACGGAGACGAAAATGCCAAGGAGTTCTTTGGGGTACATTACGGGAAATTTGAAGCACATCGAACGGTATCTACAAGGTGGCGCGGCATAGCATATCTTGAAGTTTTTCGTCGCACGCAATTTAAACACAGCAAGGCCTCCAGGGAAATCTGAAAACTGAACAAAAATGCAACGTGGGAGAGAATAAGCTTGTTGAAATGAATCTTCTGAAATAAAAGAACGATCCAGTGTTATATTTTCGTTTTTGCATTTAGCATACTTTATGGTACTGGTGCAAGATGACACGCGGATCAGCAAGATTATGGCCAATAACAAGACCTGACAAATGTCATGTCCGAATTTTATGTACTTGTAAAACGAATTTAGCCAGACATTACAACGATAACAAAGCCTGCCAAATATCTTAGAAGTGCGGCGTAAGCGAATAAGTTCGATTTGTCCTCTATCGCGCTAGTTCAAGCCATATTATAGGCCATAAACACGCCAGACAAATGTCTCGTCCAGTCATAATAGGATCTTGTCTCGCTTTGTCTCGCTCACTTCTCGCCACAAAAAATCAATAGCATTATGGCCGTAATCGGGTAATAATCTTGCTCAGTCAGGCCGCAAATTTGCCCACTAGATCTTATTACTGGGATAAATAATCAATTAATGTTTGAAATCCCTGTCCTAATAAGTCTTGTGATACCTCCACTGAGCCTGAAAAAAGTGCACATTTAGTCAACTCTGGGAAGAAGTTCCCTAGTTTAGTGCAACACAATAATAAGGGTACTACGTAAAATAACAATAATTTTCTTTCTTGAGAACAAAAATCATGGTGTTTTATTCCTATATAACGTGGTAATTTCTGTTTGTGCTAATCTCACAAGCAATGCAGTAATATTCAAAAGGATTGCAGATATTATAATCTCTGATAATAGATTTTTGCAACGATTACAGAGCATATACTTATGTATCAAGCATTATCGTCTCCATAATTCAAGTTTTGATGTCAATTTGTTTCAATCTCTCATTTCTAGGAGCAAAAAAAACAAAACCCTCTACATCACCAGCCACATTGCGTCTGGCTTTACGACACAATTGGCGAGCTTATCTTTCTTGCAAAAAAGAATCCACACAGCCTCATAGACTTAATTTGTTCATCCATTACTAAAGTATTGCAGTGTATACATGTATTTACTCAAGCGCATGTACGTAGGTTGCCTTGCATATAATCCGTGAAGACACTTTCACTCTGGTCGAACTGCATGGAATACAAAAGAAATGTAGTGTGAATGACAACAAAACTAAAAGATAAGACAACTGGAAAATTTTTCCCCTAAGTATTTAAAACAAGCTTACAAATTTTTTGAGCTTGCGATACTAACACTAGCAGAATTTCAATGTGTGCGTACAAAATAAAATAAACAATGAAACCAAAACCTAACAAGAATTTAAACTTACCTTGAACTCCACAACAAAAGAAAGCAAGTGGAAACCATCTCTTGCCAAGAATAAAAGCTACGAGCATAATTTCCCCCATATGCTATTATCACGAAATCACTTTCTGGCTTTGCCTTCCCAAGTGTCTTGTATCAATTCTTTGACCTCGCCGACCGTGTTGTTGTGAACAATACATGACCACAGTCATAAATACCTCTTCTAGCTTTTATCTTCGTGTGAGCAAAAGCCAATAGGCAGAAAACAACATACACTTGAACCCCACTATTTCGAACTCCCACGGGGAACGAAAAATCGCCCTAAATAGCGGGAGTTCGAAATAGCCGATAGTAAAGGAGAAGGAGAGATCCAAGGGAAATGGTTTTAAGTTCGAAATAGCGGGGTATTCAAAATAACTGAGTTCGAATTAGGCGGGTCCAACTGTATTTACGAAAGAAAATCACATGAAACCAAAATAGACGACCTCATTCTTCGAGGTGTTCGACAAACTGGTACACAGGCTCTCAATTTATCGGGCAAAAATGTACTCCTTTCTAGTTCCCCCTCATCATCCTCCTGAAGATGAAGGAGGACGAATGAACACCCTAATGGACAGAAACAATACTCAGCAAGGGAGGTACATGTAGGAAAAATTGTTTAATCTGAGTTTACTGAATGAATTAATTAGAATGGAGTGAAAAAGTGACTGAGTGATCCAGTGATCGAGTGCCATCCCATTGGCTCCTATGCTCATGGATGTTACTCATCCATGAGCAAAAAGGAACAGTAAACATCCCCGATAACAAAAAAAAATTTTCAAGTTCTAAAAACTTTCCATGTCTATCACATTTGCGTGCCGCTTACCTGTTCCACTGAAGATGCAAGGTCGGTACATCAGAGGCAATGATTGGCTGCTTGGTTAAGCTCTCCTCAGCTTTCTTATTCCGGCTTTCAGTGCCATACTCAGCTACATCGTACTTCCACAACTCACACCAATCATCACATGACACGTAAAATGTGTAATTGCCACTTTCAGGGACCTAAAAATTATAGACACTTCATAATTTCAATAACATGAGGAACACTACAGGTGTATGTCTTGTTTACAAGGGAATCCTTGTTTACAATATTTGCCTCATTCGCATAAGCAATTCAGTTTCTGATGGAGCTACAAATAAATCAGTTCTGATATTGAAAGAGCATAGCACGATTAACTCTGCAAATAAATATGAGCCTAATGTATTGAATACTTTTTGTGTAAGACGAGTTTAAAAACTCAAAATTTTACAAAGAATGTATGAGTTCATTAGCGCTTTTGCCACCCAGAGAGTTTGCAGTTTTTGAAAGACCATATCTCCTTGAATATTGCACCCAAAGAGCTTAAAATTTCACCATGCGTTAAGTTTCATTAACTCTTTAGCTACTTGGAGTCAATTTTATCTAATATGTTTCTTTCTGTACGCAAAGTCGCATGCAAATGAGCAAAAATGTAAACAATGACGTCAGCATGAATCACCCTATTGACTGCTCTAAGTATGCCACACAAAATCCTAGTTGTAGAACGACTCCATAGAAGTCATTTTCATGACCACTCTTCTTCAAGGAATAACAAGAAAACTATGGCAAATGGTGCTAAAACACTATATAACCTCTCTCAAAATCACTTCGGTTGTTCATGTAGCATCAGTAGCCATCTTAACCTCAGCAATAATATCAGTTTAACCTCAGCAATAATATCAGTTTGCAAAAGGTGAAAGCAAATGTAATAATAATAATCCGAGACAAATACAATGGAATTAATCATTGCGCATTTATTACACTACAATGGTAAATCGAATAGTTTCAATGGTAAATCGAACATTTACCTGCAGGTAGCTTGTTAATCGTTGAACGTAATATCTTCCTACGTTAACTGGTGCATCAAATTTGCGCAAAATCATCCGGCTTTGAGGTGAAGTCTTGAAAACAGGATGTTGGCGCATGGTTGCTACTCTGGTCAGGTCCATGTTAGCGGCGTTATACCACACTTCACGCAAAACTCCACGAGCCTGTCCAATAAACTCTACCACAGACAAAATGTGAAACAGCCCTTGAGTAAGGTGTCTTGTAAAAAAAAACCATTGTGCAGGTACAAATCTTCACTGTTAAACATACATAGAGATTACTGTTCAGCATCACTAGACTAACATGTATGACACACAGTGCGTGTCACAAGTGTGACATCCTTGTGTTCCGTAAATGACATGCAAGTATATCAGGCATGACATCCATGTTACAGTTGTCACATGCACGACATACAAGACTCATACGGGTACCCTTCACAGGTCACATGAATGACATATAATTATGTCACATGCGTGACATCAGAGAGCCGTATGCATGGATGACATCCAAACTATTACAAAATGCACGTGAATCAATGGACATGAAGGTTGCTCCTAAATTGTTACTTCAAATTTCTATAACAAAATTTGTGAAAAAAATTATATCTGCTCTGATATAAATGGTACAGTAAAGCCCAACTTCAAAGCCCCTCCAGTTATAAGCCCCCCTTCCCCCGATATAAGCCCATCTAATGTTTGACTACGTTCCTTTATGTTTCTTTACAAACATCAAAAATTTTAGCATAAACAAGTGGTTGTGAAGTTTAGATACCAATGAAAGAAATAAATCTTCATAAATATATAACAAGGCGATGAGTTTTGTTCCACTGTTCATTTGCACAACTGTGAAAAAACGTTTTGGAGTAAGGCAACAGAGCAAACAGTTAGCTGGGCCTTCCGTATTCTGGGCCTTCCGTATTCCTTTCCTCACTGGCGCTTTGCGCTTCTTGCTTCTCTAAATGTGATACACATTTGGTAATTTAATTCCACCATTCTGAAAAAAAATTTTTTGCTCTACCCAGATGCCCCCTATGCCCCGCCGTTTGTACATCCGCCCAAAACCCCAAATGAAGTTATATAAGCCCAGGGCTTTGAAGTGGGATTTTATGGTTTACGAAATATGTTATGTAATAAGTAATGGTAATAGGACTTCCCGTCATCCAATTCGGTCTGTAATCATACGAGTGATAACGAAATTGGACGACCGCGCAGCGGAAGTCCGATTTGTTGATCATGAGTACGATTACAGACCGAATTGGACCACATGAAGTCTTATTACCAATTAATCATAAAAATTACAACTTTTGAGAAAAGAATAGCCAAGCTATGAAAGAAGGGGACAATTCCATTAAAATACCTACAAAGGAGATGAAAAACCTCCTACAGGTAATTAGGCGCCAAAAACACAAAAGCAAGCACGCGCACACACGCACACACGTCATGACAACTTTGAATGTGATTAATGGATTTAAACTAAAGCTTTGAATGTGATTGGCCTATTGAACTGCCTGATAACAAAGTGTTCAATAACAAACTGTCCAATGACAACTTGGCAAGTGAATAAGTGTAAAAATAGGAGTTTTTTTTAACCCAATCACAATCGAGGAAATTGTAATTTTTATGATTAAGAAAGGAATTAGGTAGACTTGAAAGCAGGTCTGCATGCTTCAGAGTTCTTGTAATTCAGAGAGGAAAGAGAGAGAAAAAAAGGAAGGACTATAGAGGGCTATATTAATTTCTTGCTGCCAATAATTTAATTACATCGCCAGTTATGTGAAACACAGTTTTTTTCTTCGGCTTATTCTGAAAAGTTTTCAGCAGTCAAGAATTGACTAGCCAGACCAATAATTTTCAAAGAGTATTCATACTGTATACGCCATATTATCCTGAAAGACTGCTTGCAAAGTAACAGTAAGGATATAACCACATGAAACTCACCAATCGTTTTCACGACAACTTGGCACAGAACTAGCGTGACATTATTCCCAATCAGTATCACTGTCACATAACTGCCGCGCGCCAGTGGAGAACAGAGAAATTTGTAGTCTTGAGTTTTCCCTCCATAGTCCATGGATTCTGTACATGTTGGATCTAAACCGGTTGGACTGGTGGATACAGCCATTTTCATCATGCCAATGTCATGTGCACAGCAATCGATTTTATTGGTGATCTCAACAGATTCAACATACCGTATTTTTTCAAAGGTTACTTGCCACCAAGGGCTTGACTCCTACATGTAAATAAAAAAAAAACCATTATTAACTTGGAAACTGTAACTAGCTAATATGGTAAGAAATAAGAAAACCACTATGATGGAATTCAAAACCTTACATTAGTGTCAGGTGATCAGCATTCTGATGATGGGTAGTTGAACGAGGGGGCAAGGAAAAAGCTACCAGTTGAGAGAGGGAGGACAGAAAGCAACAAAGGCAGGAGCAGTCTGAACCGATGGGTTATAAAGCAGGAAATGGCCAAGAGTAGAGCTGGGGTCGAGCATACCATAATAGCGGAGCTCTAGCGGCCAGAAGGGTCGCGAAGCAGAGCCCCATACCCATATAAAAAAGGAAAGGAACCTGTGAATTGATTTTCTCATGGTTATCATGGCCAGCGGCATTGCTCGTGGGAGTGTACGCATGACCATGGAGTCGTGGAAGATGGGGTTCATATTCCAGCTAATAGCTTAAAAGACTTACAGCCTTGGTTTAAAGCATCCTTCTTGGATATTAGACATCCATACTATGGTCAATTAAGGGATCCTCTGTCTAGAATCATGTGATCATATCGCAAGCTTAAGCTTGGAACCCATCGAGGTCACATGTTTTTGGAAGTTGACCCCTGACCAAGTGCTGGGTTTTGATTGAATTGCCGAGTCATGTCAGCTTTATTTGTTGTAATCAGGGCCAGATTGATGGTTAACACGAACCCAGGATTAACAGTTAACCCAAGTATACTTGTTTCTTGTATATACATTGTTGCGGGCTCGTTTTGAAAGTGACACGCAGGGTTGTCGGAACAACAACAAGGTTATTTATTCCACACAAATGTAGTAAACTCCACACAAGACTTCCCAAGAAGCACACGCTAGGCTTGTGAATTACACACTTGCTTGAACCTGGCCTCTGCCAAACTTAACATGCGACCTCTGTCACACTTCAATAAACACCGCATCAGCCAACACGCAACCGCTGTCACACCTCAATAAACATGTACGCACGTACTCACTCACAAACTTACTCAACTCTCCTAAATCTACACTGATCTGCTTTATATACTTTACAGCCTAAGGTTCTAGAGCTTTCCGGCTCGACTAAATATAGTAACATTACAAAGCATAACTATTTACAGCAACATACATGTATCTAAACGGCTAAAAAGAATAGCTTAGTCATTGTGATTCGAAACTAATTAAATATTTAAGAAAATTCTAGATGGTTCTGATCAGTCACGCAAGTCACGCAACAATTTTTTGTAACATAACCCTATCCTGAGAAGAAATTTCTCAAATTTCTACTAACAACGGAAAATTAATTAATAGTGCTAAGAAATGAGGTAGTCCAATGTCTCTAAATTATTCCCCTACTCTACTCAGATAATCCGCTCCTACACTCTCAGATCCCTTGATAGCCTCAACTCTGTAGTTGAAATCTGTAGAAACATAGCCCATCACATGGGCCGTCCATTAGCGCACTTTGCACTGTTCATATACTTCAATGGTTCGTGATCGGTTTGTAGTACAAAAGGAACTCCGTACAAATACAGATGAAACTTCTTGAAACCCCACACAATGGCTAAACACTCTTTCTCGATGGTTGAATAATTCCGTTCCGCACTTGACAATTTCTTACTTCCGTAGCAGACGAGGAAGAGCTTACCATCATGTTCTTGCATTAATACAGCACCAATACCATTGTCGGAAGCCTCAGTCTGTAGAAAGTAGGTTTTTCCTGGATCTGGCAACCGCAGGATTGGTTCTTTCGTGAGGATGGCCTTGATGCTCTGAGAGGCTTTCTCTTGTGCCTCGCCCCATTCAATTCTGTTCAGTTGTCCTTCGTGCATGAGGTCTGACAGCGAGGCAGCTAAGGCTGCGAAGTTGAGGATAAATCTCTGTATGGCCAAGCCCATAAACGATCTTATCTACTTCTTCGTAGTTGGTCTTGAAGCACCTCTAATCTTCCTCACATTGTCTTCGTGAAGACCAATTAAACCTTCCTCCAAACGATGACCACGAAAGTCAACAGTGTTACCTCCAAAAAGACATTTCGTTGGTCTTATGGTCATTCCAGCTTCTAATAGACATTTAAACAGTTCTTGTAGCGCCTTGATGTGTTCTTCCCACATACGAGTATAAACCAAAATTTCATCCCAGTAAAATTCAACGTTGTCCACTCCTTGCAATAGCTTCTTCATAGCTCTCTTTAGGGTTGCTGCGGAGTTGATCATTCCAAACGGCATCTTCAGGAATTCGTACGATCCGTCAGGCGTCACAAAGGCGGTCTTCGAAATATCCTCCTCAGGTATAGAAATTTGCCAGTAGCCCTTGCTCAAATCAATTCTCGTGAAATACTTGTCACCATTCAACTTCTGGAACAAATGCTCGGCAGTCAGCATAGATTCAGGGTCAAACACAGTTAATTTATTCAGTTTCCTGTAACCCACGCATATGCGGTTCGCCTTGTCCTTTTTCTTAACAACCACAACAGGCGACGCATAGGGTGAGCTTGATTCTCTTATAGCTCCCATCTTCATCAAATCCGCGATATCCTTCTTCAACAATTCTCTTAGGCTATACGGTACTGGGTAAGGTCTTGATCTGACTGGCTGGTCGGATGTGAGCTTTATATGATGCTGAGCCAAACTTGTAGTGCCTGGAACTTCTGTAAACAAGCTTTGAAACTGATTGGCAAGGTCAGTAAACTCTGCTCGTTGTTCATCAGTAAGGTTACAGATGTATCTCCAGTTAAGCCACATCTTTGATTGACTCTTTAGCAACATATCCACTGATTTCCAGAAAATCAACACCATCAACAGGATCAACTTCCTCTACTTTACTTTCAACAAGTCCAGTCTTACTAATGTTAGCATCTACTTCAACAGCAACTGCTCCAATGGATGCAGAATCCTCTCGCTCAAAGTACTCTTTTAGTAGGTTGGCATGGTACACTCTTTCCTTTCCTTTAACACGCACTTTATAATTGTTATGACCCACTAATGCACTAACCTCAAATGGACCTTTCCACTGCATTAGAAGCTTGCTATGATCGGTAGGTAGCAGCACTAACACTTTATCTCGCTGTTCAAACCTTCTGACTTAAGCCTTGCGATCGTAGTAATGCTTGCCTTTGTGTTGGGCTTTCTGAAGCTCAGTGTGCGCGATCTTGAGAGTATCTTCCAGCTTCTCGCGTAGCTCATACACATACTGGTAGCTGTTCTTTACTTCAGGTTCCTTCCAATTCTTTCGTCCAGAGCTCTTTAAGAGTGAACATTGGCCCTGGGACAGCTCTTCCATACAGCAACTCAAACGGCGCAAAACCAGGAACTTCACAATATGGAAACAGGAACGGGTTGATATAACGACGCCACTGTCTCGGTTGCTAGCACACAACCTCTTTAACATACTCTTCATAGTTCCATTATACTTTTCCGCCAGGCCATTACACATAGGATAAGAAGTCGTGGTGAGCTTCTTAATGCTCAACAACCGTGCCACTTCCTTCAAACACTCAGATACAAATTGCGTGCCGAGGTCAGTTAAGATTTCTTCAGGCACCCCCAAACGACTAAAGATATCCACCAACACTTCCCCTACAAAGGTTGCAAAGTCGACCAATGTCAAGATATATCTATGACTGTCTCCACTCAGGTGACAAATAGGTCCAACCAGATCGATTGCTACTCTCTTGAATGGCTTGTCAATTAATGGCATTTTCTCCAAGGGAACTTTTGGTACAGAACCCTTGTTAACTGTCTTCTGACATACATCGCAGCACTTGTAATAACGAGTCACGTCCCTTTGAATACCGGGTCAATGGAATGCACTTTGAATCTTATCTGCCGTTTTCCTCATTCCCATGTGGCCTCCCATGATCAATCCATGAGCTAGTTCCATTATTCGATTTCTTAACTGCACAGGAACCATAACTTTTTTTTTTATTATTAAGAAAACTCCACAGAAAACTTCTCACAGTATCACACGAACATTAACTACATTAAGAACAAATTTTGCATACACCGTTTTACAGAAATTAACAATTGCTTAATCTATTTTTCACAACATGGTACAACATAGAAAACACGTCACACTATTTTCAAAAGAAAAAAAAAGATATTGACAATTATAAGAGACAAAAGTTTAAAGTCTGTAAGTGAGATATATTAGAAAAAAAGGCTTAATAAAGGAACCCCCCCCAAAAAACCTTTGCGCAAGTTTAATTTTCAGAGGCTTAAAAACATGGTGAGGAGAGTTAATATAGCCTGCAAGAAGGCTCACATTTGTAGCCCACCCGTAGACTATATAGCAGTTAGAGTGCATAAAGTATTTGTTCCACTTCTGCTGAAATTTATTCTGAGAATTGGTCACGACAGATATTTGTTTTTCAATTTGTAAATTATATTTCAACTGTTGTGCATATTCCTTAATAGACGGAGAGATTTTCTTAACTTTACAGCAATAAATATAATATCGTGCGAGGAGTAAACAATGGCTAACTAAAATATCATCTTTCTCTCCTCTAAAACCTAAGCATTCATAGATATCCAAAACTTATGAGGCTAGTATCAAATGGATTTAAACGAAAAAACAATGGACCCTTCCCCAAAAGGTTTTCGTTACAGGGCATTCCCAGAAAAGATGGATTAATGTTTCCTTGTCTGTTTTGCCCAAATAGCAAAGAACAGTCTCTGAAATTCCTATTTTAGATAGGAAAGAATTCAATGCTATACGTCTGTGGAGGAATTTAAACTGGAAGTTCCTTATTTTAGTACTGAGCGCACACACCCTTCGTAGTAAATAAATCGACCTCCAGCTGAAATCCTCCACCTCTTCAAGAGCACAGTCCTTTACCCATTTTTCTTGACTCTTTTCGGGGGTTGTAATTTTTTTCTTGATAAGAATTTTGTATGCTAATTTAGTCGGCTTGGCTGCTGCAATCCGTTTTTGCACCAAAAAGCCCTGATCTTCTTCATCTTGCATCTTCAATTTCAAAGACTTCATAGCGTTCCTTATGGCCAAGGTTACTCAATAAAAATCAAGGAAAGAGGCAGATAAGCAGTATTTCTCTTTTAAGTCTCTATAAGTTATCACGGTAAAATCATCGCTAATAAGATCTTTGATATTCTGTACACCAGCTTCGGCCCAGTGCTTATAGTCATATGTTTTAAACATGAACCTCTGGCTCGGGCAACTGGGTAACCACGCCTCACGTATCGACATTAAACTTGATTGATTGATTGATTGATTGATAGAAAAAAGGCCTATTAGCAATTCTGACCAGTGAATTATTCTATATCATACTACTACAAAAGTTGCGTTTGGAGAGGAACGAGTCCTTAAAATTAAAATCCACCCAGATTTCAATCAGTTCTCGAATAAAGTTATCCTTGATATCATATTTGGTGGCGTCTTTTCCCCTCAAGTTCCCAAGGAAAACGCACTTTCCTCCTCATTTAGAAAGATAGAAATCCCAAAAAGGTTTCCATTTAGATTTACAATCATCGGAAATGTGCTCAACTATCCACGCGATCTTTAAAGACTTATTGAAGGCCACGATGTCTAACATTTTTTGACCACCATCGCCATAGTCAGCAATCATTTCAGACCGTTTGATTTTGTCCCTTTTTCCATCCCAGAGAAATTTAAAAGGCAAATCATTTATTTCTTTTAATAATATAGACCAATTGGGATGCTGCTATAGTCTTTTTAATTGTAATCTTTCCAGGAAGCGTTAGTCTTTTGTTTTGCCAATTATTAAGAATATCCTCGACTTTGTGAAACTTGTCTTGATGGTTCATTTTCACTCCTTCACTTTCCTCTGTACAAAACCAAACACCTAAAACCTTGATTTAATCCATCCCCCATTTCAAGTTTTTTTCTGGGCACGTAATCTGGTTTGACCCTTTCTTTGATCCTATCCAAAGAACTTCTGTTTCTTCACAATTAACCCGCAGGCCAGACAGTTGACCGAAACAGTCTAGCAAAGCAAAAGACCTCTCAAGCGATGCTTGTGAGCCATCCAATATCATCGTTGTGTCGTCCGCGTACTGACTTAATTTGCACTCGATGTTTCTAACGGAGATTCGTTTTATCTCGTTGTCTCCATGAATAGCTGTAGCTAACACCTCAACACAGAGAATAAATAGGTAAGGCGAGAGTCGGCAGCCCTGCCTTACTTCTCTACCTGAGCCAAAGAAACCCCCCGACCATCCATTATTTATTATGCAGCTTTGGATATCAGAATAAAATAAATTTATCCAATTAACTATAAGATGAACCAAAGCCAAAATGCTCTAACGTTTTCGTCACGAAGGACCATTCAACGGTATCGAATGCTTTTTCAAAATCAATGAAAAGGAGCATTCCAGGAATACTTTCAAATGTGTATACGAAACAACATTATTAATCAACCAAATATTTTCTGCAATGGAACGGCCTTTCAGAAATTTGGTCTGATCATGATCTATTACATGTAGATCCAACAATACCGATTTTAGACAAGAGGCGATAGCTTTTGATGCAATTTTGTAATTTCAGTTAAGTAAAGTTATGGGTCTCCAATTTTTTATTTCGTTAAATGCTTTGTCTTTTTTCGGGATCAAAGAAATGATACCCTTCCTCTGAGTTATAGCTAGGTTTCCTTTTTGATTGCTTCTATTTAGAGAACTTATAAGAAAAGTAGAGATGTCTTTCCAGAAAACTTTATAAAATTCAGCAGGGAGACCGTCTGTACCAGGAGATTTACCAGATTCCATTGACTTGACAGCTTCTAGACATTCTTTTTCAGTTAAAAGACCCTCGCATTT
>Ga0126343_10000475_pt1 | contig 15463 bp, 10 predicted proteins | sample Cyp2metagenome_FD_92531 | JGI IMG/M metagenome (GOLD analysis project Ga0126343, IMG submission 92531) | Coral microbial communities from Lord Howe Island, Old Settlement Bay, Australia - Cyphastrea 2 metagenome | ecosystem: Host-associated > Invertebrates > Cnidaria > Coral ... | reverse complement strand
TAGCAGTGTGTAAACACGCGGAAAACAAATGATCTGTCAAAGTTAAAGTATTACAAAAGCGATTTTAAAAAGATTGTGTTTTTCCGTGGCGGTTAGTCGTAGTTTGGAACGTCATGCAACTTTCTCTCCTTTTTGTTCTTCCCTTGCATAGGGTATCATTTTTCGGCTTTTGGCCTTAGGTAGGGTATCAATTTTCGTTTGATTCATCCTTAAATAGGGTCAGGGTTTGAGGCCCCATTTATATGGTCTCGGGTACCCGAGACAACCCTCCCCCCGAGTTACCCTGGACGAGGTAACTTTTAGCCTATTTCTTTGAAAAATCAACCAACCGTTTACATTAGAATTACGAACCCGTCTCGGGGGCCGAGACAACTCGGGTGGGCGAGTTGTCTCACCTCTCCGGGTAGGGTAACCTTGCCAAGCGGGGCAACTTTTCTTCATATAAACGCTTTGGTTCGCCTAGCCGGGACAACTCGCGAAGTGTTGAGTGTCACGTAATGCCTGAATTTAGGATTTGAAACAGGAATTCGTATCAAAGAGGTCAATTGACTCGGCAAAACCCACTGCCAGCGAATGACCGAGGGAAACTCAAAGAAAGAGGAATATCTGTACATCTGATTATTCAGTGAAGGTTATGAATAATCATGCAGGGAGTACTTTGACTCGACCTACAGGGACTACGGTTTCACATATAAGCGCTCGATAAAGTTGCCTCGGGGGGAGGGCTGTCTCGGGTACCCGAGACCATATAACTGGGGCCTTAGAAATAATCAGGAAATCGTTTCTTTGTAAGACAAAATTGCAACTTAGGTTCCCATATTTTTATGCATGAGAAATCGAACCGAACAGTAAGGCTGAAAAAAATTGGAACAAAGAAATCCCGTGTGGTCAGTTAAAATATCGACTAATGTGCCGTTTGTCTTAGACGAGCCTTCCCTTTGTGTTTTGTACGAGCCTTGTAATCAATTTTGATCGAGTTATATGGTTTGGCATATTCAAAACCGTTAGAACTGGAAGTGCGGTGTGCCTCTCTTCGTCGAGTTACAAGAGGATAATACTAATACTAATAATAATACTTAACTATTTATATAGCGCAAGATACATATGTATATGATCTAATGATAATAATACTACAATAAAATGGATAAAAATTAAAGCCTTTTCTAAATAGTTTATAAATGGATATTAGGTAAGGATATTAGAGCAATGCTAAAATATTACAGGTTATGTTTTGAGACTGCCTAAAGCTCTCAACTCGTCTGGAAGGGCGTTCCACAAGGTGGGCGCGGCTACGAAAAACGCCCTGTCTCCTGTTGTCTTCTTGGATCACTACAAAATGCTTATACTCAGTTTCAGTCAATTGCGCGAGGAGATAGGAAGGGGTATATGCTTCTGCATTAATTTAGTACTTGCATTCATCGCAATTCCCTGTTCCCTGAACGCTTTGCGCAATTGAAATGCCCTGATAGCTATAGTCATCCCAAAATGCCACGTGAAAATCTATTTGGGGAGACAACTTATATGAATGTGTGCGTTGTCACGCAATAGAAAATAAAATAAAAAACCATGCATCGAATAAAGTAAAAAAATTGTGATTTTGTAGACGATAAGTAACCAAGTTAAGGTATGTGCGTTGTCCCGAAGTTGAGATATTCGTCGAAATGTTCCGCACAATATTACAGAGCCTAGTATGAAGTCGCCATGTTTGAGGACCTCTTTAGTCCTACAACAGGCGGCCAGTAAATAGTGTAAACATCTGGAACTTACTTTGGCTATCTAGTCGACTGATTATCTGAACCCAACCAAACAATATTTACAAAAGCACTTTTCCTGATACTTAAACTCCTAAAAAAGGCTAAAAATCACGAGATAAGTGTACATTTTTCGTCAAATGCGATCTTCGCGTTATGTCACGCACCGCCATAACTTCGAAATTCAAAAGGCGATAGTTTCCAAACGAAGGATACTATTGAGCTGGAAAGTTGTGAACAGGTATAAATTTGGTACTTCTTATACCTGATGATGTTAAAACCTTTAGTCGGCTCTTTAGATTTGATGACGTCACGCGCACACACTCTAAACGATGAAAAAAAGAAGTCGTAAAGAAAAGGAAAACAGGGGTGGGGAGGGGCAACTTTGGTCATGGCAGCTGATATTCAAAGCACGCAGAACATAACGTGAAGCCAGTTTATCAACTTTATTACAAAAGTGTAACAAAAATAAGCTCTTGCCAAAATAATTTGGAAATATTCCGCAACGGAAAAGCTAAAATCTACATGATTACCTGGCGAATAAATTACATATTAAATAGGATTTCTATTTATTTTGTACTCCCTTAAATAAACCCTTCTCCTGGCTAACATTGCGTTTATCCGGTACGCTCCAAGAGTGATCAGATTGAATTTCTCCTTGCAGCAACGCTACACTGCTAGGAAGAGACGTAATGAGATTAAGGAGAATCATTAACTGGGCACTATTGTCTTTATAATTTTAAAAAAGAAGTGCTCAGTTATCTGTGCTTGGATAAAGACTAATGGATGTACCGTACGAGAATTGAATCGGTGTGATTTTGAAACGCTACCTAAAAGAATCCAAGTGGAATTAATTACACTTGATGATCTATTGCATTCTTCCCGATTTCCTCAGCAAAACTATAGGCTTTGTAGTGAACTTTTGCCCGCCATGTTGGCCTGCCATCTACGAGTGGCAGCTCTTGAAGACATCAGCTAAGTTTTGCCAAGGCTTTTGTTCCGGCCAAATTTGTCAATCTGCACCAAACTAACTATCGCTGCTTCTTGAAAGTTCATTCTACCTCTCACGTTTCTGTTCTGCCTTAGTCAATTATCATTTTGATTTTTTTCTAGGCTTAAATGAGTGTCAATGCAAAGCCAAAAGCTTGCTGAGAGGGCCAGCTTCGCCACGAAACATATCTCAATCAAGTCTTATCATTACTTCATTCTTAGGACAAATTCCTTGCACCTTATCCAGGAATATCCTTAGTTTAAATTTTCAACGAGCATAACAGATACATACCCTCCAACGCGGAAGTTCTTAAGCCTAGTCACGCAAGATAGTCACGCAAACTTGCGTGACGAGCACAAAGAGCGTGTTCACAGGATACTAAACAGATACAATGATTCATCATACTATTCATCCCATTGACGGGATTTTGTAAACGATAATAATTTTTTTTACTCTTTTTTGTATTCTCTACTCCACCAGCTCAATTATCATCGTGCAATAGCTGCACATTAGTTATGATAAGAAAGCGAGTATTTAATAACCTTGACACTTCTTTCTGACCCTTATTAGAAGTACGTGAAAAATTTCTCGGCCGTAACTAACAAAGAGACACTGATCTACAACCAGAGTTTACCAGGACCAATAGAATTCTTCACGTATCTTAAAGTTCAGAAAACCCTCAATACAAATATATTCATTCTCATAGTGAAATATCCATTAAATATAAATTGAATTGAATTTAACAATTTCATCGCGATTCAATAGTCAACATTGTATTATTTGATACAAAAGTTGAGCGAAAACAAACTCTCCTCGCTGTTCAGTCCAAATCGTTCCGCGACAATACAAAATTATTTCCGAACGAAAATTAGATTTATTCCTTTTAGTCTAATAAGAAAATATTTACTTTCCTGTAATCCTGTGCAAAATAGAATTAATAAAATCGACTTTTCTCAGCTGCGTACAAAAATAAGACATTGTAGAAACTGGTTGTGCCGTAAAAGGCTTACTTTGCAAACAAAATGTTGCGATTAAAAAGACTGTTTAAAACAACTTAAAGACCTGTCAATTCGACACAAAAAAGATAACGGAATTTGAAAATGTTATATACAATTAATCTAATTGCAATATATACGTTCATTTCATTTCTTAGTATGCAATCCACGCTTCTAAATTACTGGAAGAATTCAATCATTTCGTTTCAAATTTTGCAGCAAGCAGGTTTTCCCATCATTTGTATTAGCGTTTAATAATAATTAATATTTCATTCGTCAACTACGTGACTACTAAACGGCATAAAATACCAAATTCATTCTTTCTCTTTCGCCAACAGCCTGTTTTAGGAGCAGCTTTGACGAAAGATATTCATTTATGCTAAATAGACACTGGCATAAGACTTGTAACCAGTTTCTCTTACTTATTCACGAACGTTCAAATTCTTCTCTCTCTTCTCAGAAGTTTGTCGTTGTCGGAAAATACTCCAAGCAGTACTCCACAATAATAAATTACTAAATTTGACTCGTAACTTTGAATTAATTTACAGCAAACTAAATGTACATTGAACGGGCAACCAGCCAAATATTGTGCAAATTCTTCGTTTTCCATCGACAAGCATCACCCTCGCGACGCGACAAAAAACGCGTGGACGAAAAATTCTTCTCAATGTTTCTCTCCGCTCCGCGGTTTGTTTGTCATTCCGTCAAATTTGAATCTCCCTTTTCAACTTATTTTATTTGTTTTGAAACAGGGTAATCCCTGACGATGGTAAACGAAATATTTCATTGGGATTTTTTCGCCATTCAGGGCAACATCATACCGTAACTACCACAGAGAATTCTTTCAGTGCTACACATGCGTTCTTTATGACCTATTCTCCCAGGGAAGAGAAGGAATGACGTTAGACATACTTTTCAACTATTCTCTCTTCCTTTGTCCACTTCATTTTTCGAAAAGTATTTTGTAGTGCCACCACTGTGGCCCCCTCCTTTTGTCCCCATTGCTCAAGCATAGCCTGTGTAGCATTTCCTTTGTCCAGAGCAAAAGTGTTAACCTGTGTTATGTTGAACTTGAGTTGTCCGCCCAGCTGCTTCCATCTTTCACCGGGATTTAAATGCAAAGCTAGTTCACTAAAAAGTGAGTATGACACATTTCGAAGCAATTTGTCACCTGAAAATACAAATAAACAAAAACTGGTTTCATTTCCATGATAAAACAAGAATTAGCGAGAAGTTAGAAAGGTAGGAAAATGTTTCGTTGCATTGAAAGTCATTCTTGCTACTCACGCAAGCTTTCCTCTTGACTACGAGATAGATCAAGACCACTTTTTAACGACACACCCACCCCCTTGGAGCTAAACTTGGCTCCAAGTGACCGCTATACTGTACAATTCTGACTTGTAAAGTTCCTTGATTTTGAGTGTATAAGACAAGTGGTTTTCACCGATACATACCCTGCTTACTGATGAAAGGCAGTGAACTGTAAGGATTTTCAACTGCCTCCGTGGAGTTAGATCTTGTACTTGGTTCTTCTCCCCCTGTAATTGAAAAAAAAAACATTCCTCAGAACAACGGCTTCATGACTCTGACGACTCCTGCTGATTTGTAACGCAGTCATCATAGAGCTGCTTCCACTCGAGTGTCAAAAATAATATTGGCTTCAAAAAACGCTACACGCTTTCTCGCGTTCTCCGTCAGGTACAACATGTAATTATTCCAAGTTTTGATTGATTCTTTGGATTGAATGTGGCCTTAATGACTAGCTGTAGTGATTTCAATGACGGTTTTAGTTTTACCACACTCAATTCCAAAGTACTTTATCGCCATATCTTACACGGGTTTCAATTTTTTTTTTTTTTTTTGCTCATTGCGCCAATCACACCTTCAGCTTCGAATTTCCACAGTTATATTAATATCATACTGGGCAGAAACGCTTCTTTACCTGGTTTGGTCTTTTTTCTCGGTCGATCTCTTCTCTTGTAACGGCACACAAGTACAAATACAACAATGAGAACAACTACAACAGCGATCAGTGAATACAGAGCAGCCTGAAGCCCAGTGTCATCTTCACTGTCCGTGTCCTCATCCTGGAGAGAGACTGGTGTCGAGGATTCGTTCTGTGCTGCAACTGAATAATACGTATGGTAAACTGAAGGGTTGCAATGGTACACATCTTTTTATTTCTATATCACTGTGTTACTGGTACACCTTCCACAAGATACCACTCAGTTCTATGCCGTCAACTGAACACTCAGATTGTTTAGTTACTGGTGAAGGAAACAAGGATAAACACCAAAACCTGGAATGTAACAACTTAAAAAGCAATGGAAATCCTACACGAGATTATTCAAGGTTATTGTCTCCATCTGTTTATAGACACTTCACCCCGCCAAGACGCTCGTTGTACGCTTAAGTCAAACTGTTCCAGGTAGTTCAATAATAATGGTCTTTTTTACGACAGTTAAACTTTCATTTCTTTGAACTGACGAATGGTGTTAACAAGATGGCCCTCCTAAAGCCAGCAACGAGTTCTGTCAAGCTAAGTAGGTTAATTCAAATATGCTGTAAACTAATCGATCTGTTCGTAAATATTGGCTCTGAATCAAGGATCAAGTCTATTTTTGATCACAAACTTCAGACAAACAAAACAATCTGATCACACTTACCAGGTTCAGTCGAGACACGTACTGTGGAACTTTTCCACCGTTTTTTCTTCGTTGTTGCCGTTCTGTTTCTCGCTGGCGGCCTTGTTACCACTGTTCCTGGCGATACCATGGGAATCCTTGGTACTTTGGAGTTATTTTTGTCCTTTTCGGGAACACAGACTGTGTCAGATCTTCTTGTACATTCTTTCTGAACAATGTGTCCTTTTGCACATCTCGCACAAGTCTGGCATCTTTCCAAGCTTTTTTTGCCGGAAAACGTTCTCCCCTGAAAAAACGATATTCATGTCAGTTACTCTAAGACACAACTCAGATTTTGGGCTTATTTGTTCAATGTTGCACGATGATCCGTGTTCGCCAAGTTTTCTGTTTTCTGTTATTGCGCACTTAAAATAGTATTAGGATAGCCCAGATTTCAGAGTTGCCCACGCGTATTCTTTTCCTTTTTTTTTTCTCACTTACCATTTTTTCCTTTTCGATTAGCTGGGAAGACGGGGCAGTCTAATGGTTAGCGCCCTGGATTTTGGATTGAGCAGTCTGGGGTTTAAGCCGGGCATCCCAGAGAAACACTAAATAGAGTTTCTTGTAGAATTCCATTGGGGCAAAATAAAGATCGATTGATTGGTTGATCCATCTCTGAGTCATTGCATTGTGTTCTAAAGCAAGAAGTTTTACACTCACAGTGCCTCACTCCACTCGGGTGTACAACAAGATGAATTTAATACTGACGGGTAACCATACAATCGACTCGAATCTGATCAAGGGGGAAGCAAAAATACTCCAAGTCACATAATACCACGGAAACTAAGCCCAGAAGTATAGAGCACAAGGCTCGGCGCCGTCCTCAGCTTTGATTCCGGCACCAAGCGAGATATTCCCAGCTATGTTCGTCAGATCACTAGCTAAACCTCTTAGCTGTAGTGAAGAATATTGCATGAACACTGGAAAAACGCAAGGTCGATTCGGTTTATTCTCACTATAGTTGCATGCATTGACAAGGTAGGGAGAAATATCATGTTCATCACTGACACAAAAGAATTCTTCATCTCTTACCTTGACACACGGTTCGCACTTCGTATTACTAGTGGCCGTGCAGTTTCTGACCACTCCTCGTCCTTTTTTACACTGGGTGCACTTTAAACAGAACGTTAGGTCGGTATTGTAGTAGTAACCGGGTTCACAAGCACACTTGGTGTTTGAGGAGCTCGTACAAGATTTTATTACTTCATTGTGGTTCCCTATACATCTGTCACATGGAGAACATTTTGTCGAATTGCTCTTGTCACTGAACGTACCACTGGGGCATTTTTGGCAGCCAGAATTTGAAGTTATAAATGTCCCAGGGACACAATTAATCCCCAATGCATACACCGTCTGTGAAGAGAAATGAACAGAGAAATCGTAAAAAAAAATTCAAAAATTAAGCTATAAATTCCTTTCCCACTGTCGAAAATTGCATTTTGTGACTGAGTATTTAAAATGCACTGTAACAACAAAAAAAATTAAGGGTATTTTTCGCGTGTAATTATAAGTCAAATCACACTACTGTTGCCAACATTATGGGCTGAATTATCCTTAACACTAGCAAAATCATACAAAACGTGCATTAAGTGAGTCAAAATACGACGAGTTTTGAACTGCGGATAGATACTACATTGCAAAGAAGTTCCTGAAACATTTCTCGAGTCTTAACTTGTTTGTACCACAGTAGTATCAGATTTACTACATGTACTCTAAGGGACAAAATGCTAAGAGTTCAGACTTTAATTTAGGTTTAAAAAGTTGCATTTTCATTACGATATCACCCGATTGACGTTTGCTGTAAACGTAATATTGGACCCGGTCTAAATTATGGCGCAAACTAGAATGGATATTTTTCTTTATAAACAGATAAAAAAACCTGAAACTCTATTTAGATGTCAGATTCGATGCGTGAGTAAAGATGACTTTCCAGTTGTAATAAGATATTGAGTTTACAAAAGAATAGAAACTACGTTTGTCTTTTCTATTAATAGGGTTGATGTAAAATGAAATCCATGTTTAATATGTACAGACTACTATTCTGTTATGTCGAGTTGGTTGTCACGAGGGAAAACAACTAATTAAAGAGATTTATGCAAACATGTCGTGCTTGGAATATAATTTTCGCGGTCTGGCAAAAAGAAAGAGCCTTGCTTCCGACGTGGTAACCTTAGTTAATGACAGACTTGAAACTGCTCGTTTATGGTATAATTTGTACGAACTGCAGAGATCGAGGGAAATAAGTCAGTTAGCGTGATAAACCGCACAACAGAGAACGCGCGCGTCCGCTGATTCTCAAGTGATTTCCGTACCACTTGAAATATTTTAATCGTCTGTTAGAAAATCCGTAGCAACACGGAAACAGGTCGTAAAAGCATGTGAACTATCGGATTGTTCAACTGAAAAAGAGTTTGGTTCAAAAAAGACTTGGCTTTGTAGTTTAGTTTCGTATCGAAATCGAATCACATTAAGCACTTACGTGATACGTCACAAGTGGTTGGCTAGACGCTGAGCTTGCAAAACAACGACAGGTCACGAAAACATTTCAAAGTGTGGGAATAAATAAAAACTATCTTAACTTCTTTCTATGCAAATCTCCGGCAAATTCAGGACATGATAGGCAGGGCAATGAGCAATTTACCACCAGAGAGCTCAACGAGAAAGAAAACATCACAGAGGGTAATAGAGATAACATGATCACCACTCCAAACGTCAATTTCCTTGAAGGGACAACCAGGGACAACAACATTTAATGCAACCTTTCCAGAACCTTTCCAAAACCTTTCCAACGCAATTCCCTGCTGAAGAGTCATGCCCTTAACACAAGCACAAACTCCTGATGAGGATGAACCATTGCAATCGTTTCTTTTACCGATACGCGAATCTTTTAACGACAATACCTCTGATTTCATGTACAAACACATCAAACTTGATCCATTGTCTTTCTCCCTCTCGTCTCAGCGGTGGCAAAGAATTCCATTTTGTCCAAAAACCATATTTACCAATTGAAATTCACGCCAAAATAACTTCAGCTAATTCAGTTAAGCCCTTCGAGCTTAGCCTATTCAATATTGTCAGAAGTCGAAAAACTATTGAAGTTTCCGTCAGAAGCCCGGTGTACAATAAGTATGGCTTACGCAACACGATTTAACACAATGTCAGACCACATTACAATGTTTCTCGTTGATCTAGAAGTTTTCTCTGCCAACAGAGAAGACTAAAATGTACTCGACTTTTTCCCAAGAAAGCGACGCCGAAAAAAGGCCGAGATATCAATTTTTTTTTTACCTAACATCAAACATTGACGTGTTTACAGTAAACGTTTCGCCTAAGTACACGTTTTGTATAAACGGACTCTAACCTTATTTTTTGCTTCCACGCCATCAACTGGTGAAACTAAGGTTGTGATCCATAACAAAATAATAACATGGAGAGGACCAAGCTTCCCAAAGCGCATTTTGTTTGCTCTTTGGCCACATCGACACTGACATCAACTTTCGACCAACGCACTTCGGCAAAATGTTATCATTAATCTGCGCGCATGGAGCTATTGTTCAGTTCTCCAGGCACTCTGCCAATCATCATTGTCAAAACTTACGGTGCCTGGTGGAAATTCTAGATTTCCGCGATAACAATTCCCTAGTAATGTACAGCATGTTTAGGCAGATTCCTAGGAACAGCCAATGAGACATTTTAGTAAAACGGTTTTAGTAATATTATTGTTGACGTTCGTTTTCAACAAGCCAGTTAATTAAGGGTGCAGTGAGCCAGCTTATTTAAAGGGCTTGCGGAAATGCGCGTAAATAAACTTTGTAATAGCTTACGCCAAATATTAGATTTTTACGGTAGAAAGGCTGGAATGATACCACAATTTTTTTGTTTTTCAAGTCGTTCTTTTAGATGCCAATTTGCCACAGAAAGAAAGTCGGGGAAGCGTTCAGCCATTCGCTAGAGACACTAGAGCCGAGACGGGTATGAATGTCACCTGTGGGCAAGAAGGGATCGTTCTGTTAAGGAGCTGACTAACAAAAACCGCGCAATGTCACACCAAAACGGCAAAGTCTTTCGACTCTCCCAATAATGATTTGAAATTGAAGAAAAAAGGCAAAAGACAAAGGTTTCCGTGATACCTTTTGTTTCTGATTTTAAAACGTGTGAAACTCACGTGAAGACGACACGACCTACTTGACTAAAAAGCAGGTTTTTGTTCTTTGATACAATTCTAAAATTCTTTCCCATTAGGATATCATTTCCCTCGTCTTAACTTCCTCTTGAGCGATCCAAAAGCGCGTTATCCTGTTTTAAGAGACGAAAACCTAAACAATTAAGAAAATTACGATATAGTTCCACAGTTCTAAAAGCGAATTTCCGCGCGGAAAATAAACTCATCAGCATAGCTTGTTTTAGACAAACTACATTTGTTATTGCCCGAAAACCTCTTGATATTCAAACAAGGCTCTCGATAGAAGTATCTGAGACATGTTTTGAAAGTAGATGGCCGGATTGAACAAGTTATCGCTTTGAGTAAAGGAAAACATCTATAGAGTGAAGCATCCATCAGGAAACCACCCGCGAACTTGATTGACAGTGGAAAAGTTTTAGTGTCTAGGCTGGTCACGCGACGGCGATTTCTGTCCACAAACGAAAAGATCTCAAGCTTTAAAACTACAAAATGCCAAAGAATTATCTGCCACCTATTCAAATGCCAACTCTTACTTACATAAAAATACGATTTATAAAATTAACCGCGAGATATTGAAGGCGCTAACCATCTTTCGGTGTGGCAGAAATAACCCAACTATGTTTGCTTCAATTCTGTCCTTCAGATTGGTTAAAACTTTAACCATTCGTTACCCCCTTTGCGCCTTCCTGTTTTCGTTAATTCAAAGCGTGCTTCGGAACAAATTGTTTATTTTCCGTATTTTTGCGAAGTGCAGAACTTGCACAAAGGAAATAGTTCGTCACTACTCCCACTAAAGCTGGTAATACTCTACTTGTAAGTGACAACGACCGTCACAGCCGTCGCACCGTACAGATCTCAGTGTGAACATGCCGGATTACAAGAAATATCGTTCCGATGGGAAAGAGAATTCCAGCTGTGTTTAAGAATGAATCAACAGTTTCCGGTTTTGAAATCAGACACGTTAAACACGCAATCACTGGTGTCGAGAGTTTCGCTTATATTGTGCACCAATTTTAGAGCAGAGAATGGTGTCGCATTGTTCGACAACTTTCAGGTTTTCAAACATAGATAACAAAGATTTAACCACTCCTATTTGAGGTTTTCGAGTTTGGCATAGAAGACCTGAGAATCTGATTTACGCTTTGGGTCAAGAAATCCAACGACGGAAATAATATTTTAATTAATAAAACTATTGACATTGGCATTTCCTAAAATAGTTTCCTTTAGCATGTTGTCAGGCAAATGACACTCCGGTGCGACAAATTACAGCGCCAAATTTGTTTTTGTACTTGAGAAATATCGGATCCAACGAAGATACGTGTCGTAAAAATAAAGCGATTAATGTCTTTCTCCAAATAAAACTGACAGCCGAAGAGTAATATAACACTGGTATTTATATGTAAATAAGGCAAGCGAAGATGTTTTTACGTTTTACGTTTTTACCAACGAAAACAAATCATTTTAGGGCATCATTCCACACGTACGCTATTTGAACTATGCTTTTTTTCTCTTTGTAGTGTTCAACTGCGGTTGAACCTTTTCGATCTCGCGGCCCCCTCCCGCCGAGATGCCCACTGTCAAAATAATTTGGGCATTCGGTGTGCGGACACACAATGTTTTGTATTCTAACATATTTGCCATCATTAGTCTTACGACTGGCGCCGTGTGACCCACGAGGCGCACAGCGAGCAGTATTTTTGAAATAGAACGTTCAAAATAAACATGTTCCGCCGTTTTGCTTCGCTTTGTGCGATTTTCACTCAACTGGCACCTCAGGAAGAAGGCAATGAAAAGAATCCCAAATCTAATTGATGCCTCCTTTTATTGTGTACATGTATTGTATTGCCAGGCAAGTATGCAAAATGGGAGGGTCAGTCAATGAGCGCCCGTGCATAAGAAGGCCACCACATAACGCCGACAAAAAGCAAACTATTTGAGATCACTTAACGGGTATAATTTGATGGAGAACGAGAAAAACACTCCAAAAGGATTACAAACTTGTAACGCAGCCAACTGAACAGCATCTGGTTTAATACCGCTATTAGCAAACGAGCGAATAAAAAGCGGTTTGGTAAAATTGTCCTCCGGGCAAAGTTTTGAAGCGTACACTATCTTAAATGCCGTTTATTTTCTGCCATCGAGTAACGGGTTTTGCAATGCTTTTCTCAAGTAGCCGCAGTTTGCATTCCAAAACAACTCAAAAGTAGTTTGTTCACCCAGGTTGGTTTAACACTAGCCATAACTTGTACATCGCTCGAGTCGCGTTGAAAGTTAATCATTACGAGTCGCGATTTCAAAACAAGCCCTCCCACACGGGGAACTTTTTATAAACAACGCATTCACTTGCCACAAAAAGAATTGAACCCAACAGCCAGAGATTTAACATAAATATTGAGTTTTCCACACAGGTAGGCGATACGGCGAGATCGATATATGCCGAGGATGTATTCGGTTCTCTATATGTCCACTATGGTGGTCTATATGCATAACATTCGATACCTTCGATCGACCGTAAAGCCATGTGCTTATTCGAACTTCGCACGAAAACAATTTCCATACGGAAAGGGTGTAGAAATACTCAGCTGAAACGGTAATCTCGAGAAAAAGTCGAAAAAAATGTGTTCTCCAGAACAAAACCATGTGAATACAAAACCATTCAGGTTTTGATATTGACAACAGTGTGAGTTTCAGCTGCAGCGCCGAGGTGTTGTCACGAGCGAAAATAGCAACCGCAAGAGAAAATTTCATCATTATTTGCTGCTTCCATTTACCTGCCGAATTTATTATTTACCTGATAACAAGCAGTTGAATCCGCTTTATTGAATCGAGAGACAGCAATTTTAGACGCTCATGAATGAAGAAGCATTTTCGAGAGGCGACTACGAGGACTGTTGAGCGACGAAATACCAAACAACTAAGACTTTCTCGATTTCTCTCTCGTGGTGACGTGTCAATATGACACGAACCAAGTAGTTGAGAACACAACAACTTCAGGATAAGGAAAACGACTTACCGTTATTAGTAAAGAGCTCCAAAACAGTGCCAGAATGCGCGCCACCATCTTGACGTGTGTCCGCAGGTAGAATTTGCTTAGCTCGGCAGAAGATTGATCGACCCCACGTGAACGTGCAGGGGTTTTCACCTTTTGTAAATATGACGTCATAGTTTATTCGCTTTCCACGCGTGACCGGAAAGTGAATTCATCCACGTCACGAGGGTACGGTTCTTTTAAAGCTTTAGGATGAAACAGTAAACCTCGAGGCATGATTTGGACGAAGTCTAAGTGAAGGCACATAAATAAATAAGTGAAGATACGTGAGTGAACTCAAAATAAACTACCGATAGGCCCTGACACAGGACACCCAAGGTTACATTGAGAGAGTTACATACTTTGCGAGAACTTGGGTATGGGGGGAAAAAACATTTTCTTGAGTTGACAGGACGATTGCATAATGAAAAAAAAAAAACACTGACGTCTTGTCTTTGTATCTGGTTTATTATTTTTTCTGTTTTCAGCAATTTAGCTGCACCGAAATGAAGGAGTAGATATCCTCGGGCACGAGTATGGTCTGCTCGAGCGAGTGAACAAGTCCTGCACAAGTTTAGATACGAAGCCTGCTTGGTTTCAGGGACTTGTCCCACGCGGATTGTTTACGCGCACACCACGGGTTTTGAGGAGGTTTTGAGTAACAGGTCGCAGGGACTTGTCCCTTCAGTTCAAACCAGTTTGAATACCTTGGACTGTCGTAAGAACCAAATTTTGGTCGCCTTCAACTACTGATTGAGAAAAAAATGCCTAGCGAGGGACCTGGAAACGGAGAAATGCTTCTATATATAGATTTTTTTTTAATTTCTCTTTACCAGATTTATATATCCAGACTGATATTCCCTGGATCTTGCTACATCCTTGGCGAGAGGGATGAAAAAACCCAACAGAAAAAAAGAATTAAAAATTCATTATTTGTGAAAAATACCGTAATAGATAGGTGTTTTCCCTCTCATTCGGCCTTAAATTTTTCCATAGGCGGATAAGAATAAATGTCGGGTGGGCTGTGATGTCAAAGGTTTTGCTTTTCATATTATCACTCACTATTCCTCAAGTGGTGATTTTTGATCAAGAGAATACTCGATTCATATCTTGTTTTACAACGAAAACTGGCACTAGATCAACTAGATATGTCAAAAAAAAGGTAATCCTCTTGATTTCCATTGATAATCTTTTCCTCGTCAAGCTTGTTGTCTTCTCGACGATTGACAATGTTGCAAGAGGGTCGTACAGGGGGGATCTCTGGCAGGGTTCACGGACTGAAAAAATAGAGGATCAAGTATCATGCACGGATACAAAAATTTCGTTTTCCCGAATCATGAAAATAAACAAGTAAGATACTATTTTTGATGACCTGTCAGTCTGAGTAGAAGCAGAAGGTAAAATCCGCATAAGTCAAGGCTACATAATGCAAAGAGTATGCCTGAGTCACTCTCTATTGATGACTCCCATCGGAGACTTGCGTCTGAAAATGTGACATAGCATAGAACGGTAAAATCACGAATATCAGTTAATGATTCACGTTCTTCACGAACCATGCAAAACCTCCTAGTCCGACGAGTCCTGAAGAATAATTTCCTAAATTCACGTTTCACGGTAAATAAAATCAGCTATCACGCATTACGAGAATACCCGTCTTTGACTCGCTGAAACCCCATAAGACGATTCTGATGGGAGTGGCTGTCTGAGAATAGCATGCTTGCCCTTATGGACCAGCGTCCTTGTGTCTAATCTGTGTGACGTTACATAACTGAAAAATAATCTCGGCTTGTTTTGTAACTTCCGAGAAACCAGTTTGTCCTACAGCTCAGGG
>Ga0126343_10000474_pt1 | contig 15473 bp, 11 predicted proteins | sample Cyp2metagenome_FD_92531 | JGI IMG/M metagenome (GOLD analysis project Ga0126343, IMG submission 92531) | Coral microbial communities from Lord Howe Island, Old Settlement Bay, Australia - Cyphastrea 2 metagenome | ecosystem: Host-associated > Invertebrates > Cnidaria > Coral ... | reverse complement strand
TGATAATCAAGATTGACAACTGTCAAGTTAAATCCTTATAGCTCAGTACAGTTCCATTTTTGTGGAAAAAAAATTTCCGCCCAACCTTGACTTAATGCACAGACTTTATAACCTTTCTTTTAACCCTTTTAGCCTTCATATTAAATTATCAACTCTCTTTAATGACTGAAGCATATTTTTAATATTCATTGTGAGAATTTCACGGTCCTATCTCCTAGTCGGTGATTTTTTTAATCTGTCTGTTCTACGCAATATTGATACTGTAAGACGACAAAAAATAACAAGATTTTAAATCCAATTACCTTCATAAGCTCGTGGATTTTTTCTCCTGCTTGCTGGATCAACGTGTAGCGCTTGTTAAGGTTTGTTTCACTGTCCTGTTAAGGATAAAGTTTAGCTTATTACGCTGACGATTAATCCAACAATCCTTCAACCATTTTAAACTAGATTTTGATGTTTATTCACCTCCAAGTTGAGCAAGCCTTCCTTCTTTCCTTCCTTTCTTTCGTACAGTGGAGCTTCACACCATTTGGTCATCAACTGACTCATGCTCTCAACATTGTTTTTAGCCGCTTGGACGCGTTTCTCCAGATCGTGTACCATATTTCTTGTCTTCTCGATGTATTCCCAAGCGCCTGGTGGTGAGAAAACAAATTTAAACTTACTAGCAGCCACTTTGTTTCCCACAAAAATTTTTGATTCGAAGTTCAAAAATACCTGATTCAAAGTTCTCAGAAAAATCTTTAAAATGGCCTTGAGGCACGATTACATGTATGTCATGTATAAAGTTGCAAACTTCAGAACGTTCTACATTGTATTTAAATACGAATGGTCTACGTTTGAAACATAGCAAGCCTTCTTCCTTTCTAGTATTTTACAACTAGTGGTTTTGGACTTAACTTAATGAAAATTCTGAATTTTCCTTCGCTATTTAGGGCATGTTTTGCTCCTTAGTAGAAGGTACCAAAATGTAATTTTCACACATACCTTCACTGTTCCAATTCAAAGTCGTCTCTGCCTGCTGTAGTTGTCCATCTATTTCTAGTAACTGTCCTTCGACGAGAGGAAATTCCACATCAAGAAGTGTCTCTCTAACTTTGTTGTACCAAGCAACAGTCAAGTCCAGATTTGACAAGAACTTGTGGAAAGTTTCATTCCTGGAGTAGATGCCAGTAGCGCTTTCAGGAATGCTCTCCAGGGTTTCGTTTTGAGCATTTTCCAGGTATTTAACCTCACGCAGCACCGCAATCAACTAAAACAGGACAGAAATTTTCAGTCATTTATTGCACAATGAATACTATCTTTACTATGCTTCAGAGGAGCTGGTATGTTCCCTGCTAGGATGGCGCTTGCCTTGAACCAATGTGGCCCAGGTTCGATTCCGGCCCAGTGTAATAGGCGGGTCAGTTGAGTTTGTTGTTGGTTTTCGCCTTACTGCGAGGGTTTTCCGCTGGGTTCTCCAGTTCTCCAAAAAACCAACATCTCCAGATTCCAATTTGACCAGAATAGGGGACCTGCTCCTCTAAATATAGTAAATTTTTCAGTTTCAACATACAACTTGTTTGAGCAACTTTTAATCAATAATATGAATTTCCTTGATTTGAAAAGACATATTAAACAAGTGTAGAAGAACAAACCTGCGGATCAAAATTCACTTTGATCAACTTTGTGTTTGCATCTCTAATGATGAGAGGCTTGTCCAGATTTTCTTGTGAGATGGAACCTACATCTTTGGTCCACTCAACATACACTTTCTCTTCATACCTGCAAGAATGAACCAAATCTAACTTCAATCTTTAAATTTCTGGACAAAATTATTTCAAACAATAGGTATCAAGGTGCAAACTTAAAGTGGTTGTAATTTTTAAGTCTGTGGATGAAACCCTAGTGTGTGACCATTCAAACAAATGCCATTGAGCAGTGCTTTCATGTGGTACAGTTTGTTATGCTGAACTTGTTAACTCTGTGGACAAAACCCTCGTGTATGAACATTCAAATGATACTGTTTATCATGCTAGACAAATCTATTATTACATGATTTCAAGAACTGAATCAACTTACGTGTTTAAGAGCTTGGACATCTCATCAAATTTGTTGAAGATCATCATGGCCTCAGCAGTCTCAAGAGTGCTGGAAAATCAACAAAGTGATTACTTCTACATTGAAATGAAGTTGAATAAACTCCTTACACACTCGATATGTCTATTGATTGGAAATTTTTCAGAACATCGAGTTTGCACCTTGTCTTTTTTGTCTCAAATTCATAACCATCATCTGGAAATACTACAAATTAAAATAAACTATTTAACCGAACTTTAATAACAACATCATAATGAAAGAAACAGACACAGGACATGAGGACATAGGACATAGATCATGAAGTTCACCGAGTACACAAATGAAAAGTCTTACATAAAGTTTCTGAGCACAAACTGTACTTTTAAGAAGTTTGTCTTAACACAACCCCAGAAACCAAGAGAATATAATATCAATTTTAAACATTGGAAATGCTTGGAGACATGGCATCAAAGGGAGAAGTGAGATACAACCGTATGACGAAGGAAGTACTGTGCATGTGTGCCAACTTCAGCTGTACCCACTATACAAAAAAGAAACACAGAAACCACAGTCTCTGCAATATTGCATGACTAAAAGAATCTCCCTGAAAAATAGTACAGTATATGTCATACTGAAACAGAAGAAACAGCACAACCACAGGTGTACTCAGTCTGATAACATGTAAGTTGCAAGTGATCAAGAAAAATCAGAAACTGAGATGTATAAGGTGGGTTTACACAAATGACAAGCATCTGATTTTCTGCTAGAGGCATGTTTCCATGCAAGAGAGCACAAGCATATAAATTGTAAAATATAAACAATACATACACAGCAGAGCAGAGTAGAAAACAGTAAGAACCACAGGCTATAGAAAAGAAGTAAGAACGCCTTGTTGAAGAGTCTAATCCTACCTTTCCAAAGCATGAATAATCGGAAAAACACTGTCCAGCCTTGGAGAGAGATGAGCAAGTAAGAGAATAAGAGAAAGAAAAGTGGCAGAGAGAAAACAGAAAACTGTAGATGCTAACACTACAAGAAAGGTGAAGATTAGCAAACATAATTGTAGAAGTTCAACAGAACTGATCATTTCAGCACTTCAGTGTTATCAGTGGGCACACAATAGAGAAAATCATACAAAAGTAACCACTGCTGGTGGTTTGAATAAAGCAGTACATGTATATTTGAAAGCAATAGAGGTAACCTATCATTTTGGTCTCCCAGAAGCCAGGTGAGAGTAAACAAGACAGAAGGTACGCAGTGAAAGAGAGGCAAAAGTTTATGCTCCTTTCTGACAGCCTTATCATGGTTGGGCAATTTAAAATCAAGGATTGTCAAAATGATAGGGTAACAGAATTTAACTTAAACTTGTCACTCAGGTTGAATTCATGGTTCTACCTACCCATGGTTGACTGAAAGTTTGAGGGCTTGCATAGGTTTAGAGATCCTGTTCCTGAGTTCTTGTGACCATTTCAGAGCCCCTGCAACATGAGGCATGTTCTTGTTGATTGGTGGAGATCCATCATCACCTGCCACTTGCATTTGACCATCAAAGATCAACTTAGCTTCGTCCAGTTCTTCCTCATACATCTTTAGTAGGATGGGATATTTGTATTCAAAGTCTGCATGAATCAGTGGTCGGTCCAACAGAGAACCAAAACAGTCGAGAAGCTAAGAGGATTCAAAAGAAATTATAATTTAGTTTAACAATTTTATAAATGATATTTTAATATTCATTCAATTCAATCGCAATCTTACTTTCAATGCAGCTTCTGTGCTTGGGCAATCATCAAACCCTTGGCATACAATTGACGCAAGTCTTCTGTCCAGATCAGCTATTCTTTCTCTAAACTGGTTGTAGTCTTCAACAAATTCCTACAGATACAGGAAATTGGAAGCCAAGATCAGAAATTAAAACACAAAAGAATTATCAAATTATTAAAAAAGACTACTCTACAATGTCTGCAAATACTTAGAAAAATAAATGTAGCTTTCATATTCCTTCAGAAAATCAAGAAACTATCAAGTGACAAACTACAGACCTGCAGGAACTCTGAAGGCACCACTTACAACAGCGACAATAACGTATTGTATTAACATCCTTGTCTTTGTCTTACACTACATACCCTGTTGGTTGCATCCAAGCCATCGTAGGTGCGGTTACCAAACACAGCAAAAATCTCATTGAATTCAGAGAAGATCTCCACAACTTGATGACTCAACATCTTGCCCTTGATGCCACCCAATTCTACCTTTTCCAATTTGGAAAATTCCATAGTAGTGGCAAAGAGGTCCTAAATTATTAACAAAACAAACACCGGTAAACATAAGTGATTACTTCAAATGTAAATCATGACAACAAAATACTCTAAAGTAACACTGACAGAAACATTTTTATTTGGCATAACCTAACAAAGTTATCCATCTGGAAAGATAAAATCCAGTTACTGTTGGCTAATTTATAAGCGAGACTGAGGAGTTCAAAAGACTTAAAGTGTCTATGAAACTAATTTTTTTTTCATCATTTCGTAGCTTATCATGTCTGAAAAAGGGATTCGAGAGAGAAACAATACAAAAAGAACTCTAAACGAGAATTTTTGCCGCCGAAAAAGAGTCAAGTCTGCATTAAAAATGGTCCCGATAGACCACAGAGACTGGGAACGAGTTTTCGGCCGTGATGACGTAGTAAACTGTGTAAAACTGTAAATTCTCCATTTTCTCAAGGTACAGCGATGGACCTGTGTTCAAAGCAGCTGTCCTCAAAGTGAATCGAACAAAGAACAGAGGAGTTTGAAGACTTAAAATCATTACGATGTCTCTGGACAAACGTTATTCATCTCTGGCGAACAGCTTCATTTTTAGGGACATAATGCATCCATACACCCGTTGTATAAGTATTGTTCTTGCAGCTCACATCGTTAGGCGGCCCAGCCACACAATAGCTTCCACCTTTCTTCGCTTTCTTTTTCCTCTGGTCCGCCGTGTTTGCGTTTCACAGTTTACTACATCATAGTCACGTGACAGGGTTGTTTTAGCCGCGCGCGGAAAGGAGCCACTTTTGAACCAAGAAATACAATTTTCAATAGCGAAAAAAAAGGTGAGAGAAAGGTCGGAGGCAACCCAAATCCAGCAATCCTGACTTAAAACGTAATAAGTTAACATGGGCTCAAAAAAAAAAAAATGGTGTCATAGGCACTTTAAAGAACTGAGGAAGACACTGTAATTATGGCTAGCTTAGTATTAAAGAGCCTAAGGTGATTTCCTGCATCATGACTGGCTACCCAAGTGGGAAAGAGAAGGCTCTCTTGCCCACTCAATCTAACTTTCTTGTCTGTTTATAGACCCCAGTGACACCTTAACATGTAAAAAGAAAATAACTGACCACTACCTAGCTGCCCCTTGGTATATTTTAAGTTTAACTCCATGTACAAAATGTAGCCAGCTACAAAAAAACACCAGCCCTGGTTGAAAGTGAACTGGTGACTATTGCACATCACGTCTCTGTCAAGCTGGCCTCTTCAAAACCACAGAGACATGTTCAGTCTACCAACCTCAACAGTTTTTAATCTTGAAATAAACTGGTCCATTCTGGTAAACACGAGCTCATTGGCAAACTCCCATTGTTTGACTTGTTGTCCTTCTTTGAAAAATTTCTGGATATTTTTCCTGACATCTTCAAAGGTCTCTTTGAAGAAGGAGCAAATCTCAATTGCCTTCTGTGTTTTCTCGTAAGCTTCTTCTGCCTCTGATTTGAAGATTTCTCCAGGATCCAGGTATGTCCGTGCCTAGAAGCACATGAAGAAAAAGTAAATAAATGAGTCATCACTATTAATACTTTCATGTGTCATGTTTCAGCGGTTTCAATCAGGATCAGTTTCAGTGGTTAATTTTGTTGAAAAGTGCTGGCCTGAGTTGTTCAAAAAGTGGATAACGCTATCCACCAGATAAATCACTAACCAGTGGATAGCGTGGTTTGTTTTGTTAACATTTATCCACTGTATGGCGATTTATCCCATGGATAGCATTATCCAGCCTTCGAAAAAACTGGGGCCTGTCGTTTAAATATTCACTTGCAAAGTTACAATCTCCACTTGAAGATGTCTTTCACAGAGCCATTTAAATACTCTTCAAATATATAATACTGATTATTGATTCAGCTAAAGCTCCAGCCAAGTAACACGCCAAACATAGCAGTCTTAATTTGGTTTTATCGACTGGGTTGATAATGTGAATTGGCCACCGTTAAGAGATTTGAAAGCTGAAATTCTGAGCTTTAGCCCTTCGTCAGAGTGAAAACATTCAATGAAGGGCTAACACTTGAAAAGTCAGCTTTTAAATCTTTTTACAGTGGCTAATTCACATTATCAACCCAGTTGATAAAACTAATCTTGTTATACTTCCCACCGACGCAACACCACAGTTTCCTTAGAAACTCAACCCCTCTATTCATTAGATATGGTTAGTCCCCCTGGATGCATTAAAAGTCCCTTTATTCTTGCGATTGATATACTGCAATGACATTTAGGAGTGATGTTCACTGTCAGCTTACCATTTCAATCAGCATGTTACAGAGCTCCTGTAAAAGAACAATCATTCTTGGAGCGCGGCAGTAATATTTGGAATTGGCCCAGATAAGACCAACTGTGTGCAGAATGGCAGGAATGATCTTCTCCAGCTCTGAGAAATCAAACTGTTCCATGTCATCCAGCAAGCGCCGTAAAGGCTTCAGGTGGATATTTATGTCCCTTGCTTCTTCCAGAGCTGTAAGAAATAACAGTTGAAGTTTCATGGCCATGAATCTTTTAATTACCAGGGCCGGGTTGTTTAAAGCCTGATTAAGTTAACCTAGGATTAGAGAGAATTTTGATTTGAGTACTGTAGCTTTTTGATTAGGTTTTCTGTTTCTACTCTTTGCCCTTCAGCTTTAAGCTTGACTAAGCTCGAACCACACAAAGCGTAAGCCGTAAAAACATTGTTATGGAGGAAAAATTAATACTTCGGTTAACTTTACATCCTGGGGTAGCGCTAGCCGGCTTTCGAACAACCTGGCCCTGTATTTTTAATTTACAACATAACAATGAGTGAATTACATACACCGGTATGTTTAGTGATTGCTGAGACTTCACCTTAACTCAATTGTAATTCACTCTGCGAAACAACAGCATTCTCACACACTGAATGCTATTTGTCTGCCACACGACAATGAAATAGCGCTTTATTGACAAAAACATTTCTATAAGCTTTAGGCAAGAACTCACAAAGGGAGTGGGAGGGTGGGAAAAAACTGTTGCACTGTCAGGCAAGAAAAGAAAAAGTGAATCACATGACCAAGTGTGAAATTAAAATCCTGGCTCATACCCAGGCCCCCCATTCCATGCGAGAGAACTTCATTTCCTGCTTCTTTCACAAGCTTAGCCAGCGGGAAAAAACATTTCTTTTAATTACAGTGGAATCCTGATTTTAAAAACTTCCAAGGGAAACAAAAATTGCTTTGAAAAATCGGAGTGTTTGACTGAGGAGGGGAAACTACTTTTGGTTCAAGTTATTATCGGGAGGTTCGAAAAACTGAGAGTTTGAGGAATTGGGATTCCACAATAGTGCTTCAAATGTGTCTCGATAGTGACTGATTACGTAAATTTCATAATTTATCATCTTCTTCAATAATTTTCTGGGAGAGTTGCATATTTAACAGGTCCATATGGGGGTCCAAAACAAGGGAAGAAGATCTCCTGAGGTCAGAATGCCAGAAAGAACTCACCAGCTACGACATCCTTGAATATTTTCTTAAATGCTGGAAAGTAGCTACTCTGTGTCTTCTCCAACAACTCAGCCATTCTTCTTACTTTCACATCATGGAGCTGTGTTGTATAAAACATGTTTATTTAACATTTGAAAACTAGGGAACTACAATTGTGCATAAAGAACTACTAATATAGAGAAGTGCTATAATTTTCATGGTTTATGTTATTGAAACTGACCTGATCAAAGATGCACTCCAGGTTTGCGGCACGAGCTTTCCAGAAGTCAAGTTCTACCAGTGGCCCAGGATTGTGTCCTTCAAGCAGAGGCTGTGCCGAATTTCTTTTGAGAACACTCTGTATTTGATGTGTCCATTCAATAATAACTGACTCAATGGAATGAACTAAGCCACGGTCAAATGGTTCACCCCTTAAAAATTAAAACAGCAACAGATTACCATAATGGTATTTGAAGATAAAGCATGCATGACCATCTCAGTAACTGATCTGGAAAGAATCACCATATTGATATACACACATCTATTCCTGAAAATTAAGATGTTCTTGTCTTTTCAAGAGAAGAAGTAGTATCTGTGGTCTGAATTTTCTTTTAAAATTCCCTAGAAACCTTACCTTTCCCATCCAGAAAGAGCTGGGGCTGTAGCTGACCTCCCCACAGGCAAACCTGCCAAACTCATTATTTTGATAATAAACTATGCAACTGAATATCTTACTTTTCTTCAGCTTCCACTGCATCCGAGACCTGCTCTGATCCAACTGGAAGTGGAAGTAATGTCTTTCCCTTAACTTGTCCAGCAATGACAAACACATTACTTTTAAGCTGATGAACATGACGCAGCACATCTTGTGACACAACTGCAGGCCACTGTTCATGGTTACGAGAATTTGATAACAAAGGGACTAAGATCTAAAAGAAAAAAAGAAAAATATGAGCATTAGTAGCCATCACTTGTTGTACCACCCATTAGTGCACAATATCTTACATGATATGCTGAACGCAATTTGTTAAAATGTCAACAACTTTTGAATCCCAGATCAAATAATTCAATTAAGGTGTTACTTGAATCTTGATGAGCTCAAACCTTTAGAGCTGAAAATTTTATTGAGCTCTCTCAGTTATTTTAAAGGTTACAGAAGACTGTTGTACATTTCTCTCTACCTTTGTGAATTTTCCATAAACGTTCCATAAAATGCCTGATTACCTGTCTGGATTTCTTGATCGCAAAGATTTCAGCTACGTGTAAGCGCCATTGTTACAAGACGATTGAATTTTTTGATATCTATTGCGCAGAGTACCGTGTACATAATACCCCGCACTTTTCTGCGTCGTCTTGTAAGCTAAACGTCCTATTTGTGGAGACCCAATGAAGTAAACGAAAGTAAAATAGAATATATGTGTTCCCCTGCGTTGCACACGAAGTGCATTTCAGCCCATGTTATGTAAGCTTCATCATTAACAAATGTGCTGCATGTAAAATAAACCTAAATAAGCTTATAACTTTTTCGGTCCGGGTTGTTTCAGTGCTATCAATGCGTTAACATTGGGTAAAGAAAATAAAACAAAACAATTTAAATGCTTTGTCAGCGCATCAATTCGTGCAATTAAGTTTATTGTAGCTCTGTGCGTGAAATAACTGGAGTTGTAGATTTCATAATTTGTTTCCCGGGAATGGTAATGCACAGACTTGTCAAGTTTGCAAAACACGTTACCTCGTCTACAAGGGCTGACAGCTGTTCAAGAGGTGAATACGATAAATCTCCATAAGCTAGAGATGTTTTGTAATTGTCTTTCCCAACGTTCATTCCTTTCTCCTTCTTGGAAAAGTAGACAGCCTTTGCTTTCATCGACGATGGAAAATCAAACGTTGGTTGAAGTTGTCCCGCATTGTTCTGGTAGATAACGATTATATTATACTCGGGTTTCTCAAAAAAGTCTAAAATAGTTTGTCTGTAATCATCATTTCCTTGTAACTTCGCCCATTTATCAGCCTTCAGTTTCATGGACTTTAAGGTATACTCCGAGATAAACTCGAAACGAACGTCGTTGAACTCCATTCTTGGTCTGTAGCTTGGCGGGATTTGACTGCGATGAAATTATTTACAAACTTTACAATGTCTTTAGAGGTCCAAAGATCAAAATGAAGTCCCTCTTAGTGTAGGTTGTATCGTATTTGAAGGCTTCTTAGTAGCATTTGCTGCAGTCTAGCCCTCCACACTGCTGAATTTCTGAAAAATTTACGGCTTCGTAGGCCTACCTTCGTCATTTCCCGAAATCTACTTTCACTGTTCTTGTAGGTTGCTATGGAAACTTATTGTTTACCGCCGTTCCCAGGGCCGCCATTTTGAACATTAGCATAACCTTGCTATTCTGGAGAAACTAATATTTCGTGCCCTTATGAGACAAATAAAGTCACCAGTTTAGTGTCATAATGTTTCAATTCAAGTTTGGAGAGCTCTTATACAAGTATGGTTCTCTGTATTTTGAGCGTTAAATAAAATTCTGAGGAAAATTATAGCACGAAGAAATACAATAGACCCTCCCCTTGACGGGTATTTTTTGCTGCATTCCCGTGATCCAATTCAATCTCGTAATAAATAAACATGGCCGCTTGAGGGATTATAATTGTTTAGAAACAAAAAAGCACAACTTTAATTGCGTTTAATGGGAAATATAAACGATACTGAAACGAACATTGAACGGAAACCAAAGGAAGCGCAACTTTTATTTGCAGCAGAAAATGGTCATGTTGACAAGCTAAGCGCCCTTCTCGCTGAGAAAGACGTAAAAGTTGACTGTCCGAATAGTTCAGCTGTTACAGCTTTGTTCTTAGCGGCGAAAGAAGGACACGAGGAATGCTTGAGACTATTGCTTGAAGCAGGGGCAAGGGTGGATGGTATAGGACTTGGTAACACAGCTCTATCGCCGCTCTGGGTCGCGACTTATGCTGGTCATAAGAACTGTGTGAAAAGACTCGTCAAAGCAGGTGCCAATCTTAATACAAAGTTCCCGGAGACTCCATTGTACATTGCGGCCCGTGAAGGGAAGGCGGACTGCCTCAAGATTCTTATAGAGGCTGGTAGTGATGTAAATGTTAAAAACAATCGTGGACAAAATCCAATGCATATCGCTTGTTCAGAAGTTCACGAGAGCTGTGTAGAACTGCTGGTAAGTTGAGTGACTCTTATAAAGCCATATATCTCGATCAGTTAGTGACAAGGCGGGGTAATCGATCGTTTAACCCCCAAGTCGATTAGCGCCAAACCCTTTAGCCCCTAACCAGACGTTGAGTGAGGTGGAGGGGTGGGGGTGGACCACTACTTACTCTAATCCCCGGAGAATTATGATCTTCAGCTGGGTGCCACACTATTAGCATGTGCAGCACACAGCATGATTTACGGTCATGATGCCCCCAAGATATAACGCCCCCGACATGATGCCCCCTAACTACAAGACATGATGCCCCCTATAAGACATAACGCCCCCTACTATTAAGACATAAAAATTTATGCCCCCTACTATTAAGACATAAATTATGCCCCCCCAAAAAATTAAGCAAAATGCGTGTAAGATTAACCAAAAACAACTTCTCGTGTTAACTTAATGCATATAACAAGGAGTGATATCGATCGATTGATCGATGATTAAGGCTGATTCACTGAGTCGAGTGATAGTTGTTGTCATTGTAAATCGATCAATGATTAAAGTTGATTCACTGACCTGTTTGATAGTTGGGGTGAAACAGCGTGTTTTGTTTCGCACATGGAATCAAAACTTATGTTACACTGACTTATTGTATCATTTGATTTGTTCCATTGATTTGGGCTCCATTTTGACGAAAACTCGATTGGCTGATTTTTTACCCTGGTACTCAGACTCTTATGCATGTTTTGTGTCGCACATGGAATCAAAACTTATGATATATAGAGATTTATAATTGTGAGGGAAATGACGCGATTTTCACCACTTCAATAGTAAGAACGAAAATTAAAGTCTCATTAATAGAAGGGGGCGTTACGTCTTATAGGGGGCGTCATGTCTTGTAGTTAGGGGGCGTTATGATGGGTTTCCCACAGCATCTGTGTACTGGAAGTCTGTGAATCCCAGACTTTTGAATTGGAGCCAACCACAAGTCATCATTCTTGGTGTTTGCTAAAAAGGAACTTGGCCTCTGAAGAAGAGAAATGCCACGCACATCAGTGCATCCAATGTAAACTAGTCAGATGTCTAACCTTTCATAAAGTTGAGAACCTACTGTGATAGCATCTCCTTGACACCCACATTCTTGACCGGGTCCTATACTCTGCTTGATCAAGCAGTGGTAGACCTTCAACACAGACACTGGTTTCTACCACTAGTGCTCTTCATAGGGGTTTAATATTTAGCATTTTCAGCAGGAGGGCTTCCTTGTCAGAATACCTTTCTTCTTGATGATTAAACCAGGCAGGCATAATCATCCTCACAGCTGGACAATTTTCCCAGTGCCCCGCCCATAATGAAACCCTCCCTTGATTGCGTTTTAAAACCACAGTAGCTCAGCTCTTGTGGCTTGAACATCCACTGGTAACTTGAAACTTGTTGATTTGATAGCACCAGTACCTTGGAAATATTCTCAAAACCTCTTAGGCATTACCAAGTCCAGCCTTTTCCTTCATTGTAAGTGTGTGACATGTAGTAATGTGCTGGTCAGGAAGATCAGCCCAAGAGGGGTATACCCTGAAAAATTTGGTGGGATGTGCAGCTCACTTCCTAAAACTCTTACCCTATTTAAGAGCAAGATCTGTGATTTTCCCAACCTGTTTTAAGACCTGACAAAAACATTTGATACCCTATTTGAGACTTGACTCTCAAATAAATACCCTGTTTCAAAACTACCCTATAATTTAGTTCCTGGCTCACACCAATGTTAAAGGACTTTTAAGGCAGTACTTCTGTATTGAGCATACCCTATGTCATTGGACCTCCTTAATTAAGTGGACACCAGCTTGATTCCCAAACTTTTGCTCCCATTTATACTGAAAAATAAACCAGCTTACGATTGGACACCATTAGAAGGACATGGACACTTTTTTGTTGCACTAAGAGGATACTTCAAGGGCTTTTTGCCTCTATAAACTCAGCTCAGACTCTTTAACATTGTTCAGCAATGTCATTTTAAAATTAAGTAGATTATTCCAGATTGATGCATTGACTGTCTGGTCACTCTGTTGCAAGCAATCTGTGATCTTACACTGTATTACAAAAGGTTTAATAATTAACCATTGAAGCAGAATCTATTAGAACCTGTTTAGAGCAGACACTCTTTATAAGCCAGATACAAGTGAGTGTCCCAATGGTGTCTGCTCAATATAGGTTTCCCTGTAAAAGTTTTATGCAATTTTAACCATTCCCTATTGTTGCAGAGACCATACCTATGTAAAATTCATATAAGGAAGTATTCTTCCCCCCACCCAGGAGATCAACAAGCACTAGTTTTGTGAGAAACAATTTTCAGCACCAAGAAAAAAGCTGAGCTCTGCAAAGACATGAATGATCATTGCCATTACAGAAGCAGTGGAGTATTTTGCAACATGAGGAGGCTCATTAATTGTTAAGTCAAGCGCATGCCTCTACTCTAACTCATATTTTTCAAATATCTTTTACATTGTTTGCACAAGTAGACTTCTTCGTGACATGTGCAGTGTTCAAAGTGTCCATAATAGACGTCTGGCAATACAAGCAAAGGCAGTTAATTACCGGTAGATGACCCTTCTTCGTGCTGCTTTTAAGGTACAAGAGGCTGAGCTGTTCAGAAAGTCCTACAAAACATTATTTTGCTAATCGCAATTACATGTATGATGAAACAATTTGTGAAAAGGTCTCGAAACAGAACATTTTGTCAAACTAATTTTAAGCTGCATTCTGGCTGATTAGATCTCATGGTTTTAATATAAGGGTTGAACTGTAAATATTGAAGGAGATTTCTTTTGTTTTATTCAAATGAGCAAACAGGAAGGCGCTTGAATTCCTGAAAGTCATCAAACACCTTGTAGCTCCTTGTGCCAACACAAAGCTCGGATAATTTCAATGGCGTTGACCGCAGGCATTGACCATAGTATTAATGACAAAGATCAACCTACTAGTTAAGCTTTCCAAAACAAGAACTTGAAACATTTTGCTTTACCTCAGAATTCAACACCATATCCACTCCCTCCCACCCCCCCCCCTCACAAAAAAGGAATGCAGTTAGTGCCTGTTTATTGTTTTGAACACGCCCACATATTTTCAGTAAAATGCTGTGATCAAATACTTGATAGGCAGTCGCTGCTGCAAGCAACTGCAACCACCGTTTGGACTTTTTTATCACTCAATTGCTTTTAGTGACCATGACATCCTTGGTAGACTGGGTGCCCCAGTCATTTACAGCTCTGCATGAAAATGATACATTACTCCCCCTCAATTTAAAATACAAAGTCAGATTGACATGACTACAATAAAACCATATACCATTGCTGCAGATATTTTTAGACAAACTCATCTCCACAACATAGAAATTCTGATTGAGTGGGTGATCTGGAATTCTTGATGGCGGAGAGGGAGGGGACTGAAACCAAAAGCCTTCTTTGGGAGTTAGATTTGGATTTTTTGGAGCTACACAGAAATTTGTTGACCATCATTGTATCTTCCGTTTTTCCCTTGGTTCCAACTGGAAGAGCATGTCCAGCCAAGATACATACTTACACGGCAGGGGAGGGGTGCACTAAGCTGCCATCATGAAAGGCTAGGTTGCTCAGCTTACTTTGGAGTAGGCGAAGAATCTTTAGCCGAGTAACAGGCGACTCTCTTCAGCCTCTGTTTTATTACAGGAACGGTGATTCGACTATATTTCCTAGCTATCTGATGCTCAATCTGTCGCTTGAAGCACAATGGCCTCGTTCTGATGGGAATTCTTGATGTAAGCGACTTAACACATTCAAGGCATAAGGATCCTCGTCGGCTTACGAAAACACAACTAGACACGACATGGCTTCCAATATTGAAGACACACTGATAAAATTAGACAAGAGCCACAGTGTTGACTACAACAATGATGAGGTGAAGCTTATAAAATCCAAAGTAGAGGCGCTTGTTCATGATATCTCTACAAGAATAGGTGTGGCTAATCCCAGCCTCTCAAATACCATTGTACAATGTGGTAGTTTTTATCACAATAGCAAAATCACTGCCCCAGATGAATTTGATTTCCTTTTGGTTTTAAACAAGTTCTCTCAACCAGACGTTTGCATATCTAAGCCCTTTGATGATCCGGAATATCCGCAATTGGTTTCATTGAAGATCGACTACAGTAAATTAGATATGGAACCTGAAAGTGGTTTTGAGTTGGAAGATGACCCAAAAAGAAGCCAAGTGGCACTAGCAGCTAGAATTGAAAGTGATTATCGTAATTGTATTCGAAAATGTTTACTAACCTTGCCGTTACCGGATGGGATCTCATTTACAACATCTCCAAAGTCCATCAGAGTTGTTCAAGGAGGTAGGGAATTTCTGGATTGTATCAGCAGGGTTCGTACGGGTCCTGGAAAACCTGGAAAGTCCTGGAATTTTGTTATGGTATTTTCCAGGACTGGAAAGTCCTGGAAAAAGGCTACTAGTCCTGGAAAGTCCTGGAAATCTGTTTAACT